>Ga0187867_10001346_pt1 | contig 21199 bp, 16 predicted proteins | sample June2016WEW_13_1_FD_132976 | JGI IMG/M metagenome (GOLD analysis project Ga0187867, IMG submission 132976) | Peatland microbial communities from SPRUCE experiment site at the Marcell Experimental Forest, Minnesota, USA - June2016WEW_13_10 | ecosystem: Environmental > Terrestrial > Soil >...
GTCGAGGGATTCGTCGGCGAGGCGTTCGAGGACGACGCCGAGAATGATGAAGCCGATGTCGCTGTATTCAGCGCGCGCACCGGGAGCAGCGGCCAGCGGGGTGGTGAAGGCAGCTTGCAGAAGGTCTTCACGAGCCTTCGCGCGAAGAAAAAGTTTTTCGTAGGCGGGCAGGCCGGAGCTGTGTGCGAGCAGCATGCGCAGGGTGATTTCGAGGCGGCGCGCGTCATGATTAGCGAATTCGGGAACAATTGCCGTGACCGGGGCTTCAAGATCAAGCAGGCCGCGCTCGTAGAGAATCATGGCCATGGCGGTCGTGGCGACGACTTTCGTGAGCGAAGCCAGATCGAAGAGGTTTGCGGTTTTGACTTCGGGCGACGCCGGATCGTATGTGAAGCGTCCGAGGGCCTTGTGGGCCACGAGTTCTCCGCGGAAGGTGACCGCGAGCGAGCAGGCGGGGAAGGCGTGGGCGGCGATGGCCTTTTCCAGGATGCTGAAGGCGCTCGGAAACTGGTCATCCTGCGCGGAGAAATTGCGCAGCAGGAAGGAAAAGCCGGATTCTCGATTGGGCAGCGTCACGTTCAAGGGCATTTTGTGAACTGATGGGGTTATAGCAAAGGCGGCGAGCAGAGGCAATCAGGGAGTTACCTTGAGAGCATCGTTGGTACCGTTCAGCCTTGAGCCGCATCTCCGGGGTCATGTAGAGTCACAACAGACGTGAAACACTCGGCGAAAAATCTGCTGATCTCCGCTCTCCTGTCCGCTCACCTGTTTTCTGCCGCCGCATTCTCCCAGAGTTCGCTTGATTCCCGTCTCGCCGTTCTCGATCCCATCATCAACGACGCCATCGCCCAGCACCAGATTCCAGGCGCGGTACTCATCGTCGGACACGACGGACGTGTGGTGTATCGCAAGGCTTATGGCAGTCGAGCGATTGAACCTCGGCGGGAGGCGATGACTCTCGATACCGTGTTTGATTGTGCGTCGCTGACCAAGGTTGTCGTAACCGCGACGGCGATCATGCAGCTGTGGGAGCAGGGAAAGTTTCGCATGAGCGATCCGGTCGCGAAGTATCTTCCCGAATTTGGGCAGAATGGGAAGCAGGATATTACGATCCGGCAGTTGCTGGTGCACTACTCGGGCCTCGCTCCGGACCTGGGTTTGGCAAAGAAGTGGGAAGGGAAGGAGACGGCGTATCGGATGGCATTTGAGGCGCCTCCAGAGCGGCCTCCGGGTGCGGCGTTTGTTTATAGCGATATCAACTTCGTAGTGTTGGGAGCGCTGGTAGAGCGGCTCTCAGGCGAGTCGCTCGATGAGTATGCGGCGAAGCATATTTTTGCGCCGCTCGGCATGAAGGAGACGCGGTTCGCTCCTCCGCATTCGTGGGAGCCGGGTGCTTTAACACGCGTTGCGCCCACCGAAGACGATGAGAATCATCACCTGCTGCGCGGCGTGGTGCATGATCCCACAGCTCGCCGGATGGGTGGCGTGGCGGGTCATGCGGGAGTATTTTCCACCGCCGATGACCTGGCGCTTTTTGCGCAGGCTTTGCTGGATGGCGGACGAGGCGTGCTGACGCCGGCGACGATCGCGAAGATGACTGCGCCGCAGCAGCCAGTAAATGGCACGGCAGTGCAGGGATTTGGGTGGGACATTGATTCTCCTTTTTCTACCAACCGGGGAGAACTGTTGCCGGTCGGCGGTTACGGACATACGGGATTCACGGGGACTTCGCTGTGGATTGATCCGGCGACGAAGACTTACATCGTGCTGCTGACCAATGCCGTGCACATGAATGTGGTGCCGCCGAAAGAGAAGGGAAGCGCAGTCGCGTTACGGACGAAGATCGCGACGGCGGTGGCGGCGGCGCTGGCGCTCGATCCCGCCGAAGCCGAGAAGATGCGGGTGGCAACCATCACCGGCTACAACGAAATGCAGAGCGCGGCGCGCAAACTGGCGGTGCGGAACGGAACCGCGAAGACGGGAATTGACGTGCTCGAGGAGACGAAGTTCGCGGCGCTGCATCCGGCCAGGGGCGGGGCTCCGCGAAGCATTGGACTGCTGACGAATCAGACCGGCGTGGACTCGGAAGGCCGCCGGACGATTGACGTGCTGGCGAACGTGCCCGGGATTTCGCTGGACGCGATTTTCAGTCCAGAACATGGAGTGACGGGGACGCTGGATACGACGGACATTAAGATTAAGAATGCGAAGGATGCGGTGACCGGAGTTGCGGTGTATAGCGTGTATGGGGCGAGCGACGCGGCGCGGCGTCCGCCGATGGACGTGCTGAAGCGTTTGGATGCGGTGGTGATCGATCTGGCGGATGCGGGCGCGCGCTTTTACACCTACGAAACTACGATGGGATATTTTCTGGAAGCAGCCGCGAAGGCGGGAATTGAAGTAGTCATCCTGGATCGGCCGAATCCGATTACGGGGTCGTTTGTGCAGGGACCGGTTTCGGATTCAGATTCCGGTTTCAATCCCTATTCCAATGACGGTCGGGAAAGTTTTACGAACTACTTTCCCGAGCCGGTGCGCCACGGGATGACTTTGGGTGAGCTCGGGAAGATGTTTAATGCCGAACGGCACATCGGGGCGCGGCTCGCGGTAGTTGCGATCGAAGGTTGGCAGCCGGGGGACTGGTTCGATTCGACTGGCCTCGCCTGGGTGAATCCTTCGCCCAATTTGCGGAATTTAACCGAGGCGGAGCTTTATCCGGGTGTGGCGCTGATTGAAGGGACGAATGTCTCGGTGGGGCGCGGCACGGATACGCCGTTCGAAGTGGTGGGCGCACCCTGGATCAAGAGCAGGGAATTGGCGGCTTACTTGAACGCCCGCGGTATTCAGAGTGTGCGCTTCGTGCCCATTGTCTTTACTCCATCATCGAGTAACTTTGCCAGTGAACGATGCGAAGGCGTGAACCTGATGGTTCTGGATCGGAATACGCTGGACTCGCCAGAGCTGGGGATTGAGTTGGCCTCGGCGCTCCATAAGCTGTATCCGAACGACTTCAAGATGGAGCGGATGGCGGACCTGCTCGTGAATCAGGCGGTGTTCGAGGCGATCGAAGCGGGAGAGGATCCGAGACGGATTGCGGAGGACTGGCAGGAGCGGCTGGAGGGATTCGTGCGGCTGCGGGAAAAGTATTTGTTGTACAAGTAGCGGGCGCATGACTTTCGGCGGACGCGCCAACATGAGATCTGCAGCCCAGCTTCACCATGCTTAGCAGTTCGTCGGAAGCAGCTCACGGCTCGCGCCCGGACTCCTCAGCTACAATGACACCGGGTACGCAGATTGGCGACGGAGATAACGGGCACTCCGGTGGGCGCATCTGATTTTGCAAACGTGTAGCGAAATTATTCCTGGAGAGGTAGGTGTTCGATGAGGATTCATGCTGCTTCCGTTTGCGTTTTGCTGCTGGCAGGGATAGGGATAACGATCGCGGCGGCACAGATATCGCCGGCCCCGAATCCGGCGGCGCCCGCGGTGGAGTCTGAGAAGCCCATGCTGACCATTCCAGCGGGAACCAGGGTTCCACTATCGCTGAAGCAGGCGATTTCCACAAAGACAGCTAAAGACGGAGACCCGGTATACGCGGAGATTGCCTTTCCGTTTGTGGTCAATGAACGGGTCGTGATTCCGGCGGGGACCTACATCCAGGGAAGGATCGAGCGCGTGCAGCGCGGTGGGCACGTAAAGGGGCGCGCCGAAGTGTTGATCCACTTCACCTCGATGATTTATCCGAGCGGCTATACGGTGATGCTGGGCGGCTCGGTCGAAAATACGCCGGGGGCGGAGAAGACGTCGATGAAAGATTCGGAAGGGACGATTCGCCAGGATAGCGACGCCGGGGCAAAGGCCAAGGAAGCTGCGGGCGGGGCAACTACGGGAGCCGTGATCGGTGCAGTAACCGCCGGTGGGAAAGGAGCCGGAATCGGAGCGGGTGCTGGAGGAGTGGCAGGGCTGGCGGTCGGAATGCTCTCGCGCGGCGCCGACGTGAGGCTGGAGCCGGGGGCGTCGATCGAGATGGAGATCCAGCGAGAAGTGACGGTGGATGCGAGCCGCGTTTCCGCAAGGCGCGAGGTCATTGTTCGTAACGACTAGGGTGCGCAACGACTAGTACCGTGACCGCGTGATGAGTCATACGGTGGAGGGATGGGCGCTCGCGAACCTGCTGAGCGTAGTCGAAGGGTCCAGCCGGGCGGGGACGCCAGGCTCTCCACTGCAATCTTCTATTTCAATACAAACATAGCGTTCACGTGGGCGGTGACCTTCACGTTCTGGGGCGAAAACTCCTCGGTCGGGGCGGCGTTTTGCGCAGCCATCGCCATGGGCATGCGAGCCTTCATCATGGGTGCGACCACGTGAATGTTCTCAAAGGTATCGACAGTGGCATAAGAAAGCTCGCCGAGCGTTCGTCCGCTGGCATCGGCGAGGGACTGCGCGGAAGCGCGGGCGCGCCGGTAGGCGTCGGCGACGGCCTTGCCCTTGGCCTCTTCGGTCGAATCCAGCGTGTAGCTGAGCGACTGGCTTTCACCGACGCTGGCGTCGGCAAGCTGTTGGGTAACCGGGCCGATCTTGGAAAAATCCTTGAGCTTCAAACTGACGCTGGTCGTGACCTGGTAGCCGATGACTCTGTGCTTAGGATTTTTCCAGTCGTACTGCGGATTCACCGAGAAGAAGCCGACCTCCGCAGTCTTCGGATCGATGCCGTTCGCGCGCAGAACCTGGCGCGTGGCGTCGGCCTGTTTGGCGGCCTGGTCGTAGGCGTCTTTGGCGTTATCGGCTTGGGCCGAGATGTTGAACTGGATGAGCGCGGTATCCGGCGCGGTTTCAAATTTGCCATCGGCGCCAACGAAAATGGTATTGGGCAGAGGGTTGAGCGCGGGACTCTGCGCGATCGAGAGAGCGCTCAGAACGAGAACGGCACAAAAGGTGACAAGGGTAGTTTTCATCGGATCTCTCCTGCATCGTTGAAAGCTGCATCTTGAAAGCTGCATCCCGGAAGCTGGCTACGGAAATCGAATCTAACGGATTTGTTATACACCTCTGATGTCAGAACGCGACGAGCTTCCCAAATTGCAGTCGAAAGAAGCGAGAAAACAGCCGCGAGAGACGCGGCAATTTGCGTCTCGCAGGGGAGTCGAGCGGCAACGCGAGATTGTCAGTGAGAAGGAATCTGCAGCGCGCGATCCAGGCGCACCTCGAGGGTAGCTCCTTTTTCGAGCCGGAGGTCGCGACTGGCAAGCACGCCGGCCATCGCTCCAGCACCTGCTCCTCCTCCGGCGCCCGTGCCGCCTGCGGCTGCGTCTGCGGACGCGTCCTCTACCGTCTGCTTCGCACCCGGTCCCTTGCGTTCGATTTCACCCTCGGAGTTGGGCGCTTTGATACCATGATCGCCGGGCACTCCAATGACGGTTGCGATCAGCGCGATCCATCCGTGCCTGGTTTCGATTTCGTCAAAGCTGAGCAGCAGGCGTGAGTGCCGGCCGTGCTCCGCCGAACTGACATGACCCTTGATCTTCTTGCCCCGGGGAATCATGTTGCCATTGGCGGAAAGGAGATCTTCGTCCAGCTTGACTTTGAAATGTTGACCGCGATGCAGTTCGGCGGTGTCGAGTTTGTCCTCCAGCCGGACGAGGAAGGTCGTGCCTTCCGGGACAGCGTTCGGTCGAGCCATGGGCGTGCCGGCCGAATCGATTGCCTGGGCCGGAAGTGACATCGCAGCCGTCAAAAAGAGCATTCCCATCCCCGATGAGAGTTTGTTCATGATGACCTCGCAGATTTTCTGCCCACCAATAATAAACCCGGTCTGCCCGCCAGATGCGAATCAGGCACGTTCTGGCGGGCAACCGGTTTAATTCACCCCAGGACGGCGAACACAACCGTGATGGGGGCCGTTTGGATTGACTTCACTGTTCAGTTGGATGAGGCGATCACGGAGAAATGATGCCTGGCGCTGGGCAGAAAACTAGTCAGACGGACGCTCACGCCACCTCAGGCAGCGCTGTCCATGTTACACCTTCGGCAAAGCCGGGTCTTGCCCATGGATGTCCTTCCGCAGGTCCTCCCAGATATTGTCGGGCATTTCGAGAAAAACCTTGACGATCTGAGGATCGAACTGGCGGCCGGACCAGGTTTCGATTTCCTTGCGAACCGCCTGAATGGTCTGGGCATCGCGGTAATCACGCTTCGATCTCATGGCATCCAGCGTATCGGCAATGGCGAAAATTCGGGCGCCCAGCGGGATCTCCTCGCCCTTCAGGCCACGAGGATACCCGGTCCCGTCATAGTGCTCCTGGTGGGCGTAAACGATTTCGGCAGCATCGGCCAGAAAAGGGATGCGGGAGAGGATCTTGTAGCCCAGGTAGCAGTGCTCCTTCATGATGGCCATTTCGTCTACCGTGAGCTTGCCGGGCTTGTGCAGGATGGCATCGGGAATGGCCATTTTGCCGATGTCGTGCAGGAAGGCTCCACGGGCGATCACCTCGATGTTCTCTTTCGGCAGGCCCATTTTTTTCGCCATGGCGATGGTGAATGCGGTTACCCGCCGGGAGTGGTGTTGGGTCTCGGCGTCCTTGAGGTCGAGCGCATCGCCCAAGACTTCGAGCGTGATGTCGTAAGACTTCTCCAGGTTAGAAAGCGCCGTGTTCAATTGCTGGGTACGTTCGACGACGCGCGCCTCGAGGTTGTTGCGGTAGGCGTCGTTTTCGCGCTTGAGGCGGCGATTTTCCAGGGCGCGGCGCACTGTGGCCAGCAGTTGCTCCCGCTCGAACGGCTTGAGCAGGTAGTCGTACGCTCCATTGCGCAGCGCCTGCAAAGCGACCTGAATGTCGTGCACCGCGGTCACCATGACAATCGGCATGTCCGGATAACGTTCCTTGGCACGCTCCAGCAGGGCAATCCCATCCATTTCAGCCATCATCAGGTCGGAGAGCACGAGATCGAATTCGTCACCCGATTCCAGAATCGCGAGGGCTTCGATCCCACTGGCGGCTTGGCGCGTCTGAAAATGCGCTCCGCCGAGCATGGAGGAGACAATCTCGCGGATTGTTTCCTCGTCGTCTACCACCAGGATGCGGTCATTGGGCATAGCGCTGAATGGAATGTATCGCTTATTTTAAGACGCGATTCCACATTCCGAAAGTAACCAACTAAGGACGGAAATCCGCAACAACGGGGCGCCAGCATGATATTTAGAAAGCTTAGGTGTTCGTGCGCCTATCTATCGCGCGCCTAGCTATGGATCCTTCCAGACTATTCGGGAATTCGGTTGGCCTGTTGACCGTTCCCTGGTTGACGGCGCGGGAAACGACTGCCCTGATTTTGGTGGCGGTCAGTCTGCTTTTCTTCCGTGTTTTTCGCGACCGGTGTCTGCTGGCATGGGCAGCGGGCTGGGTTGCCTATGGGGCGTTCCTGTGGGCAAGTGGCTCGGGCGAGTTGCACGCCGCGCCCAAGTCGGTGGAGGCATTCGCGCAGGTCGGCTTTGTGCTGGCGATGGGATTGTTTGCGGCTGCGGCTCTGTTATCGGCGCAGGCGCGGCGAGCGCTGACGGCGTTGGCGGCATTTTCGTGGGTGCTGATGGTTTTTGCGGCAATGCGGTCGCTGTATTTTCCAGATTCGCTGTATTTCGTGGATTCGAAAACTTTCGGGCTGGATGTAGCGTGCCGGCTCGTTGCGGCTGGGGCCGTCGTGGAACTGGTGCGTTACCGCTCCGGGCGCATTGGGCTGGGGCCTTTCCTGTTCGGCGCCGGGCTGCTGACGTTGAATCTTCACTGGCTTCCGTTCACCAGTCATATTCCGAGTGAAGGGTATTTGCTAGCCGAAGTTCTATTCGGTTCGAGCATCTTGATCGTGGTGCTGGATGACTCGCGGCTGCGCACGCGCCGGCTGGCGACCCTGAACGAATTGACCGTCACCATCGCGCGCAGCCAGAATCACGCTCCGATGATGCAGACTGCTCTGGAAAAACTGAAAACCGCAGTGGGGGCGAAGGCTGCGTGGTTCCAGTTGATGGAAAGCGAGCATCTGGTGCCGACTCAGCACGTCGGCCTGTCGCCGGAATTTCTCCGAGCCCTGGGGCAAACACGGGCGGGACAAACTGGGATGGATGGAACCCAGGCCCGCGTACTCCAGGAAAACCGGGCGGTGGTAATGCAGCTCTCGGATATGTCGGAGCCGGAGCGCGAACAACTGGGGAAGTACTCCATTCATCATGTAGTATTGCTGCCGCTGCTGGGCAAGAAGTCTGTGATCGGGATGCTGTCGCTCGGCTACTCCGGCAGCCGGCACCACACCGGGGAAGAACTGGAGTTTCTGGAAACGGCGGCCCAGAAGCTGGGGATTGCGGTGGAGAATCTGCGTTTGCTGGAGCAGGTGCTGCGCTCGCAACACCAATGGATGAACACCTTCGATTCCATCCAGGATCTGATTCTGGCGCACGACGCGGACTTCCGCATCCTCAAGACCAATCAGGCCATGCTGCAGCGCCTGGAAAAGGCGCCCGCCGATGTGTTGGGCAATCTGTGCGCAGAGGTTCTTCCGCAAAAACGCGCCTGGAGCGGATGCCCGTATTGCGAACGTAGCTCGGGACTGACGGAAGGCATGGATCCGTGTTTCGGCGGGCAGTCTGTGATTTCGACCTCATCGTATGCCGAGCAGGGAGGCCAGCAGAGGGGCACCATCCATGTGGTGCACGATACGACCGCGCGCCAGGTGGCGGAAGAAAAATACCGCATGCTGTTCGAGCAGGCGCAGGAAGGCGTGTTTGTAGCAACGCTGGACGGCGATTTGCTCGACTGCAACGATGCCTTTGTCACCATGCTCGGTTACGGCAGCCGGGACGAGTTGATGGCGCTCGACATGGGCAGCGTGCTGCAACCGGTGGCGGAAGAGCGCGAGGCTTTTCTCAAGGAAATCGAGGCGCACAACTACGTGCGCAACTTTGAAATTACGGTGCGGCGCAAGGATGGCACGCTGCTGACGGTGGCGCAGAGCTGCTTTGCCACGCGCGATCCGGACGGACGGATTGAGCGCTATCAGGGCTTCGTTCTCGACATCACGGAGCGGAAACGCTCGGAAGACGAGATGCGGCGCCGCAATCGCGAGTTAAACGCACTCAACGCCATGGCCGTCATCGCGACCCAGTCGTTCGATCTGGATGAAATCCTGAACCTGACGCTGCGTCAGGTGATCTCGCTGTTTGGAGCGGAGACCGGCTCGGTTTATATGGCCGTGGAACCGGATGGCGCCTACCGGCGGCGGGCTGGTTGGGGCCCGCGCAGTGAGGCGCGCGTGCGCATGGCTGAAGTCGTCTTTCCGGAAGGTCTGGGCGACCTGGTGATGCGCTCGCGAGCGGAAGTGGTGACCCAGGATTTTCTCCCCCACCTGCCAGCGGCGGTGGTGGAATTTGTTTGCGCAGACCGTCTGCCCTACTGGATTTGGGTTGTGCTCTGGAGCAAGGAGAAGCCCCTCGGCATTATGGGCATCGCCAGCAAGGAAGACCGGCACTATTCGACGAACGATGAGAATCTGCTGGTCGCCATCAGCCGGCAACTGGCAACCACAATAGAAAAGGTCCAGCTCTACGAGGAGAGTTGCCGGGCGTACGAAGACTTGCGGCGAACGCAGGAGCAACTGCTGCAAAGCGAAAAGATGTCGGCCGTCGGACAGTTGATTTCCGGTGTGGCGCACGAGCTGAATAATCCGCTGACCGCCATCCTCGGTTACGCGCAACTGCTGGAAGGCGCGGGCCTTGATCACACTTCCGCCGACTATGTGCGTAAGCTGTTCAAGCAGGCGCAGCGCACGCACCGGGTGGTGCAGAATCTGCTTTCTTTCGCGCGCCAGCGCAAGCCACAGAAGGAGCAAGTGGACTTGCGCAAGGTGCTGGAAGAGTCATTCACGCTGCGCGAATACGATTTGAAAGTCAACAACGTCTCGCTGGAACGCGAAATTCTCGAGGACTTGCCCTCGGTGGTCGCCGATCCGCACCAGTTGGAGCAGGTTTTCCTGAACATTATCAACAACGCGCTCGATGCCATGATGGAGAACAACGGCGAGAGCAACGGCGAGGGCAGCAACGGCGGCGTGTTGAAAGTGCGCGTCTTCAAGAAAGATGCCTTCGTGTGCGTGGAGTTCGACGACAGCGGTCCGGGAATCAAGGATCCCAGCCGTATCTTCGATCCCTTCTATACCACCAAGTCGGTGGGCAAGGGTACCGGACTGGGCTTGAGCATCTGCTACGGCATCGTCAAGGAGCATGGCGGCGAAATCATGGCGCGCAACCGCGAAGAGGGCGGAGCGACCATTGGGGCAACGATTGAAATCCGCTTGCTGGCAAGCGAAAAGCCGGCGTTGCCGGAAGCGCCGGTGCCCGCGCGGCGAGAGTCCCCGCTGGCAGGCCGCGTGCTTCTGGTTGAAGACGAAGAAGCGGCGCTGGAATTTGAACGAGACGTGTTGGTCGGCGCAGGCGCCGAAGTCACTACATCCATGAGCGTGGAGGACACGCAGAAGCAACTCCGCAATGGCTCCTTTGACGTGATCGTGCTGAATGGTCGCATGCCCGGCGGATGCAGCGCCGAGGAAATGTACGAGTGGATCGCCAGGAACTGCCCCGGTCTGGAAAAAGGATTGCTGCTCACGTTTTCTACTGTGACCGACCAGCAGACCCGAAGTTTCCTCCAAGAAAAAGGCGTGCCGTCGCTGGCCAAGCCCTTCGAAGTGGCGGACTTGATCGCGCAGGTGCGCGCTCTAAGCCAGAGAGAAGGGAAACCAGCGACCGAGACAAAAGAGAACAACGAAGAAAAAGCCTCCGCGGCAACCGCAGGAACCTAGCCGCAGATAGCTGTCAGCTCTCAGCTCCCAGTTATCAGCTCTCAGTTATCAGCTTCGTGCATTCCCTGACAGCTGACAGCTGAGAGCTGCTTCCCTAAAGCTGTCCCTTCGAGCCCCGCGTCATTTCCGCAATCAATTTTTCGTTGCGCCGGTACCAGCGCCAGTGACCCTCTCGCTTGGCTTCCACCAGGCCGGCCTTCTCCAGGATGCACATGTGATGCGAAATGGTAGGTTGCGCCAGCTTCACCCGTTGTTCGATATCGCCCGCGCACAGCCCGGTTTCCTTGTCCAGGGAGCATCCACCCTTTTCCTTGAGCGCAAGCAGAATCCGGCGGCGGGTGGGGTCGGCAATGGCGTGCAGGAAGCGATCAAGAGTGGGAGCGGAGGAGGACATTTGGTAATTGTGTAATTTGCAATTTGGTAATTTGAAACGCAGTGATCATGATTTCAAATTGCCAAATTATCAGATTACGAAATTACAAAATTTCCTCTATTTTTTCACAATCGGATTATAGCCGTCGCTGACGAGGCGGGCGCGCATGGCCTCGGCATCCTTGAAGTCGGCGTAGGGTCCGACCTGAACGCGATAGTACTTGTCGACGGAAGCATTGTTCGCGAAGGCGGGATACTCTTTCTTTTTCAGGGCCTCGACCAGCGCGTCGGCATCTTCCTGCCGGGTAACGGCCGCGACCTGCACGTAATAACTGCTGCTGGTTGATGATGCTGCCGTTGACGATGCGGGCGCAGCGTTGGCCGCATCTGCGGCGGTTTTTGGAGTTGAAGGCGCCGCCGCGGTGGCGTCGGCCGGTTGCGTCTTCGCATCCGGAGGCGCAAGCGCGGAGTCAGCATTCTTCTCGCCTACCGCTTTGTAAAAGCTAAAGTCGCCAGACTGAGGAGCTTTCTGGGCAGCGTCGTTCTTCGCGGCCGAGGGTCGAACGACAGCCGCCGAAGTTCCAGCGGCAGCTCCCGGCAAGCGGCCAGCGCCGGCGGTTCTTCGGCCGAGCGAAAAGCCTACGGCAAAGAAAACCGCGCACACCAAAACAAAGGCGAAAAAAAGGCCCAGCATGCGGCCGGTGCCAAGCGTGATCTCCGTATCCTGCTGCGCCGTGGTCATGGGAAGTAGTGTTGATCTCTAGCCTTTAGCCGGCGCGGCCGGTGCTTTCGCGCCAGCCAGCAAGTTCTGCAATCCGGAATAGAAATCGATCGGCACGGGAAACACGACGGTCGTGTTTTTCTCGACGCCGATTTCAGTAAGCGTCTGCAAATACCGCAACTGGATGCTGGCCGGCTCGGAAGACAGCAAGTGTGCCGCATCCACCAGGCGCTGCGCGGCCGAGAACTCGCCCTCGGCATGGATGATCTTCGAACGCTTCTCGCGTTCCGCCTCGGCCTGCTTGGCCATCGCCCGCAACATCGACTCGGGCATATCCACCTGCTTGACTTCCACGTTGGTGACCTTCACGCCCCAAGGCGAGGTGTGCGTATCCAGGATGCTCTGCAGCCGCAGGTTAATCTTGTCGCGGTGCGCCAGCAATTCGTCGAGTTCCTGTTCGCCCAGCACCGAGCGCAAGGTAGTCTGCGCAAACTGCGAAGTCTGGTACACGTAATTCGAGACTTCGACCACCGCCTTATTGGGCTCGATCACGCGCAGGAAAATGACCGCGTTGACTTTCAAAGTGACGTTGTCGCGCGTGATGATGTCCTGCGGAGGAACTTCGAGCGCCTCCTGCCGCAGCGAAATCCGCACCATGCGGTCGACCGGGGCGAAGACCAGAATCACGCCCGGACCCTTGGCTGTGCCCAGCAGGCGGCCAAGCCGGAAGATGACGCCGCGCTCGTATTCGGCCAGGATCTTGATGGAGCTCAGCAGGTAAATGATGACGATGACGACGGCAACGGTGATCACCGGAAACCCGAGATCCATAAATGCCTCCACGCAACTCGTAATTCAGAGTATGAGCGGATTGTAGCGCAAGCGAGCGGTTGCAAGCTGTGAGCAACGGGCCAGCGCAGTGTTCAGGATGATTCCACTACCGCTCCCATCCGGGCGCGATTGGACAGGCAGGCATCGTTGCGGCGACAATAAATTCTTTGAACACCAAGAACATCTTCTTCATCGGCCTGGTCATAGCTGCCAGTGGCCTCATTTCGACTCCCCTGGCGTTGCTGGCCGGGCTGATCTACGGCCTGTCGTTCCCGCATCCCTACCACGTAGACTCCCAGAAACTCTCCGCCTTCCTCTTGAAGGCATCGATCGTCGGGCTAGGCTTTGGCATGAACCTGCACGAGGTCGTGCGCGCGGGCCGCAGCGGATTCCTCTACACCGCGCTCAGCATCAGTTTTGCGCTGCTCCTAGGTCTCGGCATTGGACGCCTGTTCAAGGTGCAACCCATTCCGTCGCTCCTGATCAGCACCGGCACCGCCATCTGTGGAGGAAGTGCGATTGCCGCCGTTGGCCCCGTCCTGAACGCCGGAGAAGAGGAGATGGCCGTCTCGCTCGGGACCGTCTTCGTGCTCAATTCGGTGGCCTTGTTTCTCTTCCCGCTCGCCGGCTACGCGCTTCACCTCACCCAATCTCAATTCGGATTGTGGTCCGCCCTCGCCATTCACGACACCAGTTCGGTGGTCGGCGCAACCGCCAAATACGGTTCCCAGGCGTTAATGATCGGGACGACGATCAAGCTGGCCAGAGCGCTCTGGATCGTTCCCCTGGCATTCGCGGTGGCCATCTTCAAGAAGAGCAAGACGCGGATCAAGTGGCCCTGGTTCATCCTGTTTTTCTTATTGGCCGCTGTCGCCGCCACGTATCTCCCCTTATTCGGACCGCTCTATCCCAAACTCAGCACCCTGGGAAGGACTGGGTTGACGGTGACGCTTTACCTGATCGGCACAGGGATTTCAAGGTCAACATTGAAAGAAGTAGGCGCGCGTCCCCTGCTACAGGGAATCTTGCTGTGGGCGATTGTGGCGCTCTCGTCTCTCGCCCTCATCCGCATCGGCTTCATCGCGATCTGATCGACTCCGCAAGCAAACCGCGGGGTGCCCCACCCTTACGTTTTTTGAAGGGTGGGATTCTGCGCCCACCGCTTGTGACCCCCCACCCCCCCTACCCCCCCCACCCCCTACGTAGGTCTATTAGAATCAATGTTGTGGCTGGATAGCCTCCACAAAGTATTCAAGAATAAGGACTTATATGTAAAGTATTCCGGAATAAGGACTTAGCTTGACTCTCCCACTTTGGGGGCGGCTTGTCTATCCGGCGTCAGAAAAAATTTGATCATCCCTTCCTTTAGAATCATAGAGTTGGCGTGAAATTACTTTCAAATCTTTGAGTTTAAAGGAGTTATTCGTATAATATTCCGGAATAAGGAGTTAGCTTGTTGGGCTCACTCGCATGATTTCGGCAGGGGGCTTGACAGCTGACTGCCTCAACTTCGTGTTTTCAAAGAGCGCCGACTAGTGGGGCTGGGGCGGGTTTGAGGGGCGTCCTGGTGATGGACACACCTCGGGCCTGCTACAGGTCGATCTCCATTGTCGACGGCGGGCGGTTGGATTGTCTGTGATGGCTCGTACATCGCGTTTGTGATGAAAGTGGGGAGGTCAAATGCGGCGGCCGGTGATTGCTTGTCATTTTAGCCTTGCTTTCTTCAGGCAAATGGAGCCAATATAATTTTATTGATCTATATAACTTTTGTGCTATCATGATTTACGAGCTTTGGAATTGGCGGTTCTTCGGTCTTGAGTGGCTAAATGGAAACAGGCCAGTTCAGGATTGGTTCGACGGGCTTCCGGTCGAAGCCAAGGACGAGGCACGTGATACGTTTGGCTACCTGGAACACTCCCCGATCACAGCGTGGAAGAAGCCTAAGTTCGACCCCTTGAGAGGGGAGGAAGTGAGCGAGGTGCGCTTTGGCACTGAAACACATACCTACCGGATATATGGATGCTACGGGCCTGACTACCTCGGACGACAGGTTTTCAGTCTTCTATACGGTCACGACAAGAAAACCGGAAACGACAGAGAGGGCAAGCGAGAAGCTACAAAACGAAGGCGGCTCGTTGAGCGACGAGAGGCGGTCGTCCACGCATTTGAATTCTATAGATCACTTGATGGGAAGAATTAAGCGTGGCCCAAAAGATCGGGCGAAGTTTGTAGCATCTCATTTGGACAAAGGGATCTCGTATCAGATTCGTGCTTTGCGAGACCGACAGGAGCTAAGCCAAGAAAATTTAGCCTCTCTAGTAGGTATGAGTCAGAATGCCATTTCTAGGCTTGAGTCCTCTGAGCGCGGTCATCCCACGATTACTACCTTGAAGAGATTGGCTGAAGCATTCGATGTAGCCCTTGTCGTGCGCTTTCTACCTTTCAGTAAACTTGTAAAGTGGGTAAGCGGCACGCCATTTATTGAGTATGGTTTGTCCACGGAATCACTTGCTGTGCCCAATTTTGAGGAGGAGTTGGAACAAGGTCAGCTTGAGATTTCCGCCACCTCGATAGTCCCAGAGATGCAGATTTCGATCAGGGACATGCCAGGTGTCATTGATTATTACCGATCAATTGAGCCAATCAACTGTTGTGGTCATTTAGGTCAGGTAAATGAAGCTCATCCGCAAGACCTCACTAAATATTTTTTCGAGTATGACACAGACCGAAATCAGGGAAATCTCTTTGGCGAGGAGCCGGCTGTACACAGAAGTACTTCAACATTCGACCCGCTCTTGCTCGCTGGCATGCTAGCTCAACAACAACAGACGCCTTGGAGTGAAAGGAAACGCGACGATGCCTGATCAAGGAAATGAGCAGCCAAGTTTTAGTTACGTTCGAGACAAGGACTTTCGTTCGGTTTATGCCAATAACACCCTATTCGCATCAACTGCTTTCGACTTTGCGATGACATTCGCGGAGATTATGGAAGTCGATCCAGTAAGAGCACAGATCAAAGCTGAGCAGCGCGTCAAAGTGGTCATGTCGCCACTGCATTTCAAACTGTTTGCTGCCACTTGTCTGCAAAACGTGGAGCAGTACGAAAAGGTATTTGGAACGATTCAACTCCAGGATGGAAGAACAGGAGCAGTCGTGTTTGGTGTTCCCAATCCAGCTCCAGCCCCGGCTGCCGGTGAGACCGCCGCGGAGCGTGCTTAGCTGACCGTCTTTTTAGCGCACTTTGCGAAAACGGTGGGTGATGGGGTCATCGGTGCGCTCTACGGTCGAGGGGTGCGGCAGGAGTCAGCGAAAGATCACGAGCGGTGGGCGCAGAATCCCACCCTTCAAAAAACGAAGGGTGGGGCACCCGGCGGTTCGGCTGGCCACTTCTCGAAGGGCGCGAGAAGTGGCGCACCCCCCGAATGCAGGGGGCCTTCGACTCCGCATGAACTTCACTTCGTGAAGTCCATGCCCCGCTCAGGATGACAAGTGTGTACGGATATTCTCTACGCCATCACTGTTCTCGCCGCCGCTACGGGATCAACTCGCAACGTGAGGCCATCGACCTGGCGCACGACGATTTTTTCTCCGGCGGGAATGGGGATGGTGGAGACGGCGTCCCAAAGCTCGCCGTGCACGAACACTTTTCCGGACGGCGCGAGCATGGTTTGGGCGATGCCGATTTCTCCGATCAGGCCTTGTTTGCCGGTGACAATCTTGTTGCGGCGGGCGCGCACGGCGATGCTCATCAGGAAGGCGGTGATGAGTCCGAGCGGGATGCTGACGGCTAGCGCGGTCACGAGGTGGACGCGCATTTCGGGGATGGGCGCATCGACCAGAAACAGGCCGCCCAGCGTCAACAGGACAATGCCTCCGGTGGTGAGGACGCCGTGGCTGGCGAACTTGGCTTCGGCGGCGAAGAGCGCAAAGGCTCCGATGATCATGGCAATGGCGGCGAAGCGCACCGGCATCAGGTTCAACGCGAACGCCGCCAGCAGGATGAAGACCACGCCCACGGTTCCGGGAATGACCGCGCCGGGATGGTTGAATTCGGCATACAGCGCGAGCGCGCCTATGGCTAGCAGGATGAACGCTACGTTCGGGTCCATGAGGTAGGAGAGGATGCGCTCCTTGAGCGTCATGCGGTAGTCGCGCACCGGCTGGTTGTCCAGGTCGAGCGTGATGTTTGTGCCGTTAAAACGCTTGAAGCTCTTCCCGCTCAATTGGTGGAACAGGTCCTGCTCGCTCGGAGCGATGTACTCGATCAATTTCTTGTCGAGCGCTTCCTGGTCGGTAAAGGACTTCGACTCGCGCACGGCGCTCTCCGCCAGTTCGACGTTGCGGCCGCGCTTGGCGACGACGGAGCGCATCAGGGCCGCGGCGTCGTTCTCCATTTTCATTTTCATCACGTCGTCCATTTTGTCGCCGCCGAGGATGACGGGATGCGCTGCGCCGGTGTTGGTTCCGGGAGCCATGGCGGCAACGTCCGCCGATTCGAGGATGAAGAATCCGGCGGATGCGGCGCGGCTGCCGCTGGGCGTCACGTAGATGATGACGGGCACCGGCGAGGCCACGATTTTTTCGATAATTTCGCGCGTCGAATCAACCAGTCCTCCGGGAGTGTTGATCTCGATGAGGACGGCTTGGTCGTGATTGGCGGCGGCCACGGCTAGAGCGCGGCCAATGTATTCGGCGGTGACGGGCTGGATGGCGTCGTTCACTGCGACCCGCAAGACGTCGGCGGAGCAGGGCACAGCAAGAAATACAGACGCAAGAATGGCGAACCAAAAACGCGATGCGAGGTTATTACTGAGAGCTGAGAACTGAGAGCTGAGAGCTGATTTCGTTTTTATGAGACTCATGGCTGTGACAGCGGCTGCGCTTTCTCCGCGAGCTTGGCTGCCAGGGTGCGCTTCAGGTCCTGGCCCGCGGGATTGCCGGGTTCGAGTTGCAGCGCCCGCTCGATGTTCTGGGCGGCTGCTTCCATTCTATTTTCTTTCAAATCGAGGCGGGCAAGAAACAGGTAGGCCTCCGCCGACTCACGAATGCGGAGCGCGGCCTCGGCCTGGGCGCGAGCCTCGACCGCATCGCCGCGAGCGTCGTAATCTTCGGCAAGGGCGGTGAGCGGCGCGGTGCTTGACGGGTCGACCGCGGCTGCGTGGCGGAATTCGGCCTCGGCCTCGGTGGTGAATCCGTGGGCCAGGAGTTCTTTGCCGAGTTCGAGGTGAAAACGCGCGTGGGCGCGGGGATCGGAGCGGACAAATTGCTGCTCGGCCCAGCTTCCGATTTGCATGGTCATCTGGCGGAAGGCGTCTTCCTCGTAGTTGCGCTTGATGCGCTCGAGCGGGGCCTTCGAGGTCGTGCTGGCCGGCACGATACTTCCGGGTGGAGGCGTCAGATAGTCGAGCAGCATTTTCGCTTCGCTGTCGTTCGGGCGACGATCGAGGGTTGCTCGCAGTTCGCGGGCCGCGCCGGCGCGATCGCCAGCCTGGGTCAGAGTCACTCCCAGGTTGAAGTGATAGTCAGGGTCGCTGGGATCGTTCTGAATCGCGCTCTCGAAATAATCGACGGCCTTTTTCTGGCCACGGCGGGCGGCGACCACTCCTAGGTTGTTGTAGACCTCGGCCAGAGGCAGGCGCGCGGCCACGAACTGGAACGCGCTTTCGGATTTGGCGAAGTCTCCATGAGCGTAGGCGGCGAGACCGATATAGAAGTTGGCCTCGCGAGCGACTGCGGAAGAAGGCTGAACCTGTCCCAAGGCGGCGATGGCCGGTTCGTAAGCACGCTGGAGGTAGTAGGTCTTGCCGAGCTCCAGCCAGGCGTGAGCATAATCGGGATTAAGGCGGGCGGCTTCGCGATAGTGCTGCACTTTTTCTTCGGCAGTGGTGGCAAGTATGCCGCGTATGTAATTTTCCAGGGCGTCGAGGCGCACGGGAGCAACGCTGGCGATGTACTTCTCCTTGGGCAGGGAAAAATCGGTGTGGATGAGGGAAAGCAAATCCCACGCCAGCGCGGATTGCAGCCGGCCAACATTGGCGAGGGGAGCGGACTCGGTGACCGCGGGCGAGAGTTTCTGAGCACGCATGTCGAGCAACTGGGCGCTGGCCGTCAGGCGCTGGCCGTCGTAGCTGTAGGAGCCAAGGACTACGTAATCGACATCCATCTGCTCGGCGAGGCGGTAGAGGGTTGCGCGCGAAGCATGAACGCCGGCCGGAATGCCCTGGCGATCGTAGGCGCGGAGCCGCTCCTCACGGCTGGCCACATACAGAATGGGAGAATCAAGTTGCTGGTGGAAGATTTCGGGAAAAGATTCGCCGAGCCATTCCAGACCCGGCGTGGGAGAAGCATTCTCGAAGGGAATCACGACCAGGGTGTGGCCGACGACGATGCGGCCGACTCCCGCTCGACCTGGGGTGGTGCTGTCCTGGGCGCGCAGCGACGCGCAGAAAAGCAGCGAAACCACAAAGACGAAGACAGCGGCGCGTTTCACGACAAGTTGATTATATCGGCAGCGGAGACGGCGCATCACGCGCAGGCCGGCTTCTAACCATTCCACTGGCTACATCGCCCGTCCTCCGCATACACTGCTTCTTCACACTTTCTTCGTCGTACCGTGCTTCCGCAAACTTTGATGACTCCGGCGCAGCCCAGTTCGTTCGCACTGCGTTTTCTCCTGCCTTCGGTCCGCGACATCATTTTCATTTTTCTTTTCTGGTCTCTGCTAGCGGGGCCTTTGTCGAATCGGCCGCTGGCGGATGCGGATATCGGATGGCATATCCGAAACGGCGAGCAGATTCTGGCGACGCACTCGCTTCCCCGCACCGATCCGTTTTCTTCCACCATGCAAGGTCAGCCCTGGTTTGACTGGGAGTGGCTGTACGACATTGTGCTCGGGATTTTGCACCAGGCTTGCGGACTGAACGGAGTGGTCTGGTTGTGCGCGTTGCTGGCAGCCGCCATTTTCGTGCTGCTGCTTTCGCAACTGCTGCGGGGCGGGACAGGTCTGCTACTGGCGATCCCGCTGATGTTGCTGGCGGAGGCCGCTGCGACGATTCATCTCTATGCGCGGCCGCACATTGTCAGCTGGCTTTTTTCGCTGCTCTGGTTTGCGGTGCTGAATCGATGGGAACGATGCGAAGACGAAAGCCTGCCGCGATGGATCCCGTGGTTCTTTCCCGCCTCGATGTTGCTTTGGGTAAATCTGCATGGCGGCTGGATCTTTGGGATGGCGCTGCTCGGGATCTACACCTTCGCGGCGTTGGTAGAAAGCCTGCGCACGCCAGATGGATTCGCCGCGATTCGCGCCTCGCATCGGGCCCGGGCCATGGCTTCGGCCTTCGCGGTGTCAGCGGTGGCGACACTCGTGAATCCGTTTGGCTGGCGGCTGCACGCGCACATCTATCGCTATCTGGGCGATCGTTACCTGATGAACCATATCGACGAGTTCCGCTCGCCTGATTTTCACGGCTGGTCGCAGCGCGCGTTTGCGGTCATCCTGGTGCTGGTTGTGATTGCGTTTGCGGGCGGGCGTTTTTCGGGCGATCGTCTTTCGGGCGGGCGTAGGAAGGTGCGGCTTAGTCACTTACTGGTCGTGCTGCTGGCGGTGTATGCGGGATTTTATTCGTCGCGCAATCTTCCGGTTTCTTCGATGCTGCTGGTGCTGGTCGCGGGGCCGATCTTGTGGGCGAACTTCGCTTCATTGGCGGACAAGCCGGGCGCCTGGCAATGGGTGCGCAACGGCGCGGCCCGAATTTCTGACTTCTCCGATCGCATGGGTGCGCAGGAAATGGAGCTTCGCGGGCATCTGTGGCCGGTTGTCTCGGTGGCCTTGGCATTCGCGGTCTGTCTTGAGGGGGGATGGCTGGGCTCGCGACAGCTGATTCATGCGCAGTTTGATGCGAAGAAATTGCCGGTGGCGGCGGTGAATTTTCTGCAGAAAGAATCCCAAGACTCCCAAGATTCCAAGAACAAAGACAAGCAGCCGAGCGCGGAGCCGGTTTTCTCGACCGATGCCTGGGGAGGCTATCTCATCTACCGAATGTATCCCGAGCGGAAGGTCGTCGTCGATGACCGTCACGATCTCTATGGCTCGGACCGGATTCGCCAGTATCTGATCTTGACGCAGGGGGAGCCGGGATGGCAGAGCGTGCTGAAAGATTGGCAGATTCGCACGGTGCTTTTGCCTACCGACTCAACGCTGGCCAACCTGCTTCGCGAGCTGCCGCGGGATTGGCGGGTGGCTTACGAAGATAAGGTGGCGGTGGTGTTTGAGAGACGCTAGAGGTTAGGCGATAGCGTCGTAGCGGATTCCTTTCTGGTCGTGAGCGCAATCGCCTGTGGCTGTTGAAAAAGTCCGGAGTTGCAGCAGGCCCTTCGCCGTACTGCCTGCTTGGTGATTCGCTTTTTTAGTTTCTTTAAGCCGCGTTCATGCAGTTGCAA
>Ga0187867_10001348_pt1 | contig 21159 bp, 28 predicted proteins | sample June2016WEW_13_1_FD_132976 | JGI IMG/M metagenome (GOLD analysis project Ga0187867, IMG submission 132976) | Peatland microbial communities from SPRUCE experiment site at the Marcell Experimental Forest, Minnesota, USA - June2016WEW_13_10 | ecosystem: Environmental > Terrestrial > Soil >...
ATTTGCTCAAAACCCGCTGCGGAGAGTTTGCTGCGATATTCGTCATCTCCGAGCGCCCCTGCCACACACCCGACCCACAGAAGCACGCTTTGGCGGATTTCTGGCGCGATTGCGCCTCGGGTAACAACATCGGAAACCGCGATGCGGCCGCCCGGCTTCAGCACACGGAAGGCCTCTCGCAATACGCGGTCTTTGTCCGCCGAGAGGTTAATCACGCAGTTCGAGATAATCACGTCCACCGAGTTCTCCGGCAGGGGGATATGCTCGATCTCGCCCTTCAGAAACTCGACATTCTCAGCGCCCGCTTTGCGCTTGTTCTCATTGGCGAGCGCCAGCATTTCGTCCGTCATATCGAGACCGTATGCCTTGCCGGTGGGTCCAACACGCCTCGCTGAAAGCAGGACATCCACTCCGCCGCCCGAACCGAGATCGAGAACCACTTCTCCCGCATTCAATTTCGCCAGTGCGGTTGGATTTCCGCACCCTAACGAGGCGAGCATGGCCTCCTCAGGGACTTGTCCCGCCTGCGAGGAGTCGTACAGATTGGAGGTGATTGGATCGCAACCCAACCCGCTTGCTGCAGTCGCCCCGCAGCAACTACATCCGCCTGTCTTCACACGCAAGGCTGCCTGGCCATATTTTTCTTTGACTACGTCCTTAACATTGGTGCTGCTCATGGGTGCGCCTCTCTCTTATTTACAAAGCTGGATGACATTTTGCGGTTTGACAGCCTTGTTTCGAGTGCAGCATTCGGCATAGAGGAATTGCAGAAGTTCCTGGAGCGCTTTCGTGTTGGCCGTGTACCGCAAAAAAGTACTTTCGCGGCGCACGTTCACCAGTTCCTCGTTCTTGAGTTTCTCCAAGTGGTGCGAAAGCGTGGAATTCGGAATGTCGAGCTCTGACTGGATATCGCCTACGACCAAGCCGTCTGGATGCGCCGATAGCAGCAATTGCATGATGCGAAGCCGTGGTTCGGTGCCCATTGCGGAAAGCATGTCGGCGTACTTGGCCAGATGCTCGGTGTTTTTCTTGGGTGAGGCTACCGGCATGTTTCGATAATTGCAGAACTATGGACATACGTCAAGTCGAATCCATGATTTACGCCGATCACCCTTTGTGCCGATGTGTCTCAGGCGCAGCATTGCCCGAGATTCAGTGACCGATGGGGTGTGATGAATGCCGTTGACTTCGACGAGCATCTTTTGCTGTACTTGTGTTGTTAACCACGGTGAAGGAGTTCACCGTCAACCGCTGTCCCGATCCTTAAGCCGGAACAGCTGATGACTCCTGACAAGCGGATTGTTTTGTCACGGGGTCATAGTGCCGGCATGATCCTTAGAGCTAACGATCCGCAGAATTAGTCGAGGTGGCGCTTCATGGAGAACGTGTGGGTAATGGCCGCGGTGTGGGTCGGCCTGGCCTTGATCGCGACGCTGGTTGCCATCTGGCTCCGGATCTCCACTGCCCTGAGTGAAATTGTCGTAGGCACTGTGGCCCAGTTGGTCATCGGTGCACTTTTCGTGCATGCTGAACTTGGTGGGAAGACAAGCTGGATCAGCTTCCTCGCCGGGACGGGTGCGATTGTTCTTACGTTTCTGGCCGGCGCCGAACTCGATCCCCAAATCTTCCAGACGAAATGGAAAGAAGCGACCGTCGTCGGACTTGTCGGTTTTTTCGGCCCGTTTCTTGGGTGCACGGCAGCCGCTCACTACATCTTGCATTGGTCTGGACGATCGAGCTGGCTGGCCGGCGTCGCCCTTTCCACCACTTCCGTGGCGGTGGTCTACGCCGTGATGTTGGAACTGGGTTTTAACGTTACGGATTTCGGGAAGGCGGTGCTGGCCGCCTGCTTCATCAACGATCTCGGAACCGTGATTGCTCTGGGTATGATCTTCTCGCCTTTTACGATCAAGACACTTATCTTCCTGGTCGTCAGCGTGGTTGTCTTCACTATCCTTCCTTTTGTGACGCCGCGCTTCTTTAAGAAATATGGAGGGCGGGTTTCCGAACTGGAAGCCAAGTACTTACTCTTCCTACTGTTCGCAATGGGGGGATTAGCGGTCTGGTCAGGCAGCGAAGCAGTCTTGCCGGCCTACATCATTGGAATGGTGCTGGCTGGCAGCGTGGGAAAGGATCACATTCTCATCCGGCGTCTGCGTACTCTGACGTTCGGATTGCTCACGCCGTTCTACTTCATTCGGGCAGGATCGTTTGTGTCCGTCCCTGCTTTGATCGCGGCACCACTGGTGTTCGCTGCGTTGTTCTTCGCTAAGATGCTGTCGAAAGTAATTCCCCTGTATCCCACGGTGAAGGCATTTGACTACAAGAAGGAAGAAGGGCTGTACTTCACGCTGATGATGTCTACCGGACTGACGTTTGGAACAATTTCTGCGCTGTTCGGTCTGAATCATGGTGTCATTACCCAGGCGCAGTATTCGTACTTGGTCGCCACGGTGATCGGGAGTGCCGTGATACCCACCATGATTGCCAACGCTTGGTTCATGCCGAGGCATTTGCTGGCCACTAAGACGAAGGAAAAGTCAGCGTTACCTCGACCTGTAAGCGAAAACGCAAACTAGGAGGGAGCATGACAGGAAAACGACAGAACGCGTATTTTCGGAAGTTGCTGGTCGGCTATGACGGGTCTCCGCAGTCGGAAAAAGCAGTGGATGTGGCCTTTTCGTTGGCAGAGTGTCTGGATGCGACAGTACTGATCTTTGCGGTTGCGCGGCCCCCTGAACCGTCGACTTCGGTCGAATTGGAAGCCGTACTGGACAACGCGAAGGAACACTTTGAAGAAGGATTCAAGAAGCTCATGGAAAAGGCCCGCGCGCGCGACCTCCACGTGAACACCGACATGGCGGTGGGCCATCCGGCGGAACAAATCATTCACCGGGCAGAAGTGGACGGTGTTGACCTCATCGTTTTAGGCCGCCGGGGACGATCCAGCATTTCCAGAATGATGTTAGGTTCGGTCTCCGAGCGAGCCTTGAGATACGCGCACTGTCCGGTGATGGTAGTTCACTAGTTCGACTGTAGGGTATGCCCTTTGAAGTGGGCCACAACGCAGAGGATCGACGAGAGAGATCCACCGAAGGGTGTGTGATCAAGAAGGAAACATTTTGAAGATTGTCATCATTGCTGATTTGCACGGGAACTATGAATCCTTGCAGTCCCTACCAGAACGATACGACGAACTCTGGGTGCTGGGAGATTTAGTCAACTACGGACCCGACCCTGCTGCAGTCGTTGATTTTGTGAAAGCCAAGAGCACCGTCACGGTGCGCGGAAACCACGATCATTCCATCGGCTATGACGTAGATCCACGTTGTGGGTCGCGCTATCAAAGGATGGCTGAAACTACGCGCCAGTACACTGCCTCCGTGTTAAACAAAAACCAAAAGGAATTCTTGCGAGAGTTGCCACTTCACGTGGAACTTCAAAGACAGGACAAGCGCTTTTATCTCTGCCATGCGAAGCCGTCCGACCCTCGATATGGCTATAGTCCTGAGGATTCCGACGACTGGTTTCACGAAGTGGGTAGCATTTCGGCCGATGTGGTGCTTGTCGGCCATACGCACACTCCGTTCATCCGGCGGATTGGGGACCGTCTCGTTGTCAATCCCGGCAGCCTTGGTCAGCCAAAGACCGGCAAGCCGGACGCGTGCTACGTGGTTTGGGAGTATGGAACTTTTGAACTGAAGTCATTTCCTTATTTCGTAGACGAGACTGTGGGGAAACTGCAGGCTTACTGTTTCCCCAGGATGTGGAGAAAGACCTGATCACCGTGCTTCGGACCGGCTCTGTTTAACGAACTCATATAACTCATACAAAGGAGATTTATGTCGACGATAAAGAGTATTGATGCTCTGGAAATTCTGGACTCGCGCGGAAATCCGACGATTCAAGTGAGCGTGACGCTGGAAAGTGGAGCGACGGGCGTAGCCAAGGTACCCTCGGGGGCTTCAACGGGAAAACATGAGGCTGTCGAACTCCGGGATGGCGATAAAGGCCGCTACAGCGGGAAAGGTGTTTTGAAGGCCGTTCATAACGTTATCAATATTATCCAACCTGCGGTGAAGGAGCTTGATGCGGCTGACCAGAAGTCGCTCGACGAAAAGCTGATCGCACTCGACGGCACGCCGAATAAATCGAAGCTCGGGGCCAACGCCATTCTGGGAGTCTCAATCGCGGCGGCCAAGGCCGATGCGGCGGAGCAGAAAATCCCTCTCTACCGTCAGTTTGTCGCGTGCGAAGAGTACGTGTTGCCCGTGCCCCAGCTAAACGTCCTCAACGGCGGGAGGCACGCCGATAACAACGTGGACTTTCAGGAATTCATGATCGTGCCGGCGGGCGCTCCCAGCTTCAGTGAAGCGCTGCGAGCGGCGGCGGAAACGTTTCACGCGCTGAAAGAGGTTTTGCACCAGAAGGGCTATGAAACCAGCGTTGGCGATGAAGGCGGTTTTGCTCCTCGTCTGCGCTCGAATGAGGAGCCAATGGAGTTGATATCCGCCGCGGTGCAGAAGGCCGGCTATAAACTTGGAAGGGAGGTCGGTATTAACCTGGATCCCGCTGCCAGCGAATTCTACGAAGACGGCCAGTATGTATTTCGCAAGTCCGACAAGTCGCACAAGAGTTCCGAGGACATGATTTCGCTCTGGACCGACTGGCTTAAGAAATATCCCGCACTCTTCTCTCTCGAAGACGGGCTTGCCGAGGATGATTGGGCCGGTTGGAAGAAACTGACTTCCGCACTCGGGGGACAGGTGCAACTGGTGGCCGATGACATCTTTGTCACCAATCCTGAAATCTTTGCCAAAGGTATCAAGGAAGGCGTAGGCAATTCGATCCTGATCAAACTGAATCAGATCGGAACCGTGACCGAAACGCTGCGCTGCATAGAAATGGCGAAACAGAGCAATTACACGGCTGTCGTGTCCCACCGCTCAGGTGAAACGGACGATACGACAATCGCGGATTTCTGCGTTGCCACGGGTGTCGGCCAGCTGAAGACCGGCTCCGCGTGCCGCGGCGAACGGATTGCCAAGTACAACCGGCTGCTGGAAATCGAAAAAGAGCTCGGACGAAGCGCGAAGTATGCTGGCCGTTCTGCCTACGCGAGATGGGGAAAGTGAGGAGTTTGTGAGCTTGCTGTTTCGCTAGGAGGACGCCGGGAACTGACCAAGCGCGGTCGTTGGTCAACGCGGTGAATTGGCGAGGGGAACATGATGCTGGAATCCATCTTTGACCGAGAAGACGAACGACAGGCCATTAGGCAGCGCCTCGCTAAGAGGCGGCCCTTCCTTATTCATGGGCCCACTGGTGTTGGCAAGACTCTGCTGCTCCGCAGCTTGCTGCCGGAATTCCCGTCAGTGCTTTACTGTGATGATTCTGCCACCGCACACGTGGCGTTTCGCAGTCTGGCGCACAGCTTGCTACGTCTCCGCAGCCCGCGCGTGCGGAGCGCTTTTCGAAACGAGGAGGCCATCAAGACGAAGTCAGCTGTCTCCCTGAAAGGAATTGTGATGGACGCCTTAAACGAGAGCCAGTACACGATTGTACTGGACCACCTCGGGCATCCTTCACACTCCTTCGCGGCAGCTGTTCGCGAAATGATGAGCTGGGGATCGACGCCTGTAAGTGCGGTAGCGCGGTCGAGCCATATGGAAGACACCGGATTTCTGCAGTCCCTTTACTCAGACCGTTCACAGAAGTACGGAATCCGAAACTTTGAGAGGCCCTTCGCCGAGCAGTTCGCTCGCGAGGTGGTCGGGCACACAAATCTCACGGCATCGAACATGAATGAGTTTCTCGACAAGATCTTGCAGTTCAGCGAGGGAAACCCAGGAGCAATTGTGGCGCTGGTGGAGACGGCGAAGCACCCCAAATATCGTTCGGACGAACACATCAAGATCAGCCCGCTCTATATCGACTTTCGCATGAATAGGAAAGTCGCTGGATGATTCGCGATGCATGGCCCGCTGTTGACAACAGGGCGGGTTGGGTCTTTGTAAGACGGAGTTCAGACACTACCGGTGATGTGACGCGATGACCGAAGAGTCGGTAAATTCGCTCAACTCGAATCATGAGCGGCGTCTGGCCGTGACCTCTCGCCATATCGATAAGCTGCTCGCCGATATGGAGAGCATATTGAATGTTGCCTCTTCCAAGCTAGCCTTTCCGCAATACACCCCCGATCTCACTTCTGCCCAGCGGCGCGTGGTCGAGGACTACATCAGCCGCATCCGAGCGCAGCTGATTCGGGTACTGGATGGGCAAAACATCGAACGACCGCTGGCCGATATTCCGGTTGCACGGTCTCTCCACTCGACGCTTACGTTCGTGGACATCGCGATTGAGGAGTTGAAGCCCGAATACATGCGCGGCTACGGGGAAGTCCCGACCGCAGCCGCAGTCGAGTTGAACGGCATTGCCGGAGAACTGCAAGGCCTGGTCAGACAACTGGATCATTATCTATTGCGTGGCGCAGGGGAGAACCTGCAGCAGCAGCTGGAGAAGTTGGAGCAAACGGGTGACGAGTTGCTTCTTCTCCGGAAGCTGGAGACGGTCATCACCGAACACTGGCTGGTGGAATTCCGGTCCACGTTGTCGATGATTCTCGATCGACTGGAGGACAACAGCTTCGAAATCGCGATGTTTGGTCGCGTCAGCTCCGGCAAGTCATCATTGCTGAATGCGATCCTGGAAACCGACGTACTTCCGGTCGGAGTGACCCCGATGACGGCGATTCCCACACGACTCGCCTTTGCGGAATCGCGTGCAGTCAACGTCTGGTTTGCCAACCGGTCGCCCGAGCATTATGAAATTTCACTACTATCAGAGTTTGTGTCCGAGCTGCTCAATCCGGGCAATGAGAAACGCGTAACGAGAATCGTGATCCAGCTTGCCTCACCTCGCCTGCGAGATGGCATCACTTTTGTGGATACGCCCGGACTTGGATCATTTCCCACTCGGGGGGCGGCTGAGACGCTTGCCTACTTGCCACGCTGCGACCTGGGCGTGGTTCTGATTGACGCTGGATCGACACTGACGCCGGACGATCTTCAGACCATTCAGATTCTCTATGATGCGGCGATTCCGGCAACAGTCCTGCCGAGTAAAGCCGATCTGCTCACCGCGCAAGAGCGGTCACACGTGATCGCCTATGTGAAGGACCACATCGGGAAGGAACTGAACGTTGATCTAGCGATACATGCCGTCAGTGTCCTTCCCGAAGGCAAGGAGTTACTCGCCCGCTGGTTCGAAGATGACATTGCGCCTTTGTACAGCCAGCGGCAAGATCTGAAGATCCGCTCAATCCGCCGCAAGCTTGGAGGGTTGCGGCAATCGGTAGAGGTCGCCTTGCGTGGGCGGCTTCGCCGCAAGGACCAGATTCCGATCAAGAAACTTGAACAACTGCGAGTGGTCGAAGCCGAACTGCGCCAAGCTAGCGGACGGCTTGAGGAAATGAAAAAGACCGCGAGGCGCGCAGCGGACGAGTTGGGGTATTCGAGTTCCCGAAAAATGCTTGCGATTGCCGGATCATATCTAGTTGAGTCGTGGTCGTTGCCAGGTTCTGACGAAAGACCCACATCCGAAATTGTGAGCAACGCGGTGACGCGAACGATTCAGGAACAAACAGAAGGTCTGCGTCGGCGCATGGACGTACTCGCTCACAAACTCAATGAAACTCTTCAGTCGGCTGCCAAGGTCCTGGAGATATCCGACGTGCCTGCCGGGGAAGAATTCGCCAGCGTGCTGCGAGAAATGCCGGCGTTCGATCTTGGACATCTCACTTTTCGCCTGCAACGGCCATCGCTGCTTACATTGCTCGGGAGGAAAGTGTCTGAATCGTTCGTGAGCAAGCGGCTAACAGCGCTAATCGGGGATCAACTTTCAAGATCTTTGTCCGCATATCGCGCTTTGCTTTATGACTGGTCTGGCAGAACGCTTGGGGCAAATCCAGCGGCGATTCGATGCCTATGCCAACAGCTATCGTGCTCAGGTAGAAAGGTTGCTGGGAAACCCGGAAGTGCGAACTAATCAAGACGAAGACAGCATTCGCCGCGACTTGGAATCGTTAGAAAGTATACTCGGGGAAAAAACTTGGCTTCGTGATTTGTGCGTATAGCTGTCGATGAAGGGGAAAGGAACAGAGCGACTTGCTGAAATATCTATTGGTTGGCATTGGAGGTTGTCTGGGGTCGATTCTGCGCTTTTGGCTGGGCAGTTATATCGGCAGCAAAATGGGAACTCGGTTCCCCTACGGAACGCTCGTTATTAACATTACCGGCTCGTTTCTGATTGGCCTGGTCTTTGCGTTGCTGACCGTGAGGACTCATTGGAGCCCCAACTGGCGATACCTGATCCCGGTTGGCTTCATCGGAGGCTACACGACCTTTTCGAGCTTCGAATATGAAACGCTGCGGTCGATTCAGGATGGCCAGATCGGACTGGGGCTTCTCTACGTTGCAACAAGTGTGGTGTTCGGATTTGTCGCGGTTTGGGGAGGCATGATAGCAGGGAGGGCAATCTCGTGAACGCTGAAGCTGCTGCCCAGCCAAGCGTAAGTCAGGCGCTGACCAAAGGCGCGTGTCCTATCTGCGGGATACTGAAGGATTTCCAGTGGACGCTGGCTGCCACTGTGCGACCGCAAGCGGCTCTGCGATTGTGCAATTTTCATACCTGGGCGCTTGCTCGTTCCAGGGGCGGCTCGCTTGAACGCTCCGCGCCTGGGGAGATTGTTTCGAGTGTGTTTCTGGAGATGCTAAGAGGTTCTCCCGCGGGGAAAGTGAGCAGCGCTGATTGTGCCCTGTGCCACCGCGTAAGGGACGAAGAAGTGACCCGCTTGCGTGAACTGGCGGAGCAGTTCCAGCGTCCTATGTTCACCCAATGGATGAAGACACAGGGAACTCTTTGCCTGGACCACGCTGGGATATTAGAAGAATTTATCCCTTTGCGCCTTCAAACATTTATTGGCGAGGTCGTGGAACGGAATCGCTCGAGCTTCGTGAGGAACTGGCGGCCTTTCATGAGCAACTCAAGCAGGGGGTGCACGCCGGCGGCGGATTGCTGGGCCGCATAGCGGAATTTCTGGTAGGTCAGAGGGACTCTAATTTCAGGAGGACAACATGCTCACAGCGGGACCTGGTAGGAAAGTCGGCATTTACGTGGCTGAAGACCAGCAGTACCACGGCAGCGCCGCCTACGCCGCTATTCTTGATTTTCTCTTCTTCCATGGTGTGTCGGGCGCGACAGTAACACGCGGTATCGCCGGATTTGGGGCAGATCATCACCTTCACACGACCAGTCTCGTAGACCTGGCCGTTCGTCTGCCGGTCAAGATCGAGTTCGTTGAAACCGCAGGAAAGGTGGACGAGCTGTTACCCAAATTGCAAGCGATGGCAGGTACCGGACTGATTGAGATGCACGACACCACAATCGTCAAACCTGCCGAAAGGAAACAAAAGCAGGCTGAGCCGGAGAGACCCGCATTAAAGCGTGAGGGCAAAGCCAAGATGATGCGAATCTACATCGGCGAAAACGACAAGTGGAACGGCAAGCCGTTGTATGAAGCCATCGTCAACGGCCTGCGATCGAACGATATTGCCGGCGTAACAGTCTATCGGGGAATTCTCGGTTATGGCGCCAATCGGAGAATTCACAAGGACGCTGCGCTGAGTGTCTCCCATGATCGTCCCATCCTGTTGTCGATAGTTGATACGGAAGAAAAGCTGAAGGCATTCATGCCGATTCTCGATCAAATGGTGCAGCAGGGCTTAGTCGTGCTGTCCGACGTGGACATCATTAAGTACGCGCATAACTATGAGAAAGCCGAGAGACGGCAGGAGGCGCGGTTATGAAGCTCGAAGGCAAAGCCAAGATGTTGCGGATTCACTTTGGCGAAGATGACAAATGGCACAACAAACCTTTGTATGAAGCCATCGTGGCCAAGTGCCGGGAACTCGATATCGCGGGCGCCACTGTGTTCCGCGGGATCGAGGGCTACGGCGCGAGCTCACTCATTCATAAGGCTCATCTGCTACGGTCCTCCGACAGACCCATTATGGTATCCGTGGTAGACACCGAGGAGAACCTTAAGAAGTTGCTCCCAGCTCTGGATGAAATGGTGGATGAAGGGCTGATCGCAATGTCAGAAGTGGAGGTGATTCGCTATGTGCACCAGGAAGGAGTGCGCTCTCCAGCTTCGTAAACAAGATTAACCAAGATACAGATGACAGCAACACGGACTTAAAGAGATGAAGTATGCGGACTGACTCGAAAGAAAACTTGTTGCTGGAGAAGCCCGATACTTCGGCGTTGACATCGGGAGTTTCCGAAGACCGGAACGTGCCTGCTGAACATTCTTTCGGAGAATCAACTCTAGCGCGCCTGGCCGAGTTAGCCGAGGAGTTTGACGCCGAGCAAGTTGCCGCCGATGCGCGGTCTGTGGCCGAACGGGTATCCGAAGGGCGCTTCTACGTTGCTTGTATCGGTCAGTTCAAGCGCGGCAAATCCTCAGTCCTGAATGCGCTGGTGGGCGACAGCGTACTGCCCACTGGAGTCGTGCCGGTCACCGCAGTTCCAACGATCATCCGTTACGGCCGCCATGCAACCGCTCGCGTGCGCTTTGGAGCCGGTGAGTGGACAGATATTCCTGTAAAGACCGTTGATGCGTATGCCTCTGAAGAGAAGAACCCCGAGAACGCCAAGCATGTCGCTGCATTGGAAATCTTTGTGCCCAGTCCGCTACTTGCGACGGGCATGTGCTTTGTGGACACCCCCGGACTGGGATCAGTGTTCACGGGAAATACCGCAGCAACCCAGGCATTCATTCCGCATATTGATGCGGCACTTGTCGTGATCGGAGCTGATCCTCCGCTAGCGGGGGAAGAACTTCTACTGGTTGAGGCGGTCGCGCGGCGCGTTCAAGATCTCATCATCGCTTTGAACAAAGCTGATCGCACCACGGATGCAGAACGATCGGCGGCGATGGCCTTTGCGCGACGGCAGCTCGAAAGGCGACTTCAACACTCCGTGGAACCGTTCTTTGAGATCAGTGCAGTGGAACAGCTCGAACATCGAGGCACCGGCCGGGAGTGGGGAAAACTGGTCGCTTCACTGGAGCATTTGGTCGAAGGCTCGGGCCGGAGACTGATCCGGGCAGCTTGCGACCGCGGTCTTCAACGGATCAGCGAACAACTTCTCGCAATTATCACGGAAGAGATGGAGGCACTACGGCGACCGATCGAGGATTCTGAGAGACGTATTGCGGTTATGAAGCAGACGATCGCCGATGCAGAGCGTTCGATGCGGGAGCTCACGTATCTCCTTATGGCCGAGCAACAGCATCTCTCCGACATGTTTGTCGACCGGCACAAGGCGTTTCTCGCGCGCGTAATGCCGGAGGCGGGCAAAGAGTTCGAGGTTGTGCTGCAGTCCATATCTGGCTGGCTAGGTCCCTCGTATCGCCGGCGTACCTTCTGCGAGGCGCAGGAGCTAGCGCGACGTCACGTCTTGCCGTGGTTGAAACCCGAGCAGGAAGAAGCAGAGAAAAAATACCGTCATGTTGCGTTACGGTTCGTGGAGATGGCAAACGAGTTTCTGAAGAAACTCGGGAATGCCGGCATTCCCGAGCTGGCGCGGATGCCGCATGCTCTCGGTCCGGAGAGAGGATTTCGCGTTCGCTCGGAATTCACTTTCCTGGAGTCCATTGATGTCGCGCAGCCTGCCTCACCGGTGCGCTGGCTGGCTGACTTGATTCTTGGCCTGGTGGGCGCCCGGAGGGTAATCAAGAACGATGCGCGAAGGTTCCTCATTCGGCTGCTCGAATACAACAGCACCCGCGTGCAAAGCGATATTCTCAACCTCGTTCAGGAGAGCCGAGCGCGGCTAGAAACTGAGATTCGCAAGTTACTGCACGAAGTCAGCCGCATCGCCGAGCAGGCGCTGGTCCGTGCCAAGAAGGTACGGGAAGAGGGCGCCCCGGCAGTTGAAGCGGAATTGCAGCGGCTTGACTGCTTGGAGCGGGAAGTGCGCGCACTCGGTGCGCCAGGAATTTCGCAAAATTGAACCATCGAAAAAATTGGTCGCAAGTTCCCGATGCGGATAGATGGGTCGCCCCAGTCCTTGTAGTAAATCTGCGTGCCATCTTTGGTTGTGATTGTGCCTCATGGTGCGTTCTCCTTTCGGTGGATTGGAAGTGGTAGAGGCGTTCGCTTGCTCGGAAGTTCTACCCATCAATATGCCGGATGTGCATCATTGCGAAAGTGAGCCCTGCTCTCATTTCGCTTTGTCTCTCTTTGTCCACTCTTTCGCGATTTACAGATAGTAATTCGGGCGGAACGGTTCCGCAAAATTGGACAGTAATTCCCATGGCCGAATTGTCGAACCTGTCCGGGACCCAACGATCGACATGGTAGGTCTCCTCAGAATGAGACGGGCAGGACGCGATGGTGATTACCACCGCGAGCTTGGTTGAGACTTGGATTGACCAGACGGAAGGCCGGACCTGCATCACCGTGCGGAGTCGGAATGATGGCAAAGCGCTCCGAGTTTGTGATTGGTAGAGTTCTGACAGACCGCGATCGACTATCAGGCGTTCGTCACCTCGGATAGGAGCTAGGGCCGGCGTTCCGTCTGGTCGATCCAGTAATCGATCAGGCTCGTTGTCGCGACGTCGTTGTGCTCCTCGCTAAGTTCCGGCTGTTCCCACGCCGCGAAGTGAGTACCGTACATGCCAATCCGGGCAGCGCATTGACAACGCGGCTGAGCTCGTTCTCCATGGCGTTCCTGTCTTGGCAGCACTCCATAACATGAGGATGCTGCGCTCCATGGGAGAGCGCAATTGGACTTTCGTATCGGTTTGCCGATGTCAGCACCAGCGTATCTCGCGCAGCGACAACATCCTTCGAGCGAGAACGCGTTCAAGCGATGGAACAGGTCCTAAAAAAAAAGCCCAATCCGCTCGTTAGATCATCTCTTTTTGTGGGATTACAAATTGTGGTTGCAATTCTGGACGCGCCTTGAAACGTCGACAGAGCAGTCCGCGAGATGTCTTGGAGGTAACAATGGCAGAAAAGCAGAGGCAGAAATCAGGCTCAACCACCAACGTGGCATCCGTCGGCGAAAAGCCGTCAGCGCAGAGTGGCATATTTCACATCGGAGGCGAACTTCCCGTCTATCGCCTTGGGTTCGGTGCCATGAGAATCACAGGCGACGGAATCTGGGGAGAACCACGTGATCACGACGAAGTCATTCGTGTGCTACGTCGGGCACTCGAACTGGGAATTAATTTCATCGACACCGCCGATTCTTACGGTCCTGACGTCAGCGAGCGACTGATCGCGGAGGCTCTGTATCCCTACCCCAAAGGATTGGTCATTGCAAGCAAGGCAGGGTTTGTTCGCACCGGGCCTAACCAATGGACCATCAACGGCAGACCCGAGCACTTGCGCGCGGCGTGTGAAGGGAGCCTGCGGCGGCTCCGGGTCGACCGCATTGATCTCTACCAGTTGCATCGAATCGATCCCGAAGTGCCCGCCGAAGATCAGTTGGGCGTCTTCAAAGATCTTCAAGCCCAAGGCAAGATTCGGTACATCGGGCTTTCGGAAGTAACCGTTCCTCAGATTGAGCACGCGCGAAAAATCGTTCCCATTGTGACAGTGCAGAACCGTTACAGCCTGGCCGACAGAACATACGAAGACATACTCGGGTACTGCGAGCGGGAGAAAATCGGTTTCATTCCCTGGAACCCAATCAATGCCGGCAACCTTGGCGCTCTAGGCGAAGAACTTGAGGGTGTTGCGAGGCGTCACCGCGTCACGACCGCTCAACTCGCGTTGGCGTGGTTGTTGTGGCGCTCGCCGGTGATGCTCCCCATCCCAGGAACCTCAAAAGTGACTCATCTCGAAGAAAACGTCGCTGCCGCTACTCTGAAGGTGGATGATAGAGAACTTCAAGGCTTGGATCGCGCGGCGTAGCAAGGCGGCAGAAGGGATCAAAATTGCCGCGGGACGGATACTTGCATGTTCTTGACTGCGGGCATTCTTTGCATTGTAGTTGCTGGAGTGTCGTCGCTGGCCGTTGCTCGTATAAAACGCCAGAGGGACGAAAGCGAAATAGGACGGCACACTATCACGGCGGAGCAACTTCACCGGTTATTCTCTTCAAGCCAAGAGGTATTCCTGTTTGATGTGCGCCAGCCACTCGACCTCTTAGCTTATCCGAGGTTATTCCTGGGGCATAACGGATTCCACCGGAAGAGCTGCTAGAGAGTCCGTCTCTGATCCCTAAAGAAAAAGACGCAGTTATTTACTGCACCTGTCCCAGCGACAAAACCAGCCGGATGGTTTTGCGTCGCGTATTGGCACTTCAGTTCTTCCGGGTCAAGTTGCTCAGGGGTGGGTTGGCGGCCTGGAAGGCGATGGGCTATCCGGTCGAGCCGTACCAGGAAGCCTTTCATCTCTAGCACACTACGCTTGGCGCGCTCCGTGAAGACTGGTTGAGCAGCTAAGATCATTCGAGGGCCGCGCCAATTACGATGAATCGGGCACGCTTCGAACGGGTATGCCCTTTTTCGATTTCCCTCACCACCTATCAGTCTTTGTCCTGATATTCTTCAGGAACGTCATCCTCCGGCACCTCGTGCGTGTGGACTTCCCTCTCTGGCTCGTCCTCTGCATCTTCGACGCCCGTCACGACGTCGGCCTCGAACGCATTCCCTTCCTCGAGCAACTCGTCGACACTTTCCGAATCGGCTCTTTCAATGTCGCGCAATCCCTGCAAGTCTCCAGACTGCGCACCAGAACGCGATCCCACCACCTCCTGTTCGAATGCCTCGGTCCCGGGTTGGCTATTCTTGCGAGTCGGTTTTCTCGGCGCATGGCCGGTGGTTCCAATTGTTTTCCTGGAGCTGATCCCGCCTTTCTTCTTCTTCGCGGTTAGTTTTTTCGGAGTTTCCTTCTTTGGTGCGTGTCTCCCGCCCGTGAGCTTGTTGCCGGAAGCTGGTTTGGACTTCGTCACTTTTTTGCCCTTTTTCTTAGTAGCCATTCCCGCAGTCTAGCACCGCCCAATCCGGGTACCAACCCCAGGTAGGGTTCGAAGGGTTCGGGTAGTGTCTCAGTTTGCCTTCCATCCTGAATCGACGACAGCGCGGTTCTGAGGTCAGACCCAGCAACCAACGCAATAACCTTTACGGGTTGTTCTTGAGGTACCCATTTCTCGGTTTAGAAACTGGTTGTCTGGCGCGCCCGCCCGACGTTTACTCAATCCAGTGAATGGTGACTGGCTAATCCTGTTCACCGAGAGTTTGGACGTACGGTTTGCCGTACGGATAGAAGTGTTCCTTGCGGCCCTGCTGCCACGCCGCTTTGAGTTCGGGCGTTGTGATGTCCCAGTCCGGCCGGCATTTCTTGGTAACGGCAGGTAGGTCCTGGCGGAGATCTTCCGCAGTGGGTCGGCCGAAGAACCAGTAGCCGTTATAGATCTTATAAATGACAAGACCGGGCTCCAAGACAATCACGTGGGGGATCATGGGATTGTTGACGGGATCCGTGTATTCGGCGATGTCGAGATCTTTTTGGACGAAACGCCCCGCATCGGAGAGGAAAGGCCAGTGGGCACCGACTCCGCTGCGATATTCATTCGTCTGAGTGATATTGTCGGTGCTAATCGTAACAAGCCGGCAATAAGCAACCTCGAGCTCACGATGGAGTTCAACAAGCCCTTCGGCCTGCCGGCGGTCCTTGGGGCAGAAACCTCCGCGGCTGAGGACGAGAACCATCGGATGTTGCGCCTGCAGTTCAGAGAGCTTCTGGCGCTTCGCGGTGTGATCGGAGAGCTCGTAGTCAGGGAAGAGAGCTCCTGGAACTATGTCAGCTCGCATGTGAGAATCCTCACCAGTTGGATGTGCGCCGACGGGTTACGTTTCAATTGTTAGTGACGGGCGTTCCCATAGCCGCCTCAACCAACGCGCCGCGTAGACCATGGGAGGATAAGGCGATACTTTTCCTAAGTGCAGCGATGCCCGGATCAGCGCCAAGCTCAGATGCGAATCTGGGGCACAGACACTCGGGTTTGGCCGACGGAGGGCTGGGAGATGGTAAACACCGTGCCCTGATATTGCGGCCACAGTAAGCTTCTCCTGGAAAAGTCGAGCCCGCAGAGGGGAATTGAGATATGCTCGCACCTCAACGATCTTGTCTCCGCTGAACCGGCAAACCCAACACCATCGGTTGTCGAACCTGAGGCCATTCTTGGCGGTCGCACGTCGTCGGCAACATGGTAAAGAACGCGCCCTCATTACTAGCTTCAAGGTTCTGAAAAATATCGTAAACCTGCGTAAGAGCTACTGCCATCTCTCGATCTCCTTTCAGGTCGAAGCGGAAAACGTTATTGGCCAACCTCACATCGTCAGAACGACGCGGAACTCTGCCTTGCCGCTCAGCATGCGCGCGTAAGCCTCGGCCGCCTTTTCGAGCGGATAGGTTTCAATCATGGGACGCACGCCGCTTAGTTCGGCGAAGCGCAGTGTGTCCTCGGAATCGGCTGGCGTTCCGGCGGCCCAGCCTTGAATCGTTTTACTTCCACCAATGAGCTGGACCGGCGTGACCTCAATGGGATCGAATGTCGCACCGATTACCATGAGCTTGCCGTTCGGCCCCAGACCGTCGATCAGTTCGGACATCGCTTTGGAGCTTGGGGCGGTCGCTAGAATGACCTGCGCACCGCCCAGGTTTTGCAATGCCTCGGCTGCGTTCGTCGATTGGCTGTCGATGTATAGGCTCGCTCCGAGTTTCTTTGCGAGCCGCGTTTTCAGAGCCGCGCCCGATCGCCGCGACCTTATAACCAAACTTGTTCGCGAATTGAATTTCGAGGTGACCCAACCCGCCGACCCCAAGCACCGCAACAAGGTCACCAGGGAACGCACCACTGTGGCGTAGTGCGTTGTAGGTGGTAATTCCGGCGCAGAGCAGCGGTGCTGCGTCGGCGTCGCTAAGAGTCTCCGGTATGGCCACCAGTGCCTCCACGGGGGCCACCATGTATTGCTGGTATCCGCCGTCATAGCTGATGCCACAAATTTTCACGTTCCGGCAATTGCGAAAATCGCCGCGCCGGCACTCTCGGCAAGTGTTGTCCTGGCCGCCATGCCAGCCGACGCCGGCACGCTGCCCCTTCTTCCATGCGCAAACACCGGCGCCCACTTCATCGATGACGCCCCCGCGACTTCATGTCCCGGAACGCGGGGATACTGAATTCCGGGCCACAAGCCTTCTTTAGTCAGCATTCGCTGTGGCAAACACCGCACGCCTGCACCTTGATTCGCACCTGTCCTGCATCAGGCCTGGGAATCTCACGCTCGACGATCTCGAAATCTGCTCCGGGAGTGGAGACCTGCGCCACCTTCATCTGCGCCATCTTCATTGGTACTACCGTGGCTTTGCTCGTTGCCATAAATCCTCCGATGAATTCCCCTACCATTTTGTTGGTAATCTACCTAAAGGCGCATTGCCTTCAGATCGTATCGGTCTGTTGTTGGTGCTTCTTTGCAAGCCCCAGACCAATATAGCCGACATGCGGTTCCCCGAGATGTATTTGGAACCGACCATCCCCATTCCGCGCTGCAGACTGCAAGGCGTGCCTCGTGAAGGAACATGAACAACTTGTCATCTGTTTGCCGCGCCAGAATTCATTATGTAGCTGATAATCTTTCTCATGGGACGTTGCCACTCTTATCGGCCAGTGTGGTGCCGACATCTCGCGGTCGCGTTTCCGATCCTCCTTTTAATCTTGGCTGCACCTCTCACCCATGCTCAAGACAACTACGAAATTCAGGTCTACGGATCTGATCTAGTCGATCCTGGACACACCATGTTTGAACTCCATAGCAATTTCACGATCGATGGTTCGAAGGCGATCGTGGATGGGGTTTATCCCACCAATCATGCAGAGCACGAAACGGTGGAAATCACTCATGGCTTTAATGATTGGTTCGAGTGCGGCTTTTACATCTTTGCTTCTGTAACTGAGGGGCACAGCTGGCAATGGGTGGGCGATCACATCCGCCCGCGTCTTGCGGTTCCTAAGAAATGGCACTGGCCTGTAGGCGTGAGCCTCTCGAATGAGATCGGCTACCAAAGGCGGCAATATTCTGTGGACACCTGGACTTGGGAAATCCGTCCTATCGTGGACCAAAAAGTCGGCCGATGGTATTGGGCCTTGAACCCGACGCTGGACCGTTCTTTCCACGGCGAAAGTGTGAAACAAGGCGTTGTCTTTTCGCCGAACTTTAAGTTCAGCTACGATTTCAATCCAAAAATTGCCGGAGGTCTGGAATACTACGGTTCGGTCGGTCCTGTGACCGGATTCGATGCGGTCTCGCAACAGCAACATCAGATTTTCCCTGCAATTGATTTGAATATCGCTCCGCAATGGGAGATTAATTTCGGCCTCGGCGTGGGCCTCACAGGGGCAACCGACCACCTGATTGCCAAGATGATTCTAGGTTATCGCTTTAATTTTTGATCAAAAACAGGACCGCACAAGTGATAAAGGGTGCCGCGATCGGTTTCATTCTGGCCATTGCGATTTCAGTGGGCTGTGTGTTCTATTACTTTTCCGCGGGCCTGGCGCCGGTCGCAACGGCCGATCCACCTATGCCGTTTGAGAAACAGTTCGCGAATATGGCCCTGGACGCGCATATCGAGAAGCAACACATTCCCCCATCCTCCGTGCCTGTGGACGAATCGAATTTTCTCTGCCGGAGCAAGCGTGTACAAACAGCACTGCGCCGTGTGTCATGGGCTTCCAGGACAGCCGCCCGTGGATTATCTAACAACAATGTTTCCCATACCGCCACAATTGTTCCGCGGCAAGGGTGTGTCCGATGACCCGGCATCGGAGACGTACTGGAAGGCGGCCAACGGCGTCCGTCTTTCGGGAATGCCCTCCTTCAAGACCAAGCTAACGGACACCCAGTTATGGCAAGTTAGCGAACTGCTCGCGCCCGCGAATGAAATTCCGGACTCGGTGAAGAGGGTGCTTACCCCGGATTCGCCGACGGCAGCGTCGTCACCTGCACAGACTTCAGTATCAGGTCAAGAATCGGCCAAATGATGCCCGGCCAGAACGCCTGATCAAAAGCTGAGCCGCCTCGATTCGCTTATCACTCGAGACGTGAAAATCTCTACGTTTGGCGAACCCCTCTTGGATGAACGGCCAAGTTATGTCCCTGCGCGGGCTCCAGCAACGTTGGATAAAATGATATGAGTACCTCCAGCGAGTTCCGCGATGAATGTCAGACCCACCGAAGGGCCACGCAGTGTGCGGCTAGTTCGAATCGCGGACTGACGCTCTTTCACTGCCATCAGCAACTGCACATGGATTTTGGTTTCATGACACTATTCGACTACGTTTGAACGACGTGTGCTGCACAATCTTGAAACTTACAGCTCCAACTCCGCGCTCGGACGCTAGGAAATGAAGCGTTAGAATCCTCACAGAGTTTCTTCATGGGACAACATGGAACGCAGAAACTTTCTTGCACTGATGGGAACCACAGCTTGCGCTGAGTTGGCACGACGCATGGGTTTGCAAACCGCGACGGGCGACCCCAAAGCCAACGTAGAAATACATATTTCTCCCGTCGAGATCGAAGTCGCTCCGCGAAAAATCATCAAGACAACTGGATACAACGGATCGGTGCCCGGCCCGGTCTTGCGGCTGCGCGAAGGGCAACCCGTCACGGTGGATGTATTCAATGAAACCAAAATTCCAGAGTTGGTTCATTGGCATGGGTTGTTCGTTCCCTCCGATGTGGATGGTTCCGAAGAAGAAGGGACGCCGATGGTGCTCCCAGGCGGGAAGCGGCGCTATTCATTCGTCCCACGGCCCTCCGGGACCCGCTGGTATCACAGCCACATTCATGCCGGCCGGGATATGAAAAGAGCCACCTACACGGGACAATTCGGCTTTCTCTATGTTGAACCGAAAGAAGAGCCGGGCCAGTACGACGCGGAGGTCTTTCTTGCGTTGCACGGATGGGAACCGTATCTGGGTAGCCAAGGCGATGAGGGCAATCTTGAAGTCACGTACCCCGTTTATTCGGTGAACAGTCATGCGCTCGGTTCAGGCGATCCGGTGCACGTGAAAGAAGGGCAAAAGATACTGTTTCGCATTTTGAACGCCAGCGCCACCGACCAACACCGCGTCGCCTTGACCGGTCACAAGTTCAAAGTCCTCAGCCTGGACGGAAACGCTGTGCCCGTGCCGCGTGAAGTGGACGTGATCGAGATGGGACCGGCCGAGCGCGTAGATGCGCTGGTGTCAATGAATCAGCCCGGCGTGTGGGTTCTCGGCGAGCCGAACGATCAAATACGGCATGCCGGAATGGGTGTCGTGGTGGAATACGCCAATCGCACAGGGGTGGCGCAGTGGAGCTCACCGCCGAATACCACATGGGACTATACGATTTTCGGACGCGAATCCGACACTCCCGAGCCCGCGGGCGGCGCCGTGCCACTCGTCTTCCGCAAGAAATTCGCGGGCAACCGCTGGGTGGATCACTGGACCATCAATGGTAAGTCCTTCCCAAAGACCGATCCCATTCGCGTCCGTGCTAATTTTCGGTACCGCCTTCGCTTCGATAACCAAAGCGCTGAGGCACACCCCGTCCACCTACACCGACACACGTTCGAACTAGCAAGGTTCGCCGGCAAAGGGACGGCCGGCGTGATGAAAGACGTAGTCGTCGTGCCCGCCAGGAAGCAAGTCGAGGTGGATTTTGCGGCGGACAATCCCGGCCCGACTCTTTTCCACTGCCATCAGCAACTGCATATGGACTATGGCTTCATGACGATGGTCCAATACCAGGGCTGAGACGTTTTAGGGGTGAGTGACATTACGTCAGTCACAACTCACTAGTATATCGATTCCTAAATAACATATCAACATGATCGGTCATGGCGGTGCGACTGATTCTGTGGCCAGCGCCTCCAGTTTGTATTTCCACTTGTAGACCGTTGGCTCTTCGTTCACTTCCTTCAAATACAACTCAATCCGCGTCCGTAACTCCTGCTTCGAGGTCACTCGGATGCCGCGCAGCAGAGTCCGTGCCAATTTCCCGAAGAACGACTCCACCAGATTGAGCCACGACCCATG
>Ga0187867_10001349_pt1 | contig 21155 bp, 19 predicted proteins | sample June2016WEW_13_1_FD_132976 | JGI IMG/M metagenome (GOLD analysis project Ga0187867, IMG submission 132976) | Peatland microbial communities from SPRUCE experiment site at the Marcell Experimental Forest, Minnesota, USA - June2016WEW_13_10 | ecosystem: Environmental > Terrestrial > Soil >...
AGGGCAGGGGAGTTCACCACGTCAAACCACCGCGTCACGCGTAAGCTCACCTGGTTAACATTTTAAGTAATTTAATTCGGCCATGAAAGTGGCCGTTTTGCAAGGATGTCAAACCGGTCAGAAAGCAGGCAAACTGGGCCCGAGTTCTCCGGGTCTCTCTTGCCTAATCCTCGACAGGGACTTTTTTGGATCTCTTAGACTTCAGGAGGCAGTTCTGCTTCTTCTCTTCCAGGCGGCGGAGTTTCGCCACCTTGCTTACCCTTGTCTTCTTTGGAATTGGATCTTGCTTTACTGCGTCCCGCAGTAGTTCAACAAAACGCTCTATAGCTAACTCCCGATTGGTTAGCCTTTTTCTGACCTGAATTCTTCTTTGATGCGTTCTGCCAGGAAGACTTTCAGCAACGACTGGTACGGGATGTCTTTTTTGTTTGCCAGCATCTTCAGATCATCAAGCAAGGATTCGGGAAGCCTGACGGAGATCGTTCTCGTGGATGGCTTCAAGTTGGGAAATGAAGACCGCTTTGCCTTACCCCATTCGACATACTCAGTTGAGTCCCGGTTTGACCAAAAATCCCGCTCCTGATCTTCACTCTCGAATTTCGGAATTTTCTTTTTCATCGTATATCCTTCTCTCCGCCCGATTCATATTTCGGGCTGAGATCACACGAATTAGGCTGTCCCGGATCGTGAACACTACAAACAGTTTCCGTCCCTTGTCGGTCTGGCCCAGGGCGTAGTAGCGCGGTTCATCGTGTGAGTGCTCTTGATCATCTGTAACTACGAATGGGAGAGAAGAGCTTTCATTTTTGTATATAATCATAGCATACAAATTTCAAGGGCAAGAGCAGAAAAGGGTGGCTGACTGCAAATTGGACGGACACGTTTCAATCCTCTTTGAGTAAGCTACGCTGCTTCTTCTCCTCCAGGCGACGGAGCCTGGCACCCCTGATGACCCGAGTTTCTTTTCTAATCGGGACCTTATCTTGAGCTGGTACGTTGGTGTGGATGCTGTTAACGCTTGAATCCAATTCTCCCGGCTTGTCGATTTTTGAACGGTGGATTAGGCTATAAACGGTCTGAAAATAAGCGCGAGGTCATTAGCAGGACAAGGGTTGTCCGGAAATTACGGAATGAATCTGCCATGAATAGAGACAATCTGCTCGAAGTGCTGGTCAAAGCAAATGAGTTCAAAGAGGGCGACCTTCTCGTCGGAGGCTGCCAGGACGAGATCGAGCGCAAAGAGGCAAGGGCGGCGCTTTCAGGGTTGCGGCTTGGCGATATCTCCAGGGTGAAAATCGTAGAGGACGGCGTCAGCGAGACGCTCGAAAAATCTCTTAATGTGCAGCTTTCAGCCGGTATAGCCGGTTTGACGATAAACGATCTGAGACAAATCCTGCTGGGAAAGAATGCAGGCGAGTGGGTGAACCATCATGGCGACGGACTTTCAAGCGAGCAGATTGCATCCGTTGTAAAAGTTATGAGCAACGATGAGCTTTCCACAGTCGCCCGCGCTATTTTCAATCCTCTCCCTGGCGGTGGAATTTCCATCGGCTCGCCTGCGCATTTCGGCTCCCGTATTCAGCCGAACAGTCCGGGCGACGATCCGGACGAGATACTCTTTTCCATTCTCGAGGGATTGTCATATGGCTGCGGCGATGTGATACTGGGTATCAATCCGGCAAGCAATGACATCGAAACGATCATACACCTTGAAAAACTCCTTCAGAGCGTGAAGGAGAGACTGGCACTCCCAACCCGCTACTGCGTTCTATCCGATATGCTCAAACAAGCTGCCGCGCGCGTGCGCACGCGGGTGGATGTCGGCTTTCAGAGCCTGGCCGGTACCTCGAAGGGACTCAAGGGAATGCTCGGAATAGATGTTGATGGATTGCTCGACCTGTCAAAAGGATTCGAGGGGCTCTACTTTGAAACCGGCCAGGGGTCGGCCCTTACTAATCATGCCGACGAAGGCGTGGACATGGTGACCCTGGAATCCCGTAACTACGGGCTGGCAAGATACATCCGGCGGCAAACCGGTTCGTGGATGATCGTTAACGACGTGGCCGGGTTTATCGGACCCGAAGTTTTCCGCACCCCCGATCAGCTTCTTCGGGCATGCCTGGAAGACACGGTGATGGCAAAGCTCCATGGACTCACTATGGGGCTCGATGTGTGTTCCACCTTTCATATGGGCATCGATCCGGATACGCTCCGGCAGCTCACCTTGGAAGTTGCTGTTCTGGCCGCGCCGGCATACCTGATGGCCGTGGCAGGCAATGCCGATCCCATGCTTGGATACTTGACGACCTCTTTTCGGGAACACCCCCGCATCCGTGATAAAACAAAGAAGCGCATTACCACTGCAATGCAGGCCAGGTTTATGGAACTGGGCGTGATGGACCGGCAGCGCGGATTACTTCCTTCAAGACCGCATGCGGAGGATCTCTACAGTGCATATTTGAGCGGTGGAGGCGACAGGCGTGGATCTGAAGCTTTGCGGACCGAAGGGGTCAGGAAGCTGGCAAAGCTCCGCGAGCGGGGTTTCGACCTGGGCTACGACAATCACGGGGACTATGCCCCGCCGGGAGATATTAACTCGCGCATCAGGAGAATCTTTGAACAGGCTCGGCTTGCTCTTTATGCCTCTATAGACGATTCTGTGATAAGAGATTCATCGCCCAAAAACCTGCGTGTTCATACCAGAGCCAAATCCCGGGACGATTACATTTCGCGTCCGCAAGATGGTGAATTCCTTCGCCGGGAGGATGAGGCCCGTCTGGCCCCGTTTTATGCGAAATCACGCCGCCCGGGAATTCAGATCGTAATCTCTGACGGACTAAACGCCAATGCGGTGAACGATAACCTCCGCCAACTACTCCCACAGCTCAAGAGCATTCTGGGTGAGAGAGGATACCACGCCGGGGAGGTCGATATAGTCGTCAAAAATGGCAGGGTGCGTGCGGGATACCAGATCGGAGGATTGCTCGATGCCGAGCTCATCATCCATCTCATTGGAGAGCGGCCGGGAACGGGTCTTAACACCCTTTCCGCATACCTTACCTATGGCTACGATGAAAACGGGCAATCTCGCTGGGCTCCGGATATGGATCATTCAAAAACGAGCGCAATTTGCGGAATTCACTTGCTGGCGAAGCGCCCTTCTGAAGCGGCCGGAGAAATTGCCTTGTGTGCCGCCCGAATCATACAGGAAAGACGTTCCGGTGTAGACTTGTCCCCGCATGAATAGAACTCGTCCCTTGTGCATCGGGTTTTTCGCCGGTTGTGTGAAGGTGCGCATGCGGGGAAGCCATAGGCAGTTTCGTCATGCTTCAAAACCGGGTACAATTACGGTGGCAGGCAACGAGAATATCGATATCCCGCCGGGAACGTTGGCCGAGTATCTTGAAACAGGCCGGGCTGAAGTAAGTTGGAGGAAGGCTATGAAATACATGGTGGTCATCGAGGAGGGCGATACAAGCTATGGCGCTCACGTTCCCGATCTCCCCGGCTGTATCGCCGTCGGGCAAAGCCGCGAGGAGGTGCTCAGACTGATAAGGGAAGCGATTGAATTCCATATAGAGGGGCTGAAAGAGGCTGGCGAACCTGTTCCGGTCCCCTCATCAGTGAGCGAATACGTTGACGTCAATGCTGCCTAATATGTGTGATACGGGCAACCCGGTTGTCCGCGCGCGCAGCGCAAGAGGGGGTCGGTAATTCATCTCTTGTGTGAGGCCTAATTGGTCGATAATGCTTACCCAAACCTCCTGTCCTGACGGACCCGGATAAACAAATTATCCGGGCTACCCGCGAAAATTGCATATCAGAACTGGGGTCTCTTTTGATTAATCCTCGACAGGGGCCCTTTCCGACCTCCTACTTTTCATTATGCTGTGCTGCTTCTTCTCCTCCAACCGCCGAAGTTTGGCCCCCTTGCTGACCCGCGTCTTCTTTCTTATTGGGACCTGCTTTACTGCGTCCTGCAGTAATTCAACAAATCGCTCTACGGCCAGTTCCTTATTTTCAACCTGGCTGCGGGTCTGCTGTGATATTGCCCGCAAAACCCCATTCTTCCCGATGCGGCTCGCAAGGCGGCGCATCACCAAATCCTTTTGCTCCGGAGAGAGGGCAGGGGAGTGTACCACGTCAAACCAGAGAGTCACGCGGCTGCACACTTCTAACACTACTTGAACTTATAAATACAATGTAATTTCAATCTATTATAGGTCTTAGCCTTGACTGGGCTGAATATAGTATAATGTACTCCGAAAACTGGACAGGGCGCTAAGGTGGAAGTCCCGTTCCACCCCGAGTTAGAATTCAAGGGCAAGGAGTTGGAGTCGTGTCTTGCCACGCTCGATCCCGGGGATTCATCGCGCGTTCTCGCTACACTTAACGAAGAAGGCGTGCGTTTTAGCTCAGGGTAGTCGGCTGTTAGCGTCCCAAGTAACGCCTCCATGATCTGGACGGCTGGACTTTGTTGCTGAAATTCAAACTTGAGGACTAATGATCGAAGTGCAGTTCTATACGGCATGATTGGCCATCCTGAGAAGCAGCGATGTGATCGACATATTGCCTGACGAGAAAACCGGCCATCCGCGCGCATGCCAGCGGATCGGCCAACAAGTCGTGCTTATTGGGCGGTTCCGTAGGGAATTCGATCAATTGGCCCTGATAGCAGGCTTTCACATCGAGATTAAATTCATCGAACATGACTTTAACCTGAATGCCTTTCTCGCCCGAATAAAAGCATTGCGCCGCCTCCAGGAGCTCAACCAGGGCGCTGGCAGCCCTCACGACGACTTCCTTGCGAGCCCCCCATACCGCCCCCAGATTTTCCATGAAATCGAATACCCTATCGGCGGAGTCCACGCAAGGAGTTAGTTCGATGGATTGATGCTTTGTGATGCCGATTCTAACGATCATATTCAAAACGACCGCCAGCATTGTTGCCACCGCGAGAGAGGAGCTGAACAGCGGTTTAAGATAAGGATGGACGTGCTGATAGAGCTGTGGAAACATGTCCACACTGATACCGAACATAAGAGAAATCGCAATGACGAATGTTCTCCGGGTATCGATCATACGCGAGGTTATGATTTGGATGCCGGAAATAATCGTGAAACACACCATGAACACGAGTGCTCCGCCCATCACCGGCCGTGGCATGATAGTGAAAATGGCAGCCAGCTTGGGCAGAAAGGCGAGACTAATGAATATCCCGCCGACAAAAAAAGCAATGATGCGACTGGTCGCGCCGGTGGCCACCGAAAGGCCGACGCTGCTCGGGTAAAGACACTGCCCCATGCCACCCAGCAGCCCGCCGATGACCGACGCCAGGCCATCGGCGAACGTGCCGCGTGCGATGTTGGCAAGATCGGGCCTAACCCATTCCGAATCATTAATCTTCTGACACATGGCCAGCGTGGCTACGGACTTTAGCATTGAAGCCAATGTTGCAATGAGAATCGGGATGAGGAGCCTGATGTCGAATGACCAAGCGAGGTGAGAGACATTCGGGAAGGAAACGAAGGGCGTATCCACCAGCCGTTGGATGTCCGAAGCTTTTAAGACCCCGAGCGAGTACGCCGCGACATACCCCGCCGCCATCCCTATTGTGATAGAATAGAGTCGTAGTTTGCCATTGCCCCAGATGTTGATCCCCACCATCGCACCGAGAGTGATGATGGCCACGGCGACATTGGAAACTTCGATGGGGCTGCTCGGGCTACTGACGCCAAGGAAATTGAGGATCATGATCGGGACGATGTTCAGTCCCACCATGGTCAAGACGGTTCCGGTCACCTCGGGGGGAAACAATATCCTCAGTTTCCGCAGGATTGGGGCGAGCATGCACTCGATCACCCCGGCAACCATGGTCATCCCAAAAATCAGCGATACACCTCCGGTTGCTCCCGCAAGTATTGAAGAAGAGATAAAAGTTGGGTCAATCCCCTCCGTGCACAGATATCCACTGCCGATGGGGCCTTTTCCAAGCGCCTGAAGGATGGTTGCAATTCCGCCCGCGATCATTGCCATGGTAACGACACTCTGGATAAGCTCGAGAGTTCCGCCTATTTCACGCATCACAACCGTGGCAAGGATAAGGCCGCCAGCCAGAAAGAAGGCGTGCTGAAAGGCAAGGACCAGAATAATTTGAAGGGGAGGTTTATCGTTGACTCCATAAACCAGATTGGCTGGTTTCTTCGGCATTTCGTTCTAATCTCCCTTTCCGGTTTACAAACACGATTGCGGATAGTTCCGGATACCGACTATTAGGAGTGTGATGATCTATTTTACGATCCGGCGGCGTTTGACACTATAGAGTTTCTGCTCATCCCGGTCCCGTGGGATGCGTCTCTCGGCGCCATCATGACAAACATGGAGCTACCACCGGTGGCGTGGCCTGTTCAATTGTGCGAAACCTACCAAAGGCTTATGCTCAACTCTCAAATCGGAGGTCCGGATATTCGTGTCGAGAGCACACGTAACCCCAGTTTCTCTAGATGGATCATTGTTGGCTTAGTCGTGCTTGTTGTCCCGGTTTCACGATACAAAGCCCCATGACGTGATATTGCATGCACCCGGGGCTACAAATCCCCGCCGGGTATCCGTGTTCCGCCATGGCGCACGACCCAGCCGTCGGGTGCGAGGAAGAGTCCTGCGGACACCGTCTCTCCCAGGGACGGGCTCAAGCACAGCAGCGTGTGCAGGAGCAAGGCCCGTTCGTCCGGGCTGGCGGTCTGGAACAGCAGCACCTCATCCGGCAAGCCGATGCGCTCCCGGTCAGTGAATACCGGCTCACGGCCGGGGATGGCACGCACGAGTTCCACCGCCTCGTCCAAGGATTCCACGGTTGCAGCTCGCAAATAGACCTGGTAGCCCTGCTTGGCGGCTAGGGCGAAAGCCTCTGGAGGCGCGGCGTCGCGCAGGCGGAAGGCGCAGCGTGCGTCATGGGCGAGGCCCATGCCATGTGCGGCAAGCTCGGTCAAGGCGTCCGCTGCTTCTCCCGAATCCGCACAGGCGGACAAGCGCTCTACAAGCTCCCCTGCGTTAGACCCCTGCCATTCCGTGATGACCGAGGTGTCCAACGGTTTCGGCCGGATGCCCAAAAACCCAGCCAACCGCTCCAGCGAGGCTTCCAGTTGTTCGCGCTCCAGGCTGGAGCGACCCTGGCTGAAGCAAGCCGCGCCACGGGCGGTGATGATCCGGTCCGCCACGCCCACCTTACTGTCAAAGGCCAGTTGACGCGTGTCATCGTTGGCACCCGCGTGCATGCCTTCACAAAGAACGGCAAACTCCGCAGAGTTGAGAATCTCACGCTTGCCGTTGAGCCACCATCCGTCTGCTCCCTGGAACAGAAAGATTGTGTAGTGGCAGGGCGAACCAACGAGAATGAGGTCATCCAGCCCGCACAGCCCGCCCACCACGGCCAGAGAGGCTGTCAGAAGGCATTCGTCCGCGCAGGAGGTCATGCCAAGGGAACGGCCTGGAAGGTCGAGCAGGCGGCCATGGGTCAGGATGAGGTCCGCGTTGCAATACAAATAATTAGGAAAGGCCCCATTCTCCAGCAGCAAATCGGTGAAAGGGTCGAATCTCTGGTGGTCGCGCTCCAACTGGGGTCTGAGCAGTGCCATGATGGTGAGGTCCTGCTCTCTGTCTCTGGGCGCGATGCTCCGCTCTAACTCGTGAACACCCCAGATCTGGGCGAAGTCCACGGGTTTGCCGTGGTAGAGGCGCCCGTTGAGGAACTTGTGCAGGCGGTGCATGTCATGGTCCGCGCCTTGGCCCGATTTCTTGACGGCCCTGCGGGCCAGCTCCCGCAGTCGCGGCGACAAGAGATTGGCGAAAATCAACGAGCATAACAGCTCCGGGCGTGCCGCAGCGCAGAAGAGGTCGGTGCGGATGGCCTGAGCTTGGGAGCGTACAAATGCGGAAGAGTCGGACATCGGGAGCCTCACGGACGGACAGCGAGGATGGAAGGAAACGTTTCCACGCGGCGGACCAGCTTCCTAAGGGGCTGAGCCATCTATCCGGCGCGAACGCTGCTCCTGCACCTCAATAAATACTTAAGTTAGACAATGGCAAAAAAAAACATCCGAAGCGTAGCCAGCCACCAGCAATAAAAAGGCAAAGTCCCCGAGGGTCACGGCCATAATTCCGGAAGTTTTAATTTGTCCCGCCGGCCCTATACCAATCCTCCATCATCCTGTCGACAATTCCCGAGGAATCTGTATATTCCATATAAGAGTTGCCTGCACCCTCATAACAGCGGGGCATTACAGGGCAAAGAATATGTTGCTGGCAGGTCCGCCAGTACCTTTATCGGAAGATTGACAGGGAAGCTGAAATCTTATTGCAGGGGTAAGTTGACGTGTGTGCAGGGATTAAGCGGGTGTTTAAGAATGATTTAACACAATGTGGACGGGGTCTTGCATTATGACTAATTCCAAGCGCTGACCAGCACCGGCAGGTTTCCTTTCGCCTTAATCCTCGACGGGGACTCTTTGCGACCTCTCCCTCTTTAACATGCTTAGCTGCTTCTTTTCCTCCAACCTCCGCAGCTTCGCCCCCTTGCTGACCGGCGTCTTCTTTCTTATTGGAACCTGTTCCGAAAGGACTCCACCGCAGAGGCGCAGAGAACCCAGAGAAAGGCTCGAACAGGGTGTACCGGAGGGACATGAAGAGCTGCTTTAGAGCATCCCGTAGCAGTTCGGCGAAGCGCTCCACGGCCAATTCTTTATTCTCCACCTGGCTGCGGGTCTGCTGAGATATGACGCGAAGGACCCCGTCTCTGCCAATACGATTCTCAAGCCGGCGCAAAACGAGTTCTTTTGTTCCGGAGAAAAGGCGGGGGAGTTAACCACATCGACCAGAGGGTCACTCTCCGAACTCGCCTTGATGACATTATAAGTAATTTAACTCGGGGGATGCTGTCTAATAGTACCCTCTGAGTTTGCGCCTATTCTTGCTCGGAAAGAGACGGTTTGGCCGTCATTGGTGGAGATGGCTGCCGACTTGAGCCGGCAACAGCTCTTACCGCGATGTCCTGTACCTTCCCGTAAGCGCTTTCCAGTTGCTCGGTCAGCTTCTCTATCTGCTTTTTCTGCGTGGCAAGGGCCTGCTCGAATGCATCGATCCTGGCTTGAAGGACATTTTTCTCCCCTTCAAATCCCTTAATCAGCAACTGTTCATTCTTGGCCGCCTCAGAGGTGAGCCGCACAGTAACCTCCTTAACCGCCTCGCCTACAGCGCGATCGAGTTCCATCGGAAAGGAGTCCACACTATGCTGCAAATCATTTATCGCCTTTTCTCGTTCGCCAACCGCCTGCTCCCGTTCCTTGAGTTCGATTTCTTTCGCCTTTGCGTCTTTCTCAAACGCTTCCCGCTTTTCCTGAAGCTCCTTGTCAAGCTTTTCGATTTGGTCGGTGAGCGCGTTGATCTTCTGTTCCCTTTCTCGCGCCAGCTTATATTCGTACTCTTCCTTCTCGCGTCGCCGACGCTTTTCCTCCTGCTCTTTCTGATCTTTCAATTCTTCGGCGTATTGTTTTTTCTGACTCTCCCATCCGGCCTTCACTTGGCTTATCTCCTGTTCGAGCAATTCTTTGCGCCGAGCCATTTCTTCCTCGAAAGAAATCCTTTGCTGCTTTTGTGCTTCGAGAAGCGCGGCCAGAGTGAAAGCGGTTTTTTCTATTTCAAAAAGCTCCCCCAGATCAGTTTCCTTGACCTCAATCGCTTTCTTGAGCTTGTGATAGCGTTCCGATTCTCCCTCGAGTTTGACGGCGATGTCGGCTAATGCCTTACCGGTTTCGCTTATCAGTTCGTTCACGGCCCTGGAGATTTGGTGCGTCATGAGCGCGTCAGCGGTTTGCACAACCTCTTGTTTTTCCCGCTCCGCTTTCACCCTTTCCGGTTTGAGTTCAGTTTGCGCTCTCTCTTCAAGGTTCTTGAGAAGGCTGTTGTATGCATCGAGTATTTCCTTCTTGGTGCTGCTGGGGCTGATTCCTGGAACGTCCGCTTTCGTGGTCACGGCTGCCTCCTGGTCGATTCGTTTTCTCCATAATAAACCGGCATAATATACATTGGAGCAATGAACAGCTCAATATACTTTCAAAATGGCAGTGTATTGGGATTAATCCTCCGCCTTGACCTTGCTATTCCTCTCCCGCTTTACGCCGCTCCGCTATTTTTTCTCCTCCAGCCTTTGCAACTTCGCCCCCTTGTTGACTCGCGTCTTCTTTCTTATCGGGACCGGCTTTAATGCATCCTGCAGCTGTCCCGCAAAACGCTCAATGGCCAATTCCTTATTTTCAACCTGGCTGCGGGTCTGCTGAGATATAACTCTCATTACTCCGTCTTTGCCGATACGATTTTCAAGCCGGCGCAAAACGAGTTCCTTCTGTTCCGGCGAGAGGGCAGGGGAGTTCACCACGTCGAACCAGAGAGTCACACGAGTGGCTGATCGACGGGCAGGCAAATGGGTACTAAAGTCGCTACTGCTGCGGTTTTGGTATACGTGCCTTCCAGGATTCGGGCTCGCGGTGAAGATGCATTACCGCAATGATCAGCAGGGTATTGCCCCTGACCTGATAAATGAGTCCGTATGGAAAACGTTTCGTCCGGCAGCGTCTTGTTCTCTTTGAAATCGGGGACCAAGCTTCCGGGTGTTCAATGATTCTGAGGATCGTTGCTTTGACTTCATTAGAAAATTCGAGACCAAGCCCTTCGGCTTGGCCATTATAGTAGTTGACGGCTTCGGTGAACTCTGCTTGCGCGGGTTCAAGGAACTGGACGTTCATCGGGGCTTTTTGTCCACGTACTCAAAAACCTGTTTGGCGGGAATGGCTTGGATTTCGCCACGATCAAATGCATCCAGGCGCTCTTCCGCCTCTTTCCCCCACAACGCATCTATTCCCTCTTGAGATGGCCTGTCCAGGCTCGACAGGAGACGCTCTGCGATCTCTGCCCGCTCAGCGGGGGGGAGCGACAATGCCTCTTTAAGGACCTGGGTACCTTTAGATGACATGCTAATCCATCCTTTCTTGCCAAGATTTTAACACAAAAGAGTGGCTTAGAGCGAAATGGTTTTGCCTCGTGACGCTGACTGGGCAACATGAATCTTTTGGCTAATCCTCAACGGGAACTTTTTTCGACCTCTCACTTTTCACCATACTACGCTGCCTCTTCTCCTCCAACCGCCGGAGCTTCGCCCCATTGCTAACCCGAGTCTTCTTTCTTACCGGTACCTGCCTTAGCGCGTCCTGCATCAACTCCACAAACCGCTCCACCGTCAACTCTCGATTTTCCACCTGGCTGCGGGTCTGCTGGGATATTATCCGCAGAACTCCAGTCTTACTGATGCGGGAGGCGAGACGGCTCCGGATTAAATCCTTCTGCTCCGGGTAAAGGCTCGGCGAATTCACCACATCAAACCATAAGGTCACGCGACTGGACACCTTGTTAACGTTCTGCCCGCCAGGTCCGCCGCTGAGGGAGGCTGTGAAAGTCAGTTCGTCTTCGGGAATTGAAATGTGCTCATTGATTATGACCATGGTCTTTCGTCTCAGCTCCAGCGCGGTATATGGGGCACGAACTATAATATATCAAGAGAAGGTAACTACGAGAAACCAAAATTAGAAAGGAGCATACCATGTTCCATCCACATTTCTTACGCTTGTTTTTTGGCATCCCACACGCTACGGCGGACGCTATGGGCTTTGTCGCAGCCTTCAAGGCCGAAGAGGACCTTCAGAGGACTTGGAGAGAAGAGAGGGAGAAGCAGGAGCGCGCTACCGAAGCGCGTAGCAGAGTGAAGCGGGTTCCGTTCAGGGGCTAACGCGAGAGAGGTGCGGCGACCAGGGACGATCCTCTTGACGCCGTGGGATGGATGGTCCACACTTACTTTGGTAATCTGGACGATGGAAACAGGACAATGTGTTGTGCAGTTCAAGAAACCCAGGGTGCAGTCACATGAGCGAAAGTCGTTCGAACGCTGTTGCCATCCTCGACGCGATTCCGGACGGCGAACTGAATACCGCTCGTATACTACGTGATGAGATTGAACCGATCTTGGCCTTTCTCGATCTTGAACCTAGACGGGTGGTGAAATATTTTCGTATTGAGTCGCTTGATTCCCTCACAGATGCTCTTGTGTCACTTCGGGGTGAACATGGAAGTAACGGATTGCGCCCCGTGCTTCATATTGAGGGTCACGGATTCGGCGAACAAGGTATCGCTTCGCCTAACGGCTGCTGCACTTGGGAGCAACTCAAGAAACTTATCACTCCCCTCAATATGGCGACGCAACTCAACCTCCTAGTCGTTCTTGCAACATGCTATGGGGGCAGTTTCGCCAGCGCGATCACAACTACGGATCGTGCCCCGGTCTAGGGTCTTATCGGCGCGAAGAGCGAGATGAAGGCCGGACAATTACAACGAGACTTCTGCTCCTTCTATCGAATTCTCTTTCAGACAAAATCCGGCTCTCGAGCTATAGATGCATTGAACACCGGATACTTTCGCACTAGCGCCGAAGAGTTCTTCCTCCAGGTTTGGAGGGAGTACAAGAGAAGTTCTTTCTGCTCACCAAAGGGTATCAATGAGCGAGCGCGCAGGATGTACCGGCAATCTAAGGCATCGAAAGAGCAAAAAGTGCCAAGTGTTGGCGCGCTAAAACGTTTGCTTAAGACGGAAGAGCCGACCTTGTTTGCGAAGTACCGAGACAAGTACTTTATGTATGACCTCTGTCCTGACAACCAATCTCGATTTGCCATAACTTATGAAAATGCGGAGGAGTTTGCTGCACGCTAATCCAAAGGAAACCGAGGGGCAGAGACTCGGGGTCGGGGTTCGACCCCAGTATTTGGCCTACGGGCAAAATATGTCTCTTCAAAAATGACTCCATCCCAAATCGCAGGGGCGTAGCGCCTTGCCAGGGAGTGGAACCCGAAATCTTAGCCGTTTGAACAGGATAGTTTATGCCGCACATTTCAATGCCACCCACGTTCCCTCAGGACGAATTTCAGAAATTCTTACAAAGCGCGAGTAAGTTTTTTCCTCCCTTCATGAGCAATGATGACCTTAATGACCCGCTTCGAAAACTGCTGCACATTGATTGGGCGTGGCAGGCCGTTCGCTATCGCTACCGCTCGTGTTGGGAGTACAATGAGGCATTTAAAGCCTTGTTTGCTAATGCCAGCGACCTTTGGCGTGAATGGGGAGTTGATGAAGAACTTAATTATAAGATTGAGCAATGTGTATATCACTTTTTCATGAGCGGACTATCCATTTTCGAGAGCCTAGGATTCTGCCTCTACTTTATCGGCAGTGGGGTAAGCTCTGCACATTTTCCTAAAGTCAATAAGCCAAGGTTAATCACGTTGGAGGCCACTAAAGATGCATTTACGATAGCATGCCCCAAAGACTCGATAAGCGATTATCTTGCTGAACTGTTGGAGGACAAGGAGTTTAAGAATATAGATGGTCTCCGTAACATACTAGCACATCGGCTGAGTGGACGCCGAAATATCCGAGAATACGGCAGTACTCAACCTGACGGCACGTATACGCATACAAGAGAAGAAGTTTGGTATATTCCAGATTCCGAGGCAGAGCTGATATTCGATGAAGAATTGCTTCAGCGGCCCTTTGACGAAATCACACGTCTTTTAAAAGCGCTCATTTCGGCATCCCTTGAGTTTGTGGTGGCTCACTGAACTTCTTTTACCTCTTATCACCTGGAAGCTCATCGCCTAATCTTTATTTATGTCATTGCATTTAATAACCATGACTCTATAATATTTAGTAATGCCAAATGCTGTGCCTACTCCTTGATTTCTTGTTGTTGAAACGAAGGCCCCCGATAGTACTCCTTGTTCATCACTCCGCTCTAAAACCTCATATCCTCTATCTCCGCATATCGATCCAGCTTTTGTATAGCAGTCTGACCACGTTGGATTATGCATAACGAGATGGGTATCTGAATCCCCCGAACAATCGATTACATAGCCTTTTTGTCCGGTACTGGTGTAAGTGTCCTCAACTGTAACTACATGAGCGCACCCAAATACACTAACTGTTAAGACAATACTAATTATCAAAAGCTTAGAAGTTATATCTGGCATCATTTACCCTCCTATGAGCATCCTCTTTCCAGATGTGATCGGGAAATGTAAAGTATCTTAGGCTCTTCAGAATCCCTCTGTACAAAGCATATAAAATAGGATTGCTAACGCTCCCCGTCTTCATCCGGAAGGGCACCGCGATCTCCATCATCGCTAAACCGCCGGGCGCTTCGGTCTGGTACACTGGGCTGTGGGGACTTGTATGGCTCTTCATCGATGGTCATGTATTCCCACATTTCATTCTGATGCAACCAGATGGGGTCTGCATTTCTATATATGAATTCATTGACATCCGTACCATTAATGGTCGGTGGGCGCTTAACGCGCTTCTGCTTTCCATTGATGAAGATGGTCATATATTCCTTTTGTCGGCTCGTTTTTACACCTTTTTCGGCAGAGGTGATTTCGTTTGCGCTCTTTCACGGTTGATTATGTGCTATTCCATTTCCAACGGTGTGCGTTTCAGCCCCCCGGGCAGCGCAGCGGTATTGAAAACGTTTGTTGGTCGAAGGGGCGCCCTGCCTATACGATCATGCGGCATTGTAGATATCAGACTTAGGGCTTGTCTGTAAAATAAAACCTTTGCGCTCGCATCCGGCTTTTGGCCTGCTTTAGCCGCCCCTCAATCGCAAAATCCTCGACGTTGCCCAGCTACGCCGGCGGTTTTTGCTCAATCTTTGCGACCAAATCAGTCTCAAAATCCGGCGCAATCCCTAAGAGGCTTATTTAGCGACAAGCCCTTAAGCTTGAGGTCCGCTCCCTACGTACCAGTTCAGATCTCTGTGAGGAAGGTCTTCTCTTCGCTTTCGCCCCCTTGGTCCGATGGAAAATTGGGCGCCAACTGGAAGCGGCGCCCATCATCAGGTCCTATTTCATCGGAGGGACGTAAGGTATTAGTTGGGCGAAGAGCCAGCATAAAAAGAAAACGAGTGGAATGTGAATGAACATCTGCAAGACCGAATAGCCGACCAGGTCCCTTGCCTTTACGTGCAGCAGACCTAGAAGGGGCAGCATCCAGAAAGGATTCAACAGGTTGGGAACCGCCTCCGCAGCGTTATATATCTGGGTTACCCACCCTAAGTTTACGTGATGCATATTGGCGGCCTGAAGAATATAAGGCGCCTCCACGACCCATTTCGATCCGCCCGATGGAATGAATACGCCGAGGATGGCCGAATACAGGGCAACGAGAAGCGGATAAGTGCCTTGAGTCGTTATCTTGTAGAATAGATCGGTCAGCCATCCGTTTATGCCGGTACCTATTATCATCCCGAAGATAACTGCATAGAAAGGGAATTGAATCAATACGCCGCCGGTGGCGGGTACCGCCTGTGCGACAGCTTTGAGGAACCTCTTCGGCCGCCAGTGCAGGATCATGCCGACGGTGATAAAAATCAGGTTATAAGTATTCAGATCGAGCGCCGCCAGCGCCCCTGTGGGTGAAGTCCGGAATACGTCTATGAGGTAGTAGACAAGGATGGCCCCCACGATGATTATCAGAAGAGGGCTGTATTCGAGCCATTCACCCGGTTTTTGTCTTGGTTCGACACTCATGTCAAGCTGATCGAAGGAGAGGCCGAAATCCCTGGCGGTTTTCGCCCGTTCGGGGTTCGGCGCGGAAAAGTAGGCGATTACAACCGAGACGATGATAAGCGCCACTATGGTCCAGAAAGTCCCCCAGATGAACAGCGTCTGGGTTAAAGGGATAAGGCCGCTTATTTCAAAGAGTTTGGGCGGAACCGCGCTCTTAGTGGCCATCATCAGCGCGGCCGATGAGGAAAGCCCCAAGGCCCAAACTGCGCCCAGCCCCAGGTATCCTGCTGCCCCGGCCGCCCGGTAGTCCATATCGTCGAAGCGGCGCGTCATCTCGCGGACCAAAAGACCACTGAAGATAAGGCTGAGCCCCCAGGATATCAGGGACGTCAGCATCGAGAAAAAAGCAATCCAGGCGATGGCCGTCTTTCCGTTCTTCGGGATCAGGGCAACTTTGCGAATAAGCCAGTAGACAGCCGGGGTCGAAGCCACCACATAGCCGCCGATGATTATCATGGCCATTTGCATGGTGAACGGTATCAATACCCAGAATTGTTTACCCCCGGCTAGGGCAAGATTCAGGGGACTTTCTCCAATGACGATCCCGAAAAAGAAGATAAAGACGATCCCAAGCAGCGCGAATACCCATGCGTCAGGGAACCATTTCTCGCTCCAGGCCGCCAGCCCCAGGCCGAACCTCTCAAGTGCCGATACCTTTTGCAATTTCAGGTCCTGAACTTTCTCGACTTCCATCGGGCTCTCCTCCTCTCAGGAACCGTTTCTCTCAACCCCGGGTTTCGGTTATGCGGTACGTAGTTCCCCCATCCTTCGGGCGATCTCCGACCTCCGGCTCAGTCCGGAAGTTCGCGCGCGATCTCTTCGTAAAAATCCAGCGCTTCAGGGTTAGTAAGGGCGTCCCTGTTAGTTACGGGCCTTGCATTCAGTATATTGGCCACCGAGCTTTCCACCTTTTTCATGTTGAAAGTGTATGGGATGTCCTGGACCTCGATGATCAGGTTGGGAACGTGACGTGGAGAAGCCTGCTTTCGCAGGGCGCTCTTGATACGATCTTTAAGCCCTTCTGTCAGCTCAAATCCTGTCGAAAGCTTGACAAAGAGAATGATCCGCTGATCGCCCTTCCAATCTTGGCCTACTGCCATGCTATCGGCTATACCTTCGATATTTTCAACGATGTTGTAGATTTCCGCCGGACCTATGCGCACCCCGGAGGGTTTCAGGGTGAAATCAGATCGGCCAAGGAAAGTTACCCCTCCGGAATCGCCATGAAAAATGACCCAGTCGCCATGCCGCCAGACTCCCGGGTAGACATCGAAATAGGCGCTTCTGTATTTTGCAAAATCGGGGTCGTCCCAGAAGTACAGGGGCATGGAGGGGGTAGGGGCTTCACAGACCAGTTCCCCTTCCTTGTCTACGACATGATTACCCGATTCGTCATAGGCCTTGATCTTCATACCCAGGCCAGGTCCCTGCAATTCGCCGGCATATACCGGCTGCATCGGGCTACCGATCGCGAAGCATCCGTTTATGTCCGTCCCTCCGGCAATGGAATTGAAGTGCACGTTGTTCTTGATTTCCATGTAGACATATTCGAACCCCTCTGCGGAGAGGGGAGAACCGGTTTGCGACATGGCCCTCAGCGAGGACAGGTCGTAGACCTTTCCGGGCCTTGCGCCCACGCCCCTGAGGTAGTTCAGATAACTGGCGCTGCACCCGAAAATACTGATCTTCTCGTCCTGGGTCAGTTGCCACATCGAGCCCCAGTCGGGGTAGTTGGGGTTGCCGTCGTATAGCACAATGGTCGCGCCTACAGCCAGCGAGCCGAGCAGCCAGTTCCACATCATCCAGCTTGGTGAGGTTATATAGAAAATCCTGTCCTCGCGCTTGAGGTCCGTATGGATTATCAGCTCCTTTAGCTGATTTATGAGAACGCCTGGTCCCTGGACCATGCACTTGGGTTTTCCAGTCGTCCCTGATGAAAACATAATGTAAACGGGATGATTGAATGGAAGCTGTTCGAACTGGATTTCCTTTATCTCTTTCGACATAAAGTCGGACAGGAGTATCGCGTTGCCGAGATTCCCGATTTCGGGCCGCTGCTCCACATAGGGCGTCACTATTATTTTTTCAAGCGAAGGAAGTTCTTTTGCAATCTTTTCGACATTTGAGAGAGCGTTTACGACTTTTCCCTTGTAAAACTGACCGTCAACCGTGAACAGCACCTTAGGGCCAATCTGGCGCAGACGGTCGGAAACGGCCCCGGCGCCAAGTTCCGAGCCGCAGGATGCCCAAGCCGCCCCGATGCTGGTGGTGGCGAGCATTGCGATCGCCGTTTCCATCAGGTTGGGCATGTAGGCGGCGACCCGGTCGCCCGCAACGATTCCCATATCTCGAAGCGCCTTCGACAGGCGTGCAACGGAATTGTAGAGTTCGGCGTAGGTCATTGTCGCCGACTTTCTGTCCTCACCCCGAAATACAAAAGCGGGGTGGTCGTCTCGGAATCTCAGAAGGTTTTCTGCGAAGTTGAGCCTGGCGCCCGGAAACCAGTCAGTCCCCGGGAATTTGGTGAGATCGTCTACGACTTTATCGTATTCTCGGGATGCTTTGATTTCAACAAAGTCCCAGACCGAAGCCCAGAATTCAGGTATCTTGTCCACAGACCATCTATACAGGTCGTCATAGGAGCGGATATCCCGGCCGCGCGTCCTGTTTACAAAGCTGATGAAACGGGTGATGTTAGCCTTGTCTATCAATTCTGTGGGGGGAGCCCAGAGCGGCTTTCTCATTCTGTTAACCTCTAGCTGTCTTCTTAGAATTGTGAATCATTTGAGATGTTTCAAACGCGGCGCGAGCGGAAAACGAGTTGCAGCTTTGATTGATCTGTAGGATTTGCGATAAATCTATCAGCTTGGATTCGGCTGAATTTTGCGCCCCGCTCAGTATAAAGTATAGACAGCCCAAAGGTGTTGTCAAATCAAAAGTATTATCAGTTTTGACTGGTGTGCAGGGCCGGAAATTCCTGCAATAAGATGGGCATCTCTCAGTTACTGCCATGAGTGAGGGTAGGGAGGGCTCTGAAGTGATATTCAACTGAAGCACGCTCCGAATTGTGTGACGCATCAGTAAACTCTGGATACTGGCAGTTTTCCATCAGATCTTTGTGAAAAATTAGAAGCCTTGCAAAAACACTGGTTGAGTCCTTTGAAGTACTGGATCTGCCAATTGTTGCAGCCGGGAATTAAGATATTTATCGGTCTGAAAGCTTCTTCCTGGAGATAAATAAGCGTTTAAGTGGTATCAGTAACATTTTGTTCACATTACAGTATGTCGAACTTCATTATTCAGACTTAACGCACAACTTTCGATATCATATGACACTTATGATTAATTGCGTTAAATTCCTTTGTTTCAATCAAGCTTAACGGATAATACATATCAATCAATGCTAGTATGTTAATTCAGTATCAGTTGCATTCCTCATCGATCTTCAACCATTTATCCAAATCAACCACTTTCGCGTATTCCCGGTATGTGGACAGGTTATCGACGATTTTTTCGATCGAACCGGTCTCTTTCAGACTGATTACCGCCCGTTCCACTGCTTTCATTGCGGCAAAAAGCGGGAGGTACCAATAGAGAACCATCTTGACTCCCGTCTTCTTCCACTGCTCGAAAGTAAAATCAGGTTGGATGTGGAAATGGTCCGGGGCGGCGGCACAGGCCACCAACGGAACTCTTACCTCTCCGGCAAGCCGCCGGTACTGGTCAAAAGGGTACAAGTCGCCGACCATAACCATGTCGGCTCCATTTTCAACGTACATATTGAGCCTTCTTACAGCTTCATTCACTCCACCAGCGACTTTGCAGTCGGTCCTGGCTATTATGACAAAATCGCTGTTTTTTCTTCCGTCGGCCGCGATCCTGATTTTTTTAGCGAACTGTTCAGCCGGCAAGAGTTTTTTCCCGGCAAGCGCTGCGCAACGCTTTGGAGAGGTCTGGTCCTCGATGTGAATGCCGCTCACGCCAGCAGCCTCGAACATCCTGACGGTCCGGCGGATGTTCATGCATCCCCCAAAACCGGTATCGGAGTCACAGACCACGGGCACACTCACTACTGCGGCTATATTTCCGGCCTTCCTGACAATTTCGGTGAGGGTGGTCAGACCAAGGTCGGGGTATCCCAAGTCACTGGCTTCGTTTCCCAGCCCGGTCAGGTACGCCAGGGGAAACCCCGCCTTTTCTATGATCTGGGCGGAGACAACATCATAGGCTGCCGGCGCAATAATGATTTCTTCTCGCTCAATCAGCTCCCGGAATCCCACTCACCACTCCCATCACCTGTGGATGTCCCCCGAGGAGGGTCAATGGAACGGTGCTCGCAGGAAAATCTGCAAAACTTAATAACATGGTCTGAATTCGGATTTCCTCGAGCTATTCCTCCCACCACTTTAGCAGAGCGCTTCCCCATGTATAACCGGCCCCGAAGGCGGCCATGACCATGTAATCGCCTTTTTTCAGTTCATATTTCTTTTCCACCACGGCTTCATAGAGGGCGAGCGGAATGCTCGCAGCGACCGTATTCCCGTAAACCCCAAGGTTCATGACGATTTTCGTATAGTCGATCCCCATGCGTCTTGCCGCGGCATCTACGATGCGTTGATTTGCCTGATGCGGTACAAATAGAGCGACGTCTTCTCCTGTAAGGCCGTTTTTTTCGATAATTTCACCCGAAACCCTCGCCATTTCGGTAACCGCGCTTTTGAAGACGTTACGGCCATCCTGAAAAACAAAATGTTCCTTGTTGTCCACGGTTTCATGAGTTGACGGCCTGCGGCTTCCTCCGCCTTTCATGCACAGAGAATCCCCTCCGGAGCCGTCGATGTGCAAAATGAAATCTAGAAAACCGTGTCCCGGTTCGTTACAGGCCTCCAGAAGAGCGGCCCCTGCACCATCCCCGAAAAGGACACAGGTGTCCCTGTCCTTGTAATCGATTACGGAACTGATTACGTCACTGCCGATGGCAAGCACCTTCTTGGCGCCTCCCGTCTCGATCATCCTGGCGGCGGTCGCCAGGGTGAAAAGGAAGCCGCTGCATCCCGCCAACAGGTCGAAACCCCAGGCGTTTTTTGCTCCGATTTCATTTTGTACGAGGCATGCGGTTGACGGGAAGAACATGTCCGGAGTTACCGTGGCAACGATGATGACATCCACTTCCTCGGCGCCTACTCCGGCCCTTTCGAGGCACTCCCGCGCGGCCGGAACAGCCATGTACGAATTGCCCAGACCGGGTTCCAGGATACGGCGCTCCCGGATTCCGGTCCGCGTTCTAATCCATTCGTCCGTGGTGTCCACCATCTGTTCCAAATCGCGATTTGTAAGCTTTCTTTCAGGAAGAAAGCGCCCCATCGAGCGAATATATGCAGCGCGTTTTGCCATTGGACCAATACCTTTAAATTAAAGATGGGAAACCACCAGCAACCGAAA
>Ga0187867_10001351_pt1 | contig 21138 bp, 22 predicted proteins | sample June2016WEW_13_1_FD_132976 | JGI IMG/M metagenome (GOLD analysis project Ga0187867, IMG submission 132976) | Peatland microbial communities from SPRUCE experiment site at the Marcell Experimental Forest, Minnesota, USA - June2016WEW_13_10 | ecosystem: Environmental > Terrestrial > Soil >...
ACTTCTCCCGGCCAGGGCCACCGAGAGCCACCTTCACGAAGCAGACGGCCAGCCCGCCGTTCGTCGTTCCCCAGGCGATCTCGCCAGCGCCGAGGAAGCGGGGCTCGCACGGACCTCCGGGCTGGAAGTCGGGGAAGGGCACCGAGTCGAGCGCTGCTCCGGCAGCGGCGAGGATCAGCGAGGCGACCTCGTCGAGGGTGTCGGGGGTGAGGACGAGATCGGGGATCACGGCAGGACGCGCTCGATCTCGCCGACCTCCGTCTCCATCGTGGGCTCGCGTTCGAGGGCGATCGTGTCGGGCGTGATGACGCGAGAGCGGCGCCGGAGCCCGTAGGGGTTGACCGACATGATGAACAGATCGACGACCGGGATGCCGGTGAGACCCCGCTCGATGAAGTTGAGCGGGTCTTGCACGACGGCCGAGACGCCCTGAGAGGCGACGGAGGTCACCCGAGCGGGGAGCCGGATCGTCGGGTCCGTCGGGTTGGCGACGGCCTTGGCGATCTGGACGGCCATCTCCACCGCTGCGAGGTATCCGCTGGCCGGGACCGGCTTGCCGAACTCGTAGGTGACGCTCCATGTGTTCTGCTCGGTGTCGGGCAGATCGAGCCGCTGGAGGAAGGGCCAGACAGCCGCGTCGGTGAGCGGGGCAGCGCTGCTCGCCTGGCGCACGAGCCGCCGACCGTTGAAGAGCACGTAGTCCTTGCCGGATGTGAGGACGGCGCCGTCGACCTTGACCTGGATGATCCGGCGCACAGGGCCGGGGAAGGTGAGTTCAGCCTGGCTCGGGCAGTCGTACCAGAGGCCGTCCGGCCACTGGGGGTTGAAGGGGAAGGTCGACCAGGCGGTGCCCCAGCCGCCGAAGCTCGCCATGTACCACGGCATGTAGCCGAAGTCCCGGTAGACCATCGTCGGCCGGACGGTCTGGGCGCCGCCCTTGGTGAACTGCCGCCCGGAGAGCTTGAAGAGGATCTCGCTGGCCGCCGTCGCCACCTGGGCGAGGTTGATCGCGGCGGGGAAGGTCTTCTCCAGCAGCGGCCGGATCTCCTGCTCGGTGACCCACGACTCGTAGACCGTCGGGCTCCACGCCTGCATGGCTCCTCCTAGCTCGGCGTCGGCGCTGCTGGCCGAGCCCTCGCGACGAAGGCGTAGGCGGGCGAGCTGGTCGCTTGGACTCTCCCTGTCGTCGGGGAGCGCCCGATGAGACAGCCCTCCCAGCGGCCGGGCTGGTTCGTCGAGTCGACCTCGACGGAGAAGACGCCGGGGCCGATGTGCGTGAAGGGCGTCTCGTCCGGCCAGTCGAGGACATCGACGACGATCTCGTTCACGGGGCCGCATCTGCCGTTGTCGTCCACCTGCCAACGGAGCGTCACGATGTCGGGGTCCGTCGGCGTGGCGTTGCCCTCCGGGTCGTAGACGACGAACGGCTCCTGGATGTTGTCGAAGCCGACCGGCGTGCCCTCGACGAACTCCTGGGGGGTGGTGACGACGTTGGTCACGGGACCACCATACCTCCGACGCTTGCCACGGTGGCGGTCTCCAGCCCGACGTCAGCCACGAGCGCCGGAGCCAGGCCGACCCCCGAGACGACGTGGGTCTCCAGCCCCGAGGAGCCGGGGCGCTCGATGACGTAGAGAGCCAGGCTGCCGAGCCCTCGTGAGGCGCTCGCGCCAGCTCCGGTGAGCCATTCGATGATGAGGCGCTGCCCGAGGCCGATCGAGCCAGTCGAACCGGAGCCAACGAAGGCGTCGGCGACGGTGAGCCCGGCGCTGCCAGAGCTGCTCGTGACTCCGGCTCCGGCGAGAGGGACGAGAGCCTGGAGCGTGCCGACGCCGAGCGAGCCCGTCGCTGCTGTGCCGACGAGCACGTCGGCGTCGAGAAGCTCGGCGCTGCCCAGGGAGGACGAGAAGCCCCTCCCCACGAGTGGGATGGCGAGCGAGAGCGACCCCCGGCCGATCGAGGACGAGGCGCCAGCGGCGGTGAGAGCGATCGGGAGGCTCAGAGACGCGCTCCCGGCGCTCGACGACTCGGCCGAGCCGGTGAGCGAGATCCCGAGGCTGAGGAGAGCCGCCCCGGCGCTCGCCGTCGATCCCTGCCCGGCCAGGTGGAGCCCGAGCGAGAGCGTGGCCGATCCCGAGCTGACGGTCGCCGAGACGCTCGTGAGCGGTGTTGTGGCAACGAGCGCGCCGACGCCGACCGAGCCAGTGAGCCCGAGAGCTGGCAGCGGGAGCCCGAGCGAGAGCGTGGCGGCGCCAGATGAGGCGGTCGCCGAGCTGCTCGTGAGCGGGATCGCGACCGAGAGCTGGCCGGAGCCGGAGCTGGAGCTGGCGGCGCGACCGACGAGCGGGAGCGTGATGATGCCGAGGCCGACGCTTCCGGTCGTCGAGACGCCCGTGAGCTCCTCGGTGCTCGTCAGATGCCCGACGCCCTCCGATGCGGTCTCGGCCGAGCCCGAGAGAGGGCGCCCGATCGTGAGCGCGGCGACGCCGATGCTGCTGCTCGACGCCGAGCCCACCAGTACGTCGGCGTCCGAGAGCGCGGCGACGCCGGACGAGCCCGTCGAGCCCGATCCGGCGAGGCCCTCTCCGAGCGATAGCGTTCCCCCGCCCTCTGAGCCGGTCGTGCCCAGCGCCAGCGGTCTAGTAGGCGAGAGGCTGCCGAGACCAGCGGACCCGGTCTCGCCCTCGCCTGAGAGCGCTACAGGCCGCCATAGATGCCCGGCACCGACGGAGCCGGTGGAGCCGTGGCCGTGCAGGGCGGTCGTCGGGCCCAGAGCGAAAGCGCCGACGCCGATCGAGCGTGTCGAGCCCCGGCCGGCGACGGGCAGAGTGTGGGGAGCCGTTAGCACCCCGCGGCCGACCGAGCCGGTCTTGCCGCGACCGACGATGGGGGCTGCCAGGAACCGGGAGGCTTGAAGGGCCGCCATGTCCCCCGCCGTGAGGCAGCTCGCCCAGACCATCAACGACTGGAGCTTGCCGTTGTACCGCAGGTAGTCCCCGCCGAGCGCTCCGGCAAGCCCGGCCGTGCCGAAGGCGCCCTCGATGTAGAGAGGCCCGTAGGCGCTGTGGCCGGTGACGGCGATGGTCCCGAACGACTCGCCGTCCACGTAGCCGGTGAGGTTCGTCCCGTCGTAGGTGAAGCCGACGAGATGCGCCTCGCCGTCCATGACGTTCGTCTCGCTCGCGATGGGGTGCCAGGTGTTGTCCTCGTCGTCCATTCCGACGCCGACCAGGCCCGTCGAGCCCACGAGCATCCCTATCGCCATCACCCAGGGGTCGTCGGCCATCGCCCAGCCGCCGAGAGCCCGGCTGGTGCCCGGACCCTCTGCGGACTTCATGACGGCGACCCAGGAGATCGGCCCCCAGTCGAGGGCGTAGATCCCGTCCCCGACCAAGGCTCCCCACATATAGCCGTTGATCGTGACCGCCGCGCACGTCTCGGAGGTCGACCCGATGAGGCTCGGCTCGCCGAGCGTCCAGGTCCCGGTGCTGCCCGGGTAGTAGACGCCGGGGTGGTCGTTCCCCGAGGAGTCGGCAGCCGTCGTCCCGCTCAGCTCATCGAGCTTCCACCAGACGGTCGGGCTCAGCGAGGCGACCTCGTCGTCCCAAGACAACGTCGGTGGGGGCGGCTCCGGCGCTGCTCCGATGCTGCCGTAGGCAACGGTCCCGTAGGCGGGCATCGAGCCCTCCCGCTAGTTCTCGGCCGTGAAGCAGACGACCGCGGCGAAGTTCCCCGACATCGTGGCGTTGTCGTTCGAGATCAACTGGACGACGCCAGCGGTCGTGATCTGGCCGAGACCGACGCCGTTCGTGAAGCCGCTCCAGATCGGGAAGTCGATCCCCTGGCCCGGCCGGAAGCCGGGCGGCAGTGTGAACGCGGTCCAGCTCTCGCCCCCGCACGTCGAGGCGATCTGCAACTCGACGAGCCCGTCGGCGTGCTTGCAGAACCGAGTGACGCAGCCGCTCCCCTCGTCGCTCCAGCCGTTGACGTAGGACCACGACTGGCCGGAGGTCCCGGGCGTGAACCAGCCCGCGTAGCCGATGACCTTGATGGCGAGATGAACGCAGCCGCTCGTCTTCGGGTAGGTCGTGACCTGGCCGACGTCTCCCTGGACGTCGACGACTCCGATCGAGCCGTAGATCTGGTTGCTCGGGTCCGAGAAGTGCTCGGAGGTCATCGCCCAGGAGGCGCTCCCGCTCGGGGCGTCCTCGATGTCGAACTCGTCGATGACGAGCTGGATCGTCTCGGGCGAGGAGACCATGTTCGTGCCGAGATGGACGCCGCTGTGATAGGAGCCGCAGCGGCCGATGTGCGCTCCGTGGAAGCCAGCGCCGATGACGTAGCTCGTCCGGCACCAGCCAGCGACGAGGTGGTCGCCCTCGAAGTGCTCGTTGACGTAGAAGCCCCAGCCGTAGCCGATCGCCCAGCAGCGATCAAGGACGGTGTAGGCGCCGTTGTCGACGATCGGCGAGATGAACCCGACCGAGCCGCTGGCTGGCTCTGTCATGATGGGCTGGTCCGTCCCGCAAGCGACATCCGAGCCGACGTCGTTCAGCTCGCATTGAGCAGCAGAGCCGAGGTTGAAGGCGCTGTAGCCGGAGCCAGCCGGGACACGGACGATGAGGTTGCGGAAGGAGGCGAGGATGCAGGAGAAGGTCGTGCCTCCGGCTCCGGCGTTGATGACGTTCCCGCCGCTACCTCCCGCCTGGGCGTCGGCGCTGTTCGCCATGAGGATCAGGGAGCTGCCGGGGTTCTCGCCCTGCGCCGCCACGGTGAAGGGCATGCCTGGGGGGGTCGGGCCCCAGATGCCGAACAGCTTGCCGATCCAGTACTGCTCGCCTGGGTTGACGTAGGGGAGGTTCAGGATGCCGGGGTTGCCCCCGAGCGGGTGGTCCACCTGGGCCGAGTTGAGGAAGGAGATGCCCGGCACAGACGAGCGCGCGATGCCCCCGTAGGGCGAGGCGTCGATGTCGGACCAGGCTGCTCGCCAGGCCGCCGTGTCGTCGGTCCCCCAGTAGACCTCAGCGCCCGAGGTCGCGTCCGTCGCTGCCGTCGCCAGCGTGACGTGCCCCGAGTTGGTGAAGCCCAGGATCGTCGTGCAGAGCACGGCCCCTCCGGCCGCAGCTCCGGCAACCGAGATCTCCTTGCCGACATCGCTCGCCTGGAAGGGTGTCGAGGTCGTGCAAGCGAGCACGGCGCTGCTGGCCGTCATCACGCCGTCCTGGACGACCTGGCCGTCGATCTTCGCCCCGTAGACGAGGTCGACCCAGTAGAAGGGCACGTCCGGGAAGTCGGCGACGGCGTAGGCGTGCGCCCAGTTCGCCCCGTCGTCGTGGTCGGTCTCGACGGTGCCCTCTCGGCCGCGCAGCACCACGCCCGTCGTCGCTCCAGCCACGAACGTCGTCAGGTAGACGACCTCGAAGCTCGACGTCCCATAGTCCACCGAGATCGGGACGTAGGCGTTGTCGATGAGGGTGGGGAAGTCAGGGACCGACTCGAAGGTGATCCCTGCGCCTGTCAGAGCGGCTCCGAGCGTGCCCGCCTGGTTGTTGACCCGAAGCCGACGGCCGAGCGCCACGGCGCTCCTTCTACGGCGTCAGGGAGAGGGTGAGTGCCCCTATGGCGAAGCTCGGGGACGAGCCGCTCGCGCAGTCGATCGCCGTCGCCGTCACGCCCCAGGCCCAGATGTTCCCGGCCGTGCCCGCGTCGCTGTCGATCCAGCCGATCACGAGCCCCCAGTCGGCCTCGGGGCTGTTGAAGTTGATGGCGATGCCGTTCGAGAGCACGGCGGGCTGGGCGTCCGTGGCGTCGGGGAAGTTCGTCGCGTTCCCGGCGACCTCGGCGCGGGCGTAGTTCGCCGTGCCGATCTCCAGCTCAGCTCCGGTGAACGTCCCTGCCTGGAAGAGGAGCGAGACCTCCGTCCAGGTGACGCCACCGTCCACGACGGTCCCGCCAGGGGTCGTCGGCCATGAGGGCTCCTCGCTGCTCGACTCCCCGCCGACCGTGCAGATGAAGATCTTGCCGGTCTGGCCGGTGATCGAGTTGAAGGTGGTCGGGATGACGTACTCGCCCTCGGTGTAGCTGGCCGACCCTGTCCACTCCGTCCCTGTGAGGAGACCGAAGAAGTGATCGGTCGGCCCCGAGAGCGGAGCCGTGGCCCCCTGCCCGAAGGCGTTGAGGACGAGGTCCTCGGTGTAGGTCGTGAGGCCCATGGGATCTCCTTCTGGTAGTCAGTCGACTGGGAACGAACAGCAGAGCCCGGCGATCAAGGCGGGCCACGGCGTGAGCTTCGTCGGCGTGCCGATCGAGACGGCCTTGTCACTCACCCCTGCTCCGGCTACGGCCGAGAGGGTGACGATCGACGAACTGGTGAACCCGTCGATGAGGGCCACGAGCGGGGTGTCACCACCGGCCCCGGCATCGGCGACCGAGACGACCTTGCCGACGTCGCTTGCTCGGAACGGCTTCGAGGTCGCGCAGGTGAGCGTCGCGTCGCCCTCCGTCATCGCTCCGTCGGCGCCAGCGGCGCGGCCGTTGTTGACCGCAGCGAAGGCGTAGGCCGTCGCCGCTCGGGTGACAGTGAGCCCGGCATCGCCCTGTCCGGACGTGACCTCGACGTTCTCACAGTGGACGCCGTCGTCGAGTTGGACGAAGTAGTCGGCCGAGCCGGGGCCGGAGCTGTCGCCGGGCCAGCCGTCATCCGCCACAAGGCGGGTGATCGTCGTGGCTTCGTCGTCGATGTCGGCGACGAGGATGTCGGGGTTGGGCTTGTAGAACTGGGCGACGTTGGTGGCAGTCGGGGTGGACATCGGACCTTCAGGCTAGATCGGGGTGATGACGGACGTGCCGAGCACGGCTTGCGCCACGTCCAGACGCAGATACCAGCCAGCCGGGACATGGACGACGTGGGTGAGGACCGTCCCGGCCAGCGGCGTCGCTGCTGTGGCAGGGATCGAGACCTCGGTCGCGCCAGCAGAGCCGGGCGAACTCGACGAGACGATGGACTTGAGCGTCGCCGGGCTCGTTGTCGCCGTGTAGGTGACGGGCGTGCGGACCTCGATGTCGTAGCCGAGCGTGTTGTGGAACGGCGTGCCGGTCGAGAGCGAGGTCGTCGAGGGGGCCGCGCTCGGCGCCGTGGCGATGCCTCCTTCGACCACGAGGTCGCCCTCCTCGACGCTCGGCTCGGCAGCGTCCGGCGAGACGTGGAAGGTGAACGGCCCGCTCGTCGAACCGCCGACCGGCGTCACCGTGTACTGGTAGTCGCCGGGGTCCAGGAACTGCTCGGCCAGGTTGCCGTTGCCATCGAGAGTGAGCAGCGTCGGGGCATTGGCCGACCTCAACCGGGTCGTCCACACGTTGTCCGCAGCATCCGCACCGCCGACGAGGGCGATCTGGAGCGCAGCTCCAGCAGCGGGGACGATGTCGCCGTCCAGCGAGCCGTAGACGAAGGTGCTGGGCGACCAGCTCCCGGCGAAGGTGTAGGCGTGAGCGGCGGGGAAGATCATCTTGGCTCGGAGCCGCCGAGCGAGCCGGGCGAGCCGTCTCGTCTTCGGGTCGTGGATGACGACGCCGTAGAGCCCGAGCAGCATCAGGGCGAAGAGCAGGCGGAAGAAGCGGGTCATGGGGGCTCCTTTTGGTTAGCCGACCGAGGACGAGTATCCGGGGTGGAGGACGGGGAGATGCGTCGAGTAGATCCAGGCCAGCGAGCGCGTCGAGTCCAGAGCCGTCCCTCCCGACGTCTCGTTGCTCGTCCAGTCGTTCCACGGGCCGTTCCCGTAGTTCTGGTTCTCCATCGCGTAGCCCTGGTAGGTGAACGTCTGCGGGGCATTGGCGAAGGTGTTGTCGTCGGGACGCCACTTCGTGAACGGCGCGAGGTAGCGCTGGTAGGGGTAGTCGGAGAGCTGGGTGTTGTTCAAGATGTTGCGCGTCCAGACCTCCAGCGAGACCGGGTTGGGGTCGGTGACCTCGGCCAGGTTCGGGTAGGCGAAGCCGAGCGTCGACGCCCCGTCCAGCAGCAGCTCGCCGTTCAGCAGCAGCTCCATGAGGCACGGGTCGGGGTAGGTGATCTCCAGCGTGAGCTCCCACCACTTGACCTTGTCGTCGTCCCTGTAGTTGATGTCGATGGAGCCGGAGGCGTCCTTGGTCGTGAACTGGTTCGCCGCCTCGATGACTGGCTTGATGTCGAGCTTCACGAACGCCGAGTTGGCGTAGGCGCCCGTCGAGTTGGCGACCGGCGTACCGTCGCTCTGCTCTCGGCAGACCCTGATCGCGAGACCCTGGATCGACTTGCGGCCGATGAGTGCTGGGGTGGTCATGCTGGTCTCCTAGTCCACTGTGGTGTCCACGAGCACGGCAGCTCGCAGCGCGCCATTCGAGTAGATCCCCCACGGACGGTATGCCCGCCACGTGATGACGTTGTCCTGGACGATCGCTGGCGACATCTCCTCGTAGCCCTCGGGGAGAACCTCCACGGTCCCTCGGAGCAGGTAGACCATGTCGGTGGCGAAGGCCCATTGCTGCTTGGCGTAGCGCAGCGGCACGGGTGGGTCGGTCTGGTCGATCGGGGCCGAGCCATCGAAGCCGTAGCCGGGGATGATGAGGTTCCCGTTCGGCGTCCAGATGCGCCGAGCGCCCCCCGGCGTCGACGGCGAGCCGTCATACCGGAAGGGCACGCCGCCTCGGCTGGCCCAGTAGTTCATGAGGTAGGGGGTGCAGCAGATGACGCCCTGCCCAGCGTCCTTCTCGCCGATGGCGCCCTCCAGGGCGGCGAGCGACTCGCGCACGCCAACAGCGGCGGGGCCGACGGGGTAGTAGGGATCGACCGCGGTGAGATGCGGCTGCGTCGAGTCGATCGAGCCCGTCCACCACTGGTTCTCGACTCGCCAGCACTCGTGAGCCGCGAGGCCGCGCTGGACGCGCTGCTGAGCGTCGCTCGCCTTGTAGCCGAGCGTCGATCGCGTGTCGTCCATCGCGACCATGAAGGCCGCTCTGACGCCGTGCTCGGGGCAGCTCCGAAGCGCGTCCGAGAAGCCGGACCCACAGGTCGGGTAGCCGTCGGCCGGGCCGACGATCTCCGGCAGGAAGTCGAAGGAGTTGACCCAGCGGTCGAACAGCGGCTCGCCGAAGACGTCGCTCGGGGGCTTCCCCGTCTGGTCATCGGCGAGGTCTGCCGGGTAGCTCGCCACGTCGATGACGGGGCAGCTCGTGGTGAGGGACAACGGTGAGAGTGTGAGCGCTGGCGCGTTGATGACGGCGGCCGGGCCGACGGTCGGGATGTCGTAGTAGTCCTCCCAGCCGACGAACCTCTCCAGCGTCCTAGTCGGAGCCATCGCTCACACCCTCTCTCTCGAAGCCCTCTTGCCTTGCCCTTCGATCCCTCTCGGGGTCTACAGGCCGGACCCGGCGTCCGGGCAGACCTGCCCAGACGTGATGGCGATGGCCGCTGCGTAGGTCGAGTCCGGGCAGCAGGTGTGCGTGATCGCCAGCGACTCGACGCCCACGTAGGCGACGTTCTCGAACGACTCGCCGAACTGACGGAACTTGTTCTGGGCGGTCGTGATCGAGTCTCGGATGAGGCCGAGGTCCAGGACGCCAGCGTCCAGGTGGACGAACGAGCCCTCCGCTGCGACGATCGAGAGGATCGTCGAGGGGAAGTCCGGCATGGCGTCGCCGGAGACGGCGAGGTCGAAGGTCTGGCCCGCGCCGGTCGGCGTGTCGATGTACCAGGTCACCGCCACGTGGAGGTTGTCGAAGTAGCCCTCGATCTCGGCGTCAGCGACGTCGAAGTTGTCGAGGCCGCCGACGGCCAGCGTGCCGATGAGGTCCACGCGCATCGCGTTCAGCGCCCAGGCCGGGAGCCAGACGTGGATCGTCAGCGCCGGGTCCGTGCGGTTCACGTTGCGGTAGTAGGCCACCGAGTGCTCGATCTGCGAGAGGAGCTGGCGAGCCGTGCCGAAGGTCTTGGCGAAGGTCATCTGCTTCGAGGCAGCGACCATGTTCGTCAGGAGGACGGTCTCGGCCTCGCTCGCCCACTTCGCCATCGTGAGGCGCACGAAGGCGTCGACCTGCTCGGGGAACGTCCGAGCGGTCAGGTTCGAGAACTGGAGGCAGCGCCAGATGATCTCGACGTCGTACTCGATGGGGCTCGCGCAGCCCACGTCGTAGCAGAGCTTGAGACCGCCGTCGGCGTCCTCTGAGACCGTCTCGACGCCCACGGCCGAGCCGAGGTTGTTCGGGTTCGGGCTCGGGGGCGACGCGGTGAGGTCGCCAAGGTGGGGCGGCGGGATCAGCTTGATGCCACCACGGGTCGCCGCGAACGTCGGCAGCGAGCTTGCCACTGGCCGGAGGTCCTCAGCGATCACCATGAGGTTGTAGTACGGCGCCACGGGGGCACAGAGGCCACCGGAGGCGAGGATCGCCTCGGGCGAGACGACGGCCTGGAGCTTCGCCATGTTGCCGTCGGTGTCGTCCTTGCGGAACGTCCGCTCCTCGGGATAGTCGGCGTGGATCGAGGCGATGACGACCTCCTCGGAACCACGCATGCCACCCGAGCTGTTGCGGATGCGGTTCCAGCGCTTCGACATCGCCTCGGCGACAGCGTGGAGGTCGGGCAGGACGGAGCCAGCGCCGACGCCCTCGATGTCGGCTCCGGCCGTGATCGTCACGGGACGGGCGCCTCCGAGGCCGCCGAGCTGCGGGTCGGCCATCGGCTGTAGGTGGCCGGGCCGGAAGGCCGCGAGGCCGCGAGCCGTGGCGACCGGCTCGGTCGGGCGCTCTCGGATGGCGGTGATGAGGCCGGGCAGCGCGGTGGCGAACGCCTCGGTCGCACCGCGAGCGGCGGCTGCGGCGATGCCCTCAGCGTCGACCGGCGTCGCTGGCGCTGCCGGGGGCGCTACGGCGGCTGGCTCGACGGGCGGGGTCTCGGCAGCCGGAACGCCCACCTGGGCGTCGAGCGCGGCGAGGCGAGTCGCGATGTCGTCGGCTGGCGCTGCCGGAGCCGGGGGAGCGGCTGGCGGCTGGGCCGCGTGCTCGGCGATGACGGCCCGGACAGTCGTGAGCTGCTCGGCCATCGTCGAAAGCGAGGCGATGTCCTCGGGCGTGGACGCCGTGGGGCGCAGGGCCGAGAACTGGGCGAGGATCGTGCTCTCCAGCTCGGCCAGCTCGTCAGCGCTCAGGGCGGTGAGGTCGGGCAGGTCGGGCAGGGGGGCGAACTGGTAGCGGATCTTGCGGCTGGTGGGATCGAACATCGGAAGGGCCTCCGGCAGGTTGGGAACCGTGGACGCCGATGGCCTGTCGCCGCTCGGCTCTGCCGGTCTGGGCCGACAGCAGCACCGATGACTCGGATGCGCGTAACCCTACGGAGTTCGATCGCGGATAGCAAGCATGGGGGCAGCACGCCCGCCCGGCCGGGGCCGCTGAGCAAGACGGCACGGAGCGGGGCGGGCGGCGCTCTGCCGTAGAGGCCGGGCTACGGCGATCTGTGAGCCAGGTAGCTCGTGTCGTCCTCGTCCTGGTCGTCGACATGGCGACGCCCGCGCTCGTCGACGGTGGCGTGACGGAGATGCCGGGGCACGAAGCTCGCCAGCTCTGGCTTGAACACGGTGATGGGAGGGACGCTGCGCTCCAGGATCGTGACGGACTGGCCGCGAGTCATGGGCTACCCCCTGGGGATGATGAGCTTGCCGTTGCCCTGCACGATGTCGAGGACGTCCTGATGGACCTCGACGAGCTTCTCTCGCTGGCGATGCCGCGCCGAGCGGGCCGAGTGCCGGAGCCGGTCGGCGAGGCGGTCGGCGGCGTTCGGGTCCAGGAAGTAGGTCGACGAGCCGACGGGCGTGTGGAAGATCAGCCCGAGCAGCACGAGGTCGGCGCCTGTCCAAAGCTCGATGTCGTAGGTCGTCGGGACCGGGCTCACCGGAGTCGCCCTGACCGTGCGAGCCTCGCTCTCCAGCTCCTCGTCGACGTCGGTCTCTGTCGGCTCCGTGGCTGCCGGAGCCGGGTCTTCGTCGGTCATGCTGGGTTCACTTTCTTGTCGATCTGATCGAGCAGCAGCGGCCGGATCAGCTCGTAGTTCGCCTCGATGGCCGTGAGCCGCTCATTGAGCCGGTGCCAGGCGTCCGTGCCAGGGTCGTCGTAGACCCGGCCAGCAGCGACGAGGGAGGCGACCTCGCCGTCCCGCATGAAGACGCGCGGCCGGGAGAACTCGACGAGCCCGGCGAGAGTGCCCGCGCTCGCAGCGAGCGAGAGCACGGGGAACCCAGGGGCGACGACCTGGGCGACGGCGATCAGCTCCGGCTCTGGGTAGGCGCCGATCGGACGCCAGTCGCCGGAGGGGGCGAGCGCCATGAACTCACGGAGCTGTTCCTCCGTGACCCCCGGCCGGAGCGCTCCGGCTGCCCAGATGCCGATGTCGTCCTCGCCGACGGAGACGTCGCAGACCTGGACGGCGCCGGGCCCTGCGTCGTAGTGAGCCTGGGCCATCCGCCAGTCGGCGCGCTTGTCGGCGTGCCCGGCGCCCATCGTGATCGTGCCGGTGGCCCGCCTGGAGCCGTCAGAGCAGCGGACCTTGCCCGTCATGAAGTAGGCGTAGCCGGAGCGGCTGTGCGGCGGGTTCTTCCGCTGGTTGAGGTAGCCGGTGTGCTGGCGCCCCCACTCGGCGATGTGGCCGAAGACCCGGCCGTCCTCCTCGACCCGCAGCGGCGTCGGCCTCGTGAGCTTCGGGTCGTCGAACCACTCGGGCGGCGGTTCGACCGGCGCGTGGATCGCCGAGGCGAGGAGCATCGGCTGAGGCGGCGGCTCGACTTCGGGGAGCCCCTGCGGCTCGACGATCTCCAGCTCGACGTCGATCGGGGCGATGACGCACTGAGGGAAGGCGGGGATGTTCACGACGGTCGCAGCGCAGAGGCGGTAGCTCGTGAGCAGCTCGTAGCAGTCCTGGTCGCCGAAGAGCATCTCCAGGATGTCGTTCGTCGGCGGCTGGCTGGGATCGAGGTAGACCAGCTCTGACTCGATCGGCTCGATGTCGGCCGAGACGAAGCGTGTCCCGCCCTGGAGCTTGACTTGACGGGCGCACTCCTGCCCGACGGCCGAGCCGAGGTCGAAGCTGCCCTCGGCGTAGACGAGCTGCCAGGTCTCGCCACCCTCCTTGTAGGAGATCTCCTCGATCGCCCCGACGACCTCGGAGCTGCGGTGGCCGGGCTCGTTCCTGTACTGCCAGGAGAGGCCGACCGGGAGGTTGCGGAAGTCTCCGGCGCCGACCTGGGCGGCGCGGCCGTCCGTCGTGCGGAGCCCCTCGACGAAGAGGAAGGCGTGCCAGCGCTCGGGCAGCTCGGCAGCGGCGACCTCCTCCGGCGTGAGCAGCACGAGCCCGTCGGCGGTCAGAGCCTCGACGCCCTCGGCGCTCGACGACTTCGCTGGCTTCTTGAGCGAGCCGTCGGCGTTCCAGTTGTCGGGGATGTGCGACTCGGCGTTGAGCTTCTTCGCCTGCTTGATGATGTGGCGCCGGATCGCGTCGTGGTCGGCCCCGCCCCGACCGACAGCGTGGATCGCCTTGTCCAGCTCGCCGACGTTGCGGATCGGGTACGACCCGTCCGGCATCGCCTGGCCCTTCTTGACGGCGTCGTCTCGCTCGGCTTTGGAGATGAACGCCCAGTAGGGGGGCTCGTCGCCGATGGCGAAGTCGACCTCGTTGAGCGAGTAGATCGCCACCTGATCCTCGGTGACCCGGTCAGTCGGCGTGGCCCCGAGTTCGATCAGCTCGGCGATCGTGTGCGAGCCCTTGGCCTTGAACGCCTTGCAGGTGCAGTTCGCCATCTGGCAGGCGCCGGAGTTCGCCCCGGCTGCGAGGTTGGCGTGAGCGCTCGCAGCGTGGCTACAGGTGCACATCGCTCCGTTGGGCACGTCGCCAGCAGCGAACGGCTCTGGCTCGTCGTCGAGGGGGGCGAACTGGTAGCGCCTCATCGGGGGCTCCTCTCAGCCGTTAACGGCATGGCAGCACGCGCGCACCATACCTCACGGCGAACGGCGAGAGGGGGAAGGAGTCTCAGCCGCTCGGCGAGTCACTCTCTTGCGAGAGCCCGCCCGCCGAGCGACTGCGATCACTCGGGGCCTGATCGGGGCCCTGAGCTGGGGCTGAGTGAGCGCTCATGAGGACCACTCTTGCGAGCGACTGTCCTCGGGCTCAGCCCGTGAGAGCAGCGTAGCGCGTTAACGCTATTCGGGGCAGTTACGCCGCCAGCAGCTCGCCGTTGCGGAGGTAGCCGTGCCAGCTCGGCGCGTTCTTCGGGTTCGGGTTGATGAGGATGGACGGCGAGAGCGTGAGGAAGGGAGGCTCGCCGGAGCGCTGCCAGTAGCGGCCGGGGAGCCCCTCGCTGGCTGGGCAGTCGATGCAGAAGATCCCGGCCGGGGTCATCACGATCAGGTGAGGCATCGGTCTCGGGCTCGTGTCGTTCGCTCGGCGCCCGTGCGTCCACTCGTGCATCGCCCCGACGTTCGGTCGCCCGCTGCCGTCGGCCAGCCAGAGGTCGTCGAAGGACTCGGCCAGGAAGCAGATCACGGCATGACGGAGGGCGGGGCGGTCGCCCCACCGCCCCATCCGGTGTCGTAGACGAGCACGCACCGGCAGTTCGCCGCCATCGCGTCCGAGAGGTTGGGGTCGCCGGGGTAGGCGGCCGACTCGCCCCCGACGTTGAAGTAGCCGTCGACCGGCACGGTCGTCTGGTCGATCGCCGCGTGCTCTGGGCGCACCTTGTCGTCCTCCATCGTCTGCCAGGTCTTCGAGCCCCCGACATACTGGCCCTGCGAGTAGCTGGAGTCGCCGAGCACGACGGCCTGGCTCACGGCGTTCGAGACGTGGTCCATCAGCCGGGAGACCATGAGCCCTCGTCCATCGGCTCCGGCGAAGACGCCGTCGAGCGAGGTCGCGAGGTCGCTCGCGCTCGCGCTCGTCGTGATCGCCGTCACCATCGCCTGCCCGATCTGCCCGCCGACCTCGGTCGCCGTCGTCGCGATCGAGTCGAGACCGGCCGCGATGATCTCCTGGATGCCCTGGGCCGTCATGACGGCTCCGAAGCCAGCGAGCGCGGCTGGCACCGCTGCCATCGCCTTCGAGGCGAGTTCCTTGAGCAGGCGCTCGGCCACCGGCATGATCGTCGACTGGACCCGGTCGTCCCAGGTCGTCGTGTCCCAGGGGTCGGGCCCCGGCGTGCCGGGCTGGATCGCCGGTAGGTGCTTCTTGTGCTCGGCGACGGCCTTCTCGAACGCCGCTTGCAACTCGGCCTCCAGCCGAGCGATCTCGGCGCGGTCGATGATCGCCTGGCTCACGGCTGCCCGGTCGTCAGCTCCGGCGCGCTCGGCTGCTCGTTCGACCAGCGGCCCGGTCGCGTCCAGCCGACGTCCTCGACGTGCTGAGCGAAGTAGGCCAGCTCCACCCGGAAGTCGGGATCGAACAGCCGTCGCCGGGCCATCTCCTGCACCGTGGCCGTGACGCGCTCGGCGAGCGTGCCCGGCGAGGCCGAGCCGTGCTCTCGCGCCCAGGCGGTGACGGCTCGGGTGAACGGGGCGAACTCTCCGGCGAACAGCTTCTCGATGCCGATGTCGGCGACCGCCTGCGGGCCGAGCGTCCGGGCGATCTCGGCAGGCGCCACGCCATCGAGGACCATCGCGAACGTCGGGGTGCGCCGGGCCTCGCCACGGAGGCGGTTCGCCGCCCGCTCGGTCGCTCGATCGACGGTGATCTCGGCTGCTGCGAAGATGCGGAGCGCCAGCACGCCGATGCCGTAGGACTCCCCGCTGTAGACGACGTGGCGCGCGCTCGCCTGGACTGGCGCCGGAGCTGGAGGAGCGCCGGGGGCCGGAGCTGGCGCCGGAGGCTGGCCGGGCAGGACTGGAGCCGGGAGCGCTGGGCCGCCCTTTGTGCCGGGAGCTGGCTGGACGCCGAGCGCCTCCTTCTGCTGCTCCAGCAGTCTCGCCAAGCCGGGGTCGGGGAGCGTGACGCCGTCCTGGGGGAAGCCCGGCTGGACCTGTGGCCGGAGCAGGTTGGGGTCCATGAAGGGGAGCACGTTCGTGTCCTGGGCTCGGATCGTCTCGCGGATGTTGAGCGCCTGGGCCATCCGTATCCGCATCGCCACCTCGTCGGGACCGGGGAGGTCGTCGACGGTGAAGCCGAGCGCTCGCAGATAGGACTCGTCGGAGAGCACCATCGCCGCGTGCGCCTCGCTGGCGTTCTTCGAGCGGTCGGGGTGGGCGACGAGCTTCGAGGCGTCGTACCAGATGTGCTGCTTGCGGATCTCGGGGGGGATCTCCGGCATCGTGCCGTCGGGGTTCGGGCCGATGCCAGCCGCCTTCATCAGCGCGGGCCAGAGGTAGCCGACGGTGAGGCACTCGCACCAGACGAGGAGCTTCGGCTCGATGTGCGTGCGGAAGAGGTCCTCGGTGATCTGCCCGGCGTTGGCGAAGGTCGTGTTCATGTGCCCGAGGACGATCTCCGGGGGCAGGTCGACGCCCTGGGCGAAGCGCTCGACTGCCTCGCGCCGCTTCGCCATCGCCACCGCTGCGTCCGGGCGGGCGAAGGAGACGTAGCGGATGTGCTGTAGGTACTCGGCCGGGCCGACGATCGTCATGGGCACCACGCCAGCAGCGGAGTCCTTGTCCGTGATCGGCTTCATGCACCACTCGATGAAGTCGCGAGTGAAGGGGTCCTGCTCCTCTGAGCCCTGGTCGCCCTCCTCGTCGTTCGTGAAGCTCAGCTCGTCCGGCATCAGCACGAGCCCGTTGTTGACGAGGCGGGAGACGGTCTCGCCGCGCACCTCTCGGGTCAGCAGCACCAGCTCGTCCAGGATCGGCAAGAGCCGCTTGATCGAGGACTGAGCATGTCTGGAGAACCGCGGGTGTGGCGACCAACAGCGGACGATGTAGCTCGTCTCGTCGAGACGTCGTGGATAAAAGCCGGGGCCGTAGTAGCGCACCCAGGTCACCTTCGAGCTGGAGCCGCCACCGCCCGAGATGGGCCGCAGCTCGTCAGTCGAGAGGAACTCCCACGTGCCGGGGGTCCAGTCCTTCTCGTCGTTGAGGTAGAGGAAGCCCTCGCCCGCCAGAGCGAGGTTCGCCCCTGCCGTCGAGTTGAGCCCGGTCAGCCCGCCGTGGCTCGGCTTGAGGTCTTTGATGAGGGAGGCGATGTTGCCGATGTCGCTCTGCTCCGGCGCCTCGTCGTCGAAGGTCGTCTGGACCGTGCCGTCCTCGTTCTCCAGCCCAGGCACGAGGTCGACGCGCGAGAAGCAGTTGGCGTAGAAGTCGATCGAGTAGCCCAGCTCGCCGACGAGGTCGTAGAAGCCCCACGCCTCCTGTTGCCAGAGCCGGACGGCTGAGGGCGGCGGGATCGCGTCTCGATCGAGGCGGCCCTGCCCGAAGACGGCGGCTGCGGCCTGGACGCCCTTGCCCCCGTGCGAGCCCTTCGGGGTCGTCCGGACGGCTGCCGACTTCTCGGCTGCCTCGATCCGATCGAGTTCCTTGAGCAGCTCGGCGTCGCTCGGGAGCTCATGCTGGAAGGTGCCGCGCTCCAGCAGCTCGGGGATCAGCTTCGAGCGCTCGATCGTCTTCGTCCGGCTCTCGGCAGCCTTGAGGGACATGTGCGAGCGGCGCCGATGCGCCGCTGGCTTCGCGAACGGCAGCTTCATCGTCTACTCCAAGATCCGAAGAGTCCAGCCAGCCCGGCGATCGCGGGCCAGCCCAGCCAGAGGAGCCACCAGCCCCGAACGATGCCGGAGGCGGCGAGCCCGGCAGTCAGGGCGCCAGCAGCCCAGACGCTCACGCACCACTCGCACGAGAGCAGCTCGCCGAGAGGGCGAGGGGAGCGAACCACGAGCCACGAGCGCGGCCTGGCGGTGATCGAGTCGGCGACAACGAGGCGGGCGATCCGAAAGGCAGCGAGGGAAGCTGCCAGCAGGGCCAGCCACGGCGTCATCCCTGGACGACGACGCCACGAGCGCGGGCTCGGGTCTTGCGAGCCGGGTTGCCCATCGACGTCGAAGCCCCGACGTTCTTCGTGCTGCCCCCAGGGGATGCCCTGACCGCCCGGGCGGCTCTGGCGTGCATGTGCTTCGGCTTGTGGGTCTTCGTCGGCTTCGGCAGCTTCGGGACGCCGGGGAGACCGCTCTTGGTGGCCACGCTGGGAGCGTACCTCGCGGCGCGGGCAGATGGAGTGACTAGCTCGTCATCTGCGGGATCTGCGTCGTCGCCGAGCTGGCGCTCGTGCGAGCGTGCCGTCCGGGGCGGTTGCGGACGAGCAGGTGGGTGAGCCCCCAGACCATCGCGTCGAGGCGGTTCGGCGACCACTTCGAGGCGTCCGGCTGGCCGGGGGGTATCCACGTGCATAGCTGCGACTCCAGGTCACCGAGCGAGCCGCAGATGGAGCACTTGTGTTGCTCCCAGAGGGTGACGACCGGGCCAGCTCTGGCAGCTTTGCCCTCGCGGGCGTTGACGGGGATGATGCGGACGCTCGCGCCGCCTGGGTTCTCCTCGCTGGCCGGGACCGAGCGGATGATGTCGATGGTCTCCTGGATCGGCGGGAGGTTGCGCTCGGCGATGACGGCGAAGGCGTGCTCGGCCCAGTAGGCGTCGACGACGATCTTGGCCCACTCGGAGCGCCTCGACTTCTTCGACAGGTCGTCGATGACGTAGCCCCGGCCGTCCCGACCGACGCCGCAGACGACGATCCCGGCCTCGCCGCCCATCGAGGGGTCCAGGGCGATGACCTTGCGGAGCATCGGAGGGAGCTTGAGCCGCTGGTGGAAGACACCGGGCTCGTCCTCGTCCTCCACCATCTCCGTCTCTGTGACTCGGCGGTCCTCGCACATCGCCAGCGTCCAAAGGGCGCCCTCGATCTGCTGGACGATCTCGGCGTGTAGCTCCTGGCGCCCGAGCGTCGTGCCCTCGTACATCGAGAGGATCTCGTCTCGGAAGGTCGGCGCGAGGTTGCCGAGGTTCCGGTAGGTGGAGAAGCGCACCCAGGTGACGCGGGGGTTGTCGAGCAGGTAGGTGATGAGGGCGACCGGCTTCGGCGTCCCCGTCACGATGCACTGGGGGTGCTGGCCGATGCGGAGCGAGAGCATCAGGTTCGACCAGGTCGTGTCCTTCGTCGGCGTCAGGAAGGCGTCCTTGAACTCGGCGGGCTCGTCGACCCAGGCGTAGGAGTGGTTCGGCCCTCGGATCGAGCCGGGCTTCTCGCTGGAGAAGCCGGAGAACATCGCCCCGTTCGAGAAGTTGAACTCCATCTGGGAGCGGTTCCAGGCCGTCGAGACGCTGCCGCCTCGGAGCGCCGAGGGCGGGAGGATCGAGAGGAGCCCCGACTGGCCTTCGACCATGATGTCCCGGAAGTCGGCGATGACCGGGGCAACTCCGGCGATGCGCGCGCTCGGCGTCGTCCGGGCCCACTCGCTCACCTGCTCGGCGCCGGGTCGGGTCTTGCCAGCGCCTCGTCCACCGAGGAGGAACAGGACCGTCCACAGGAAGCTGGGCGGGAGCTGCTCGCGCCGAGGGACGTGCCTGCCGTCGTCGCTGATGCCACCGAGCGTCTGAGCGAGCCAGCGAGCCCGGTGCGCCTCCCACTCGTCGCGCGCCTGGGCGAGCGCGTCACGGGCGAGCTGGCTGTACGCCTCCAGCTCGACTTTCGAGTAGCCGTCGAGCTTTGGTTGCCACTCGGGCACTCATCGGCCCTTGAAGCGTGTGGTGACCTCGTGGCGCACGCCGAGCGGCGCTCTCGCCGAGGGCGACTCGTAGGCGGCGAGCACTCGCTGGACCATGCGCCGGAGCATCTCGGCCCTCGTGCATTGCCTCGATGTCGCGATGGCGTCGACGAGCTGGATCTCGTGGTCGGTCAGCCGGAGCCCGACGTTGCGGAGCGGGGCACCTTCTACGGCATGACGGGGCATGGCGTTACGTTAACACTTGCTAACCGTTCGGGTGGTCTCCGTTGCTTCGGGCGCCTTCGAGTATCGCCCGCGCCTCGGCCTCGACGGCTCCAGCGTCGGCAGCGTCCAGCCGGGCCAGGTGCTCTCGTACCTCTCGGTCGAAGTCCTCCCGGCTCTGCATCCGGTCGTCCCGCACATCGAGACGTAGCGGCGCATAGAGCCCGACCAGCTTCGAGACCTGGTCGGTGATCTTGAGCGCCATCGCTACAGCTCGGATGCGCTGCTCGAAGGTGATCGTCGTCGAGAGGGCGTCCTTCCAGACCGCCTCGTGCAGCTTGTCCAGCCTGACTAGGACTTCGGCCGAGAGGCGCTCGAAGGCGCCGAGCCGCTCTCGCTTCCAGTCGTCGCGGACCACCTTCATGTCGGCGAGAACCGTCGTGCGGTTGACGTGGAGCACCTCGGCCATCTGGTTCACCGTCGCCCCGGCGACCATCGCGTGGGCGACCTTCCGGCGCCGCTCGTCTCGCTCTGCTGGCTTGGTCGGGTTCATCTAGTCGGGTCCCAAGAGCGCATCGCTGCCACCATAGTCCTCGGCGCAGCGCGCGTCAGGGACGCAGCTCAGAGCGCCAGCAGCGCCCAGAGCACGGCAGCGAAGACGATCCAGCCGATCACGAGGATGAGGATGGCTGCCAGCAGCCCGGCCATGATGCGTCGGCGTCGGAGACTCCGGGCGATGCAGAGCTTGGAGCGGACGGCTGTCACGAGCCCTCCTCCCAGCTCACGGCGTAGCCGGGGATGCCGAGACCGAAGTCGGGGTCGCCGGAGGCTGGCCGGATTGGCGCGCGCAGCTCGAACTCGTCGACGGAGCACATCGGGCGGCTCGGCATGTCTCCGGCCTGGAGTCCGATGAAGCGGAAGGGCTCGTCGCAGTTCACGCAGCTCACCTTGAGTTCGAGACGGAAGCCGACGATGGTCGGGTCCTCCTCCGAGCGCTGGAGTCGGTTGACTGTGGCGTCGACGAAGAAGTCCTCGTGGGAGCACGCCCGATCCGGGTTGGCGCGCTCGCCGTGCTCGGTCACGAGACGGCCACCCAGACCCAGCGCTTCTTGAGCCACTTCTGGAGCTGCGGGGCGTCCTTCGAGAGGTCGCAGGGGAGGCCGGGGCATTGGTAGCGAAGCATCCGGCGCCCCTGCTCCTTGATCGTGGAGATGGGGGTGGGCGCCCTCATCGGAAC
>Ga0187867_10001353_pt1 | contig 21130 bp, 14 predicted proteins | sample June2016WEW_13_1_FD_132976 | JGI IMG/M metagenome (GOLD analysis project Ga0187867, IMG submission 132976) | Peatland microbial communities from SPRUCE experiment site at the Marcell Experimental Forest, Minnesota, USA - June2016WEW_13_10 | ecosystem: Environmental > Terrestrial > Soil >...
GTCCACGCCGTCGGACTGCGAGATGAAGCCGTAGCCCTTCTCGCTGTTGAACCACTTCACTACTCCGGTCGCCACTGTGGCGTTCCCCTTTGTCTCAGATTGCAAGTAAACGAGAGCGCCGGGGCGAGACTGCCATTTGGAGCGGCCGATGTCCGAGGTGGTGCCCCGGGAACCGGGTCACGACCCGACATGTCGGCAACCCCGCGTGACATCACGGTCCGGTTGCTCTCGACCGACAACGTAGCAGAGCATCCCAGGCCCCGGTTAGCCGAGATCGACACGGGTCGGCCGCCGCCTGCCCGGCGCCGGCTACCCGGCCCTGAGGTGGCCGAAATGAGGTTCAGCGGCGGATCCTCGTGCCCGAGGCAGTGTCCTCGACGGCATAGCCAAGCGCGACGATCTCGGCGCGCAGCACGTCGGCGGTAGCGAAGTCACGCTCCGCGCGTGCCTGGTCGCGGCGGTGGCCGAGCTCGAGCACCGCCTCGGGAATTTCGACAGCGCCTTTCGCCTCGAGCCCGACGGCCCCGAAGCATTCCAGGACCGCCCGGGTCAGCTCCGTGGCTCTTGGCGTCTCACGGGCGTCGAAGGCTACGTTCGCTCGCCTGATCGCGTCGAACAGGACCGCAGTGGCGCCCGGCGTGTCAAGGTCATCCTGCATCCGCTCCACGAAAGCATCCCTGACCTCGGGATCGGTCCGCTCGCAGTCGACGCCGCCCGCCTCGGCGAGCCGGCCGCTCAAAGCATCCAACCGGCCCAGGGCCGACGCTGCGTCACTCAGCGTCGTGGCTGTCACCTCGATAGGTGCTCGATAGTGCGACTGGAGCACCAACAATCGGTAGGCCCGGGGATCGCTCTGCTCGAAGAGGTCGGACAGCGTGAGCACGTTGCCCAGCGATTTCGACATCTTCTCGCCCCCGCGCGCTTCGACCATGCCGTTGTGCATCCAACGGCGGGCGAATTGCTTTCCGATCGCCACGGCCTGTGCCCGTTCGTTCTCGTGATGCGGGAAAACGAGGTCCTGACCGCCACCATGAAGGTCAAAGTCCTCGCCGAGCAGGGCGAGCGACATGACGACGCACTCGGTGTGCCAGCCGGGCCGTCCGGGTCCCCACGGAGAGGCCCACCAGGGCTCTCCGGGCTTCGCCTTCTTCCACAGGGCGAAGTCCAAAGGCGAGCGCTTCTTCTCGTCCACCTCGACGCGCGCCCCTGACCGCAGCGAGGCAAGGCTCTGGTGGGCTAGCAACCCGTAGTCGGCGACCGCGGAGACGGTGAAATAGACGCCGTCGCTCGTCTCGTAGGCGGAGTCGAGCGCGACGAGCTCGGCGACGAGCTCCACCATCTCCTCGATGAAAGCGGTCGCGTGCGGTACCCGCGTCGGCCGAAGGCATCCCAAGGTGTCCATCGCCGTCCACCACTCGGCCTCGTACTGCTCGGCGATCTCTTCCGGCCGGCGGTGCTCCTCGTTGGCTCGAGCGATGATCTTGTCGTCGATGTCGGTCACGTTCGAGACGTGGTCCACCGCGAAACCGGAGTGCTCGAGAAAGCGGCGGAGGACGTCATAGACGAGCGAGAAACGGCCGTGACCGATGTGAGGTGGTCCGTAAACAGTCGAACCGCAGACGTAAAGGCTTATCTGGCCAGGCCCGCGAGTCTTCAACTCCTGGCTGTGTCCCAGGGCCGTGTCATGAAGGCGCAACACAGGAGTACCGTACTAGGCCAATGGCGACTCCCCGCGTGCCCGATCGACCCTCGCTGGAGGGCCTGGAGGATCGTTGGGCCACCCGCTGGGAGCAAGACGGCACGTACCGTTTCGACCCTGCCCATGGTCGCGCGGACATCTACTCGATCGACACGCCACCACCGACGGTCTCAGGCTCGCTCCACGTCGGTCACGTCTTCTCCTACACCCAGACCGACATCGTTGCCCGCTACCAACGGATGACCGGCAAGGCAGTCTTCTACCCGATCGGCTGGGACGACAACGGCCTGCCCACCGAGCGCCGGGTCCAGGACTACTTCGGGGTCAGTTGCGACCCGTCCTTGCCCTACGACGCGGACTTCGTCCCTCCGCCGCTGGAGCACAAACGCGACAAGAACGCACGTGCGGTCCCGATATCGCGCCCGAACTTCATCGAGCTGTGCAACATCCTCATAACCGAGGACGAGCAGGCCTTCGAGCGGCTGTTCCGCAAGCTGGGCGCCTCGGTCGACTGGACCCAGCACTACACGACTATCAGCGAGGTGTCGCGACGGGCGTCGCAACGTGGTTTCCTCCGCCTCCTGGCACGCGGCGAGGCCTACCGGCAGGAGGCGCCGACGTTGTGGGACGTCGACTTCCAGACCGCGGTCGCCCAGGCCGAGCTCGTCGACAAGGAGGTTGCGGGCTTTTACCACCGGCTCCGCTTCGTGAGGCCTTCGAACGACGGCCATCCCGTCGAGATCGAGACGACTCGACCTGAGCTGGTGCCGGCCTGCGTCGCGCTCGTCGCCCATCCGGCCGATGAGCGCTATCAGGGCTTGTTCGGCACTGAGGTGCTGACCCCGCTGTTCAACGTACCCGTCCCAGTTCTCCCCCACGAGCTCGCAGAGCCGGACAAGGGGTCGGGCATCGCGATGATCTGCACGTTCGGCGACCTGACGGACGTGACCTGGTGGCGCGACCTCGCCCTGCCGACCCGCTCGGTGGTGGGGAGGGATGGACGCCTCGGACCGGCGCCGTTCGGAGCACTGGGCTGGGAGTCCGTCGACTCCGCGCGGGCGAACGCGAGCTACGCGGAGATCGAAGGCATGCCGGTCAAGCGCGCCCAGACGCGGATCGTGGAGCTCCTGCGCGAGTCCGGCGATCTGCTCGGCGAGCCACGCGCGATCACCCATGCGGTCAAGTACTACGAACGGGGCAGGCGGCCACTCGAGATCGTCACGTCCTCGCAGTGGTACGTCCGAACCCTCGACAGGCGCGAGACGCTCCTTGCCCGAGGACGCGAACTGCAATGGCACCCAGAGCACATGCGGGCCCGCTACGAAGCCTGGGTGGAAGGGCTGACAGGAGACTGGAACATCTCGCGGCAGCGTTTCTTCGGCGTCCCGTTCCCCGTCTGGTACCAGCTCGACGACGAGGGCGAGGTCGTCGTCGACGGCCTGCTGCTCGCCTGCGAGGAACGCCTGCCGGTCGACCCGTCGACCGATGTCCCTGATGGCCACACCGAGGATCAACGCGGCAAGCCTGGTGGCTTCGTCGGTGACCCGGACGTCATGGACACCTGGGCGACCTCGTCATTGTCGCCGCAGATCGCCGGCAAGTGGGAGGAGGACCCGGAGCTGTTCGCCAAGGTCTTCCCGATGGACCTGCGACCGCAGGCGCACGAGATCATCCGGACGTGGCTGTTCTCGACGATCGTGCGCTCGGAGCTGGAGCACTCCGCTCTTCCGTGGCGCCACGCCGCCATTTCGGGGTGGATTCTCGACCCTGACCGCAAGAAGATCGGGAAGTCGCTCGGCAACGCCATCACGCCGCTCGAGTACCTCGAGAAGTACAGCACCGACGCCGTGCGTTACTGGGCAGGATCGGCTCGCCTGGGCGCCGACACCGTTTTCAGCGAAGAGCAGATGAAGGTCGGGCGGCGGCTCGCGATCAAGATCTTGAATGCGAGCCGTTTCGTGCTGTCACGCCTGGACGGTTCCGAGAGCCCTGCCCCGGTCGGCGCACCTGGCCTCACGGCGGTCGACGCGGCCATGCTGGCCCGCCTCGCGGCCGTCGTCGACGAGGCGACCGCCGAGTTCGAGTCCTACGACCATGCGCGAGCCCTCGAGGTCACCGAATCCTTCTTCTGGTCGTACTGCGACGACTACCTCGAGCTCGTGAAGACCCGCTCCTACAGCGATCCATCCCACGCCGGTCCCGCGTCGGCACGGCACGCGCTGGCGCTGAGCCTGTCGGTGATACTGCGCCTGTTCGCACCGTTCCTCCCCTACTCGACAGAGGAGGCATGGTCGTGGTGGCAATCCGGCTCGATCCATAACTCCGAGTGGCCCTCCGGTGCGGCTCTGGCGTCGCAGGCCGGCACCGGCGCGCGTCCCGAGCTCGTAGACGCCGTCGCGCTGGTTCTCGTCGCTCTCCGGCGGGCGAAATCCGAAGCAAAGGGATCGATGCGCACCCAAGTCGCCCGATGCCGCGTGACGGGACCTCCCTCGCTCGTGGAGCTGGTCGAGCTCGCCTCGGGCGATCTGTCCGACGCCGGCGCCATCGCGCGGCTCGACCTCGTGCGGGACCCTGACGCCGCCGCGCTCTCGGTCATGGTCGAGCTTGCGCCTGAGGACCAGCCGGGGCCGGGTTCAGGGAGCTGAGGACCAGCCGGGGCCGGGTTCAGGGAGCTGAGGACCAGCCGAATCGTCCGAGGACCTATCGCAGCCTCGGAAACACGTGGGCAAAGACCAGCCGGGGCGGGATCCGGTTGAGGACCACCGTGGCAAGGAGCACCAGGTCGCGTTGGCGGACGATGACGATGGCTATCCGGCCCGCGCTCCCGATCGGTGCCCAGTCCCGTTCGACGTCGGAGGCAGTGAACCGGCCCCTGAAAGCGACGAGGCACGTGGCGACCCGGGACACGTCCTGCAGTGCGTCGGGGACGGCGACGTCGTGCAGCTCGATGATCAGCGCACGTGGCGGCAGATACCGCTCACCGGCGAAGCGGCCACGGCCGTGGACCGCAGCCACTGCCTCCGGATAGACCCTGAAACAAGCGCTGTCGTGCGTGCCGAGGCCGTTGCGGGCCGCTGTGCAGCCACCGAGCAACCCGGTCACCGTCACGACAGCAACGAACGCGACGAGCTTCGCCTTCATGAACGGTCCTCCTCACGAGCACGGCTCAGCCCGGCTGCCTTCTCGGAAACGGCAAAGCCGCCACCGCCCGATGCCCGGCGCGTGGTGTGAGTCATCCTTCGAGCTCCGAAGTCCACTCCGGTGGCGGGACCGCTGAGGTCCGCGGCACGGGAACCTCTGTCGCCAGGGCGACAATCTGATCGGCGCGCCGATTGTGCCACGTGAGGCCACCCCAGAAGACCCATCCGACTGGGAGGAATCCCCAAAAGCTCACGATCCGGTACAAGAGGACGGCCGCCACCGTGCTGATCTGGCCACCTCCGAACGCGACGAGGGCGATCACAAGACTCCCCTCGACCACGCCGAGGCCGCCGGGAGTGATCGGCAGGTTCGCAGCCAGCTGTCCCGCCCCATAGGCGAGAAGCAGCCCGCGCCACGGCACACCTGCGCCGACAGCCAGGTAGGCGAACACGAGGCAGGAACAGTCGAGGGCCCAGTTGGCAACCGACCACGCCAGGACGATCAGCAGGTCCCGCTTGCTGAGCTTCACCTGGCTCAGGCTGGCCGCGATGGAGGACACGAGCGCGTCGCCTGGCCGGCGCGGGAAGCCTGTGGTGCGGTGCAGGCCGTTGAGTGTCCACACGAGCAGCCTGGCGAGTGCCCGTCGCTGGTACAAGACGGCGGCCCCGGCGACCGTGACTGCGAAGACCGCAACGGTGACCCCCACAAGGTCGAATGCCGCACCCTGGCGCTCGGCGACGACCACGCCGGCCGTAGCGAGCAGAGCGAGCCCGAGGGAAGAGAACACAAGCGTCGCCAGCAGTGACCAGGCGGCGAGAGCTTCCGAAGCTCCGAGCCGGCGAAATTGCCGGTAGCCGAACGCACTCGCGACGAGCGGCCCCGCCGGCAGGGAGCTCGCGATCGCGCCAGCGGCGAAGGAGATCGCCGTGAACCGCCCCAAGCCGGAGAGAACACCGCCGCAACGAAGCAGGCGCTGATCCATGCGAGCGAAAGCCACCAGCGACAACGCCTCGACTCCTATCGCGACCAGCAGCCACCCGGCGTCGAGATGGGTGAGCTCGCTCGACGCGCCCGCCAGCTCACCACCTTGACCGCTCACCGCCCAGAGGGCAACGCCGCCGAGCGCGATCCCGACGACAAAACGGATGCGAGACCAAGTCCGCTTGCTCCAAGCCGTCCGGTGCGGCTCCCCGGTCGCCAGCTCGCTCACAGCAGTTCCGGTCTGACCTGAGAGCCGACAGGACGCTTCGGACCTCGACCACAGAATCGAGAACGATCTCGAGCTACCTGTGCGGTCAACTGCGGCGGACGACAGAAACCCAAGGTGTCACAGCTGTAGCGACTTTGTCTCGAGGTACTCCTCGAGCCCGAGCCTGCCCAGCTCGCGCCCGTGGCCCGACTGCTTGAAGCCGCCGAAGGGCGCCAACGGGTTGAAGCTCCCACCGTTGATATCGACCTGACCCGTCCGGATACGACGAGCGATCCCGGTCGCGCGCGCGGCATCGGCCGACCATACCGCTGCCGCCAATCCGTAGATCGAGTCATTCGCGATCTCGATTGCCTCGTCTTCGGTGTCGTAGGGGAGGATCGAGAGAACGGGCCCGAATATTTCTTCCTGGGCGATCGTCATGTCGCGTCGGACCTCCGAGAACACCGTGGGGCGCACGAAGAAACCCCTCTCCAGGCCCTCCGGCGGGTCGACCCCTCCGGTGACCAGCTTCGCACCCTCGTCGATCCCTCTCTGGATGTACCCGCGCACACGTTCGCGTTGAGCTGCGGAGACGAGTGGGCCGATACGTGTCGTGTCGTCGAACGGGTTGCCGGGTGTGTACGACTCGGCGGTCAGCGCGGCGAGCACCTCCGCCTCCGCCAACCGGGCACGAGGCACGATCATCCTGGTCAAGGCGTTGCAGGTCTGGCCAGAGTTGAGGAAGCACATCGTGACCCCCGCCGGCACGGCACGACCGAAATCCGCGTCCGGCAGGATCACGGTCGCGGACTTGCCGCCGAGCTCGAGAGTGACCCTTTTCACCGTGGCGGCCGCCAACTCTGCAACCCGTCTTCCAGCGCGGGTCGAACCGGTGAAAGACACCATGTCGACCGCCCGATGGCGGGCGATGGCCTCGCCCACCTCTGGGCCCGTCCCCGAGACCAGGTTGAACACGCCGGGTGGCAAGCCGATCTCGTGCATGACTTCAGCGAGAACGAACGCGTTCAGCGGTGCCACCTCGCTCGGCTTGAGCACGACGGTACAGCCAGCAGTCAGAGCAGGCGCGACTTTGGCTGCGATTTGGTGGAGAGGGTAGTTCCACGGCGTGATGGCACCGACGACACCGACCGGCTCGCGGACGACCATCGAGTTGCCGACGGTCTCCTCCCACGGGATCTGCCCGACGAGCTCGGCCATGGAGGAGAAGGTAATGATCGGTAGACCGACCTGGATGATCGTCGAGACGTTGACCGGCGTGCCCACCTCGCGGGCGATCAGGTTGCTGATCTCGGTCATGCGACCGCCAAGGGCTTCGGCTGTCTTTGATGCGTACTTCGCCCGCTCGGACGGCGGAGTTCGTGCCCATTGACCGAATGCGCCGCGTGCCGCTCGGATCGCACGGTCGGCATCTTCGGCAGTGCCACTGGGAACCCTGCCGATGATCTCCTCGGTCGTCGGGTCGAGAATCTCGATCGTGTCGGTGCGCACAGGGACAACCCAGGCACCGTCGATATAGAACTTGTCCCGGATCTCCAAGTCGCCTCCCCCACGAGATCGTTGGGAGCCTACCCCGGCGATCTCAAGGACCGTTGGTGACCCCGTACCAGTCAGAAGCGCAATAGTCCTGATTGTTCAGACCGAGCAGTGCTCCCAGAGCGGAAGAGGCGGCGGAGACCTCGGTGCCCGTCGTGCCGATGATCTCGACGGTCTCGACCCGCCCGCCGAGAGGCCCGACGCCGTTGCGCTGTGTGACGTCAACTGCGGCAAGGGTGCCGACAGAGGGGAACGCTTTCTCGACGGCGCTCACCGGGACCGACGCCCACCATTTGTGGCACGGATTGCATGTGTAGTACCTGCTCTTGATGCAGACCGAGTCGCCGCGGTCCACCACACCGGGAAACTGCCCACTCACGGTGTAGCCGCCACTGGACGCGGAGTACTCGGCAAGCACGGGCATGGCAGGTGTGCCGGGTGTGACGGGCATGGCCGGCATGCCGGTCGTGACGGGTGTGACGGGCTGCTCGAGGATCTGGCCCGCGGTGTCGGCCACGGCTGCGTTCAGCATTGGGCTCTCGTTCGCCATGCCCGGGTACGACTGGCAGGAGGAGTCGCACGAAGTCGCATATGGTGCCCAGCCGCCCGAAGCGAGCTCGGCTGCGGCGTAGGACCGCGTCGCTATGGCCTGCGCCTCGAGCGCCTGGAAGCCCCAGGGGTGGCCCTGAGGGGACCCCGTACGGCCTCCGAAGAGCCCCCACGACCACGACACTTCGGCGGAGACGACACTTCGGACGTATTCCTCGATCGGGAGAATGTTCAGCGTGACCGCGCCAGCGGGCGAGTCATACGCCTCGACGGTCCCGCGGACCGCAAGGTCGACGCCGTCGTGCTCGCAGATCGTCAGCACCTGGTTCAAGGTTGCAGAACGCCGCACCGAGAACGGCGCGGCGACGGGATCTGCCACATTCGACGCGACATGCGTCCACTTCGTCGATGAGCATCCTGCGGCTTGCGCGAGGGCCCATGTGCCCTGCGACAGAACTGCGCGGACGGCTTGGCCGCCAAGGAACGTCTCGCCTCCGAACGAGAACGCGGACTGCGATGTGACGACGACGGGATCTCCGTCGTTCTCGTTGAGATCGACCGAGATCGTCGGGTCCGTCGACACCAGGTTGTCACTGGATGACAGTGTCGTCCCGCCGTAGTAGTGAGCGAGAATCCATTGGTAGCTCTCGTGGTCGAGCGCGGCGTATCCGAAGGCTCCCCATTGGCCCATGCCCAGACCGGATCCGTTGCCGAACCCGACGAAGTCGACGTTCGGCGCGGGGAACGGCGCGATCGCAGAGGGCGCCGCCGCTGCGGCACCGGGGGCGAGCACGACCGGCCCGACGAGGATGCCAAGCGACACACATACGAGTGCGGCGGCACACCGCCTCATGTTGCGGATGTGCGCCATGTTACTGCTGTGGTTCTTTGATACCCATCGTTTCGCACCATGCGGTGATGCTCGTCAAGTGCCAGTCGCCCGCGACGAGCACGTCCCGGTGCTGCTTCCCGCCGCCCTAGCGGCACTCTGAAGCGGCCTGCAACACCTGCTCGATCGCCTGTGCAAAAGCGCGCCTGGCGCCCTCGACGGTGAAAGAACGGGTACGCCTCAGACCCGCGCTCACAAGCGAGTCGTGCAGCTGGTGATCGGTCAGCAAGCGCTGAACAGCAGTGGCGACCAGCACGGGCGACTTCGAGGGCAGGACGATCCCGGCGTCCAGCAGCGTCTCGGGAACGGCGGCGACGCCATAGGCGACCACCGGTAGCTTGTGGTGCATCGCCTCCAGCAGCGGTACGCAGAAGCCCTCATGCTCCGAGCAGCACACGAGCACGTCTGCGCTCGCGTAGTAGGCCGAGAGCTCACCGGGACTGATCGAGCCCACGAACTCTACGGCGGTGGTCAAGCCAAGTACGGACACGAACCTGCGCAAGGCGTCCGCATACGCAGGGCAGCTCTCCCGGCCGACCAGGTGCAGGCGGGCCTCCGGATCGAACATCTTCCGGGCGCACGCGAGCGCCTTGATGACGTCGTGATGCGCCTTGTGCGGCAACATCTGCCCGACGAAGAGCCAATCATGCCCGCCGAGTGCGCGTGCCGTCTCGAGGCGATCGACCACCCGCGGATCGGGGGGGGAGTAGAAGTTCGCGGTGTCGACCATGAGAGGAGCAACCATCGTGTGGCGATAGCCGGCCTCCTCGAGCTCCACGCGGTTGAACTCCGAGTCGGCGAACCCGAGCTCGACAACAGGCGCCAGCCCGGCCAGTTGCCTGCGCCCGAGCCGGACTTCCCCACCGAGGTGGGGCATCCATCGCTCGATGAGCTCGGAGGGGCTGATGTTGTGGTAGTCGACGAGCTTCAAGCCCGGGTGCGAGGCAACCGCGTCCGCAGCGGGCGAGCCGATCGAGGCCTGGTAGCAGACCCATTGACGCTCGCTCCGCTCTGAAGGCAGCTCCGAAAGGGGGTGGACCCGGCCGGCGAGCCCTGGTCCCATGCTGCAGGCGTAGATCTCCGAAACAAACCCCATCGAATGCAAGACACGCTGGGCCTCCAGCGTGTGGTGGCTGACAGCGTCACGCTCGACAATGGAGGGAATGACCTGGTCGATTCGAACCGGCCGGGTCCTCATGCATGGTCCTTGCCGCCAAGCAAGGTCGGCACCAGGCGCTGCGCGGAGACGGCGAAGACGTCCGGCTCACTCGGGTCAGGCTCAAAGGTCGCCAGCACGGAAAGCCCGTAGCGGGCGAGAAGATGGCACCACGTGACCGGGTGCAGCGGGCGCCCGTGTGCGAGGTCGGCAGCTACCGGGTCCATCGCCACGACGGCTTCGGGTCGTGCGCTCACGAGCACGACGACCCCCCCTGGGGCGAGACAGCGCGCCGCAAGCTGTGCCAACGCGCGGCCCTCGCCTGGCCGCAGGCGGTCCACAACACCGGTCAGCAGCAACCCGTCGAGCGTCCCGCTCAATGTCGCGCCGAGGTACTCCAAGGCACCCGCCGCGACAATTCTCGTGTCTCCGTCAGCTCGAACCGGCGAACGGGGATCAGCGCCTCGCGCGTCGAGACCTCGGGCGGCGAGCGCCTCCACGACCCGCCCGTCACCGCACTCGGCGTGCAGCACGAGACCAGGGACCTCCCGGGCCTCCTTCGGTGCCGCGGCACTCAAGCGCTCGAGAACCCAGGCCAAGAGCGGGCCTTCGATCGACGGGTGCGTCGTCCCGGCAGCCGACATAGCCGCCTCGCCGGGCCGAGCTGCTGAGAGGAGGCGCGAAGCCCACGGCGAGCGTGCGGCGAGCCGTTCCAAGTGGTCCGCGGTGACATGCGCTCGAATCGACGCAGCTTCGCCCAGCCGGGCCAAGCCGAGCGCTCCCCGTCGTTCGAGGCGACGGAACGAGGGACCCAACAGCTTGCGCGCCGCCGGCGTTGCCTGCTTGCGAAGCTGCGCCAGGCTCATCGGGCCTGCAGAACCGGCGATCGGGTCGGTCGCGGGCCCGGAGACGCCTGACATCGCTTTTCCCACGGCAGCCAAGCTCACCTCTGCGACATCCTCGAAGCACCTGTCGAGCTCGTCCTCTAGGCCGGGAGGGACCTGCCCTGCTGCACGCAGCTGACTCACCTGCGCTTCGATCTCCGCGACGACCTCGGAGGTCATCCGGCAGCCGCCTTCGCCGAGCTGGACACGGGTGATGAGGAGAGCCCGATCCGAAGCGGCAACGCCACGAATCCCGTCGCCCCTCCTGGGTTCACGATCTCGAAGCTGGCGGCGGGCTCGAGGCGGGCATGAACGACACCGCCACCGGCATCTTGGATCCGGGCGTTGATCGTAAAGGAACCGTCGAGCAGCGGAAGGTGTTCGAAATCGAAGTCCACGCGGTAGCGGCCCGGCGGGAGATCATGAATCTGGCTGATCTCGGGCATCGCGCTGTCGCAGTTGAACACGGGGGCGCCGCTCGAGTTGATCACCTCGCAACCGAACGCCACGTTGGTGAGCGGCTCGTTCACCTGGAACAAGAGCTCGAGTCGAAAAGAGTCCCCGGGAATGAGGAAGCTGCGGCCGGCTGGGCCGGAATGGCGGGCGACCGTATCGGTGATCACCACACGCCTCTCCGGTTGGACGACGACTTCGACGGGTCCGGTCGGGTCAGGCTCCTCTGCCGGCAACGCGACGGGCACTTCACCGGCAAGCAGGCAGTCGCGGAACGCCCTGATCGCCTCACCAGGCGGAGCAACGGTCACGACCTTGCCGCTCTCGAGCACGACGACACGGTCGCAGACTTGGCGCACGACGTCAGCTGAATGCGACACGAGGATGATCGTCCGGCCCTCGTTTTGGAACTGGTGCACGCGTTCCATGCACTTCTGCTGGAATCGTTCGTCCCCGACGGCGAGCACCTCGTCGATGAGCAACACGTCAGGCTCGACGTTCACGGCAACCGCAAACCCGAGGCGGACGTACATGCCCGACGAGTAGAAACGTACCTGGTTGTCGATGAACTCCTCGAGCTCCGCGAACGCGACGATGGCGTCGAAGCGGCGTTCGATCTCGCGGCGCGAGAGACCCAGCAGTGAAGCGTTCAGGAAGATGTTGTCCCTTCCTGACAGCTCGGGTTGAAAGCCGGCGCCGAGCTCGAGCATCGCCGCGACCTGCCCGCGGACGACGATCTGGCCCGAAGTGGGCTGCAAGATGCCCGCGATGCACTTGAGCAGGGTCGACTTGCCAGAGCCGTTCCGTCCGATGATCCCGAACGTCTCGCCGGTGTGGACCTCGAATTCGACTTCCCTGAGCGCCCAAAAGTCATTGAAGGGCACATGCCCCGCGTGCAGTATCCGCTCCTTCAAAGAGGTGTACTTCTCCTTGTAGAGGCGAAATCGCTTCGAGACCGTCTGGACGTCGATCGCCGTTTGCAGGGCGGTTCAGAGCTCCTCGGCGAAGTTGCCCTCGACCCTGCCGAAGATCAGCATGGCAATCAAGAAGAGCAACACGGAGACGGCAAGGACGATGCCGAGCACGAGCAGGTACCACTGCTCCCCGTAGCTCGCCAGCGGGTACGGGATGTCGCGCGGCGCCACCGTTCCGTAGATGAACCGCTGGAAGGAGAGCACGATAGAGACGAGGGGGTTACAGAAGTAGACCCACAAGATGCCGTGCGCGGCCAACTTATGGCCAACGGTGGCGAACGGGTAGACGATCGGTGCGCTGAAGAACCCCGCCACGAGCGCGACCTCGATCAGGTGCTGGACGTCGCGCAGGTAGACGGTCACCGCCGATAGGAAGACCGCGAGCGCTGCCGACAGCACGATGTCGCAGACGAGGGCGAAGATCATGACGGGCGCGTACTTCCAGTCCGGCATGACACCGAACCCGACGAGGAAGGCCAGCATGATGCAGGCCTGGAAGAAGAAGTAGCACATCGCGGTGCCCACCTGGGCGAGGGCGAGGATCTCACGGGGGAACGACACTTTCTTCACGATCCCTGCCTGGGCGACGAGCACGCCTGCCGAGCTGAGCAGCGAGTTGTTGAACAGGTTCCAGGGAAGGAGCCCCGCGAACAGGTAGATCGCGAAGTACACGATGTGGTTGTTCAGGAAGAACTTGAACACTACGTAGTAGACGCAGAGGATCAACGCGGGGTTCAGGAACGACCACAAGAAGCCGAGGACGCTGTTCTTGTAGCGGACCTTCAGCTCCTTGCGGATGAGGAAGACGACCAGCTCGCGGGCCTGCCAGATCTCGACGAACCGATTGCGCAGGCTCACCTTCGCAGATACGACGCGCGATGGGAGTTGCCGCTGGTCGCCACTATCCGCGGCGAGCAGCGGAGCCGTCCCTGGAACTTTCATCCCTCGCACCCTAGCCAAGAAAGGCTCTTCCCGGCAGACGCGGCAAGCTTTGGCGCAACCGGTGTCACCACCTCGCTTGGGCACGAGCCGGTAAGCTCCACCCCGGAACGAGCGCACCGAAGGAGGCGATTGACCGTGGCGTCCATCGGCCGACGAGGTTGGCGCCAGGCGAGGACCAGCTTGACGACAAAGTTCGACAGACGTGTCACGCTGCCACTCGCGGACGCGCTCGAACGCGTCACCCAGCTGCAGAACCAGGTTGCCGAACTGACCGACATCGTCAAAGTGCAGGTCGAGATGGGCAACCAGACGACCGAGCTGCTCGGGCGTCTTCTCGCTACCGCCTCGAGCCGTCTCGAGGCGGTCGAAGACTCTCTCCGCCAAGTCACGGCAGCCGGGGTGACGGCGGGCGGGTCCAGCGAGAGCACGGAGAACCAGGCAGCCGGGGTGACGGCGGGCGGGTCCAGCGAGAGCACGGAGAACCAGCCTCGCGATGAGGCAGGGACGTCTTCTGCCTCCGAGGACCCGTCGCAGCACTGAGGCTTGGTCCCCTTCGGCATGATCCCCGGTCCCGTCGTACTCGACCTTCAAGCCCTCCAGGGCCCGGGCTTGCGGGACCAGGGGGTTGCCCGCTACGCCTATGAGCTCGCGGTGGCCCTCGAGCGGGGATACCCCCACCTGGTAGGCCGCTACCTGCTGAATCCCGACCTGCTGCCACCCGGCGATCTTGGGCCCCTCCTGGGCTCGGGAAAAGTCGAGTACGCGGGGGTGTCCGAACCGTTGGTCCCGGGAGCCCGCGTGCTCCACGCGCTCTCGGCGGTCGATCTCGGCGTGCCGATAGGCCGCATATGGCCCCGATGGGCGCACCGGCGGGGCCTGCGTTTCTGCGCGACCGTGTACGACCTGGTCACTCCCGGCCACGACGGCTCTTCCCTCGACGACCTCCGGCGCAGGGCCAGGTACTCGGGCCGTCTGGAGGTACTGCGCGCCGCCGACGCACTGCTCACGATCTCACCGGCAACGAGTCGGTCGCTGGTGAGGAACCTCGGCGTCGACCCGAGGAAGCTGCACGTTGTCGGCGCGGGCACAGAGCGCAGTTTCGTGCCCGTCGCGTCACGAGACGATGCCCTCTTGCTGGCGCAGGTAGGCGTGCCCGACCTCGAACCCTCCTTTGTCCTGTGCCCCGCCGGCAACGACGGTCAAGACAACGTCGAAGCGCTCATCGTCGCCTTCGCCCGCTTGCCTGAGGCATTGCGCAGCTCGCGTCAACTTGTCCTCTCCGGGTACTTGCCCGAAACGGCTGCGAGCCAGTTCACGAACCTGGCGGCTGCCGAGGGCGTCGGCGGGCGAGTCCTGTGCACAGGAGTCGTGTCGAAGGAGTCAATGCCTCGCCTCTACCAGGCGGCCGAGCTCGTATGCTTCCCTTCTCTCTTCCACGGCTACGGTCTTCCCGTCGCAGAAGCGATGGCGTGCGGCGCCGTCGTGATCGTGTCGGATGTGGACCCCTCGAGGGACTTGGTCGCGCCCGAAGCCCGTTTCGACTCGTCGAGTCCGGCGGCAATCACCGCCTCGATCGCGCGGGGCCTGTGCGACGAAACCTTCCGCGAAACGTCGCGTCAGCACGCCTTGGCGTCCCGGACGACATGGGCCGACGTTGCGAACCGGACCGCCGCCGTCTACGAAGCACTCTTGGCCCGGCCCGGCCGGCCATGGCGCCGTCGTCGTCGTCTCGCGGTAGTCTCGCCGTTTCCGCCCGTGGCTTCTGGGATCGCGAATTACAGCTTCCGCCTCGTCGAAGAACTGGCCGCTCTCGGTGATCTGGACATCGACTGCTTCGCCGACGGCCTCGACTTCTCGCCTGGGCAACCCAGCGCCCCGTCGGGGCTCACGATCTACGACGCGCGCCGCCTGCTCAGCATCGAAGCCGCCACAGGGGGCTACGACGACATCGTCTTCGTCCTCGGCAACAGCGAGTTCCATACGGCGGCGTTGGCGTCGCTCCGCAGCCGAGGTGGGATGGTTCTGGCCCACGACGTGAGGTTGAGCGGCCTGTACCGTTTTTCTGCGGACTCGAGAGCAGCCGTGCCGGAAGGGGTTCCCGGCGCTCTGCGGCGGATCTACGGGCCGCTCCTGCCCGAGGAACCGACCTCGACGGGCGGAGTCACGCGGGCCGAGGCCGAGCACTGCGACTTGCTCATGGCGCGTGAGATCATCGGTCTCGCGGACCGCTTCCTCGTGACGTCGCAGGCCGCCGCCCGTTTGGCGCGCGTCGAGGCCGGACCGGGCCTCGCGCCACGCGTCGGGGTCGTGGGGTTCGCCACCGAGGCACTCCGAACCCGAGGCAGCTCACCTTCCGATGTTGCCGCCATCGAGCCAGGGGCGCGGGTACTTGCCAGCTTCGGCATCGTCGACCCGATCAAGCAGCCCGAAAAGGTCCTGCACTGCTTCGCGACCTTGGCCGCCGAGCACCCGGACCTCGTGGTTGCCCTCGTCGGGCCCATCAGCACCGAGTTGGCCAGCAGACTCGGGACGCTCGGTGAGGCGCTCGGCCTGGACGGGCGACTGTTCATCACCGGGCGAGTCGACGCCGAGGTTTACCTGGGCTGGCTGAGACGGGCCGAGCTCGCGGTGCAGCTGCGGGCGTCGTTCTCGGGCGAGGCGTCCGCGGCGGTCGGTGACTGCCTTGCTTGCGGGGTGCCGATGATCGTGACCGACATCGGATGGATGGGCGACCTGCCTGACGGTGTTGCCGTCAAAGTCCCGGTGGACGTCACGACGGCCGACCTCGCTGAGGCTTGCACGAGGCTCCTCGACGACCCAGCAGCGCGACAAGCGCTCAGCCTACGGGCGCGTAGCTACGCCGGTGCCCACACCTTCAAGGTCGCAGCGCGCGCGCTGCTCGACATTCTCGACGAGACCTCGGCCGTGGCCGGATGACGAGAACCGTGGTCGAGCCCGGCGAGGCCGGCGTCCTCAGTCGGATCGGTCCGGTTGAAGCAGGGCCCTCGCGCTCCTGAAGCCAGCGCGAACGACCCTCACCGCCGGACGGAGCAGCGGTCGCCGGTCGGCGACCGCAAGAGCTGAGCGGGCCAGGTCGCCGGGCGTACGCGGTCCGTGGGGAGACTGCGATACGGCCGAGTCCAGCTCGGTGAATGCGGTCCCGGATGCCGGAAGCCTGTCCCAACCGGCGAAGTGTGCCGACTCGGATGCCGCAAGCTGTCGCCTTTCCCGAGCCGCCCTCTTACGCACGAGCTCGAGCACGTTCTCGGCTGAGGTGTCGGTGCCCTCGCCCCATCCGAGGTCGTCGGCATCGACCTCGTGCACATCGTGCTCACGAGAAGAACCGATGACCATGCCCTCTGCGGGTCTTCCCACCGCGGCGAAAAAGGCAGCTCGCTGATCGTCACCTCCCACAACGATCCGCTCCGCGCTGCGCCACAGAAAAAGGGCGGCACGGCCGCCGGCACCACCTGGAAGATCGTCCAGGCGCTCAAGGCGAATGACGACCTGACGCCCGCGTCGCAACGCGAACGACAATGCGACGAGAGACAAGTTTCGCTCCAGCGATCCGGCTCGCTCCCGCACTGGCAGACCCGGTTGAAGCTGCACAACGACCGAGTCGAAGCCTGAGACCAGCGTCGCGACCCTCACGCATCCCGGTATCCCACCCATGGTCAAGTAGCGGTGGGCAGTTGCGACTGGATCCAACGCGACGACCTCGACCGTATGCCCTTCGGCAAGCAGCCCGACGACCTCCACGCGCAGAGCCTCGGCGCGGGCGGACTCCGACGGGGGAAGCGAACCGACGACCAGGATCCTCACGGCCGCTACCTGCCACGCCCGCGGCTCGGCCGCTCGCTCGATCTCACAGGAGGTCCTCGAGCGAGCGCTCCATGGCATCGAGCACCGACGGCCACCTGTAGTTGGCGAGCACGTAGTCCCGCCCCATGCGCGCCAGCTGCGCGGCCTGCTCCGGCGCTTGTGCGACGAACCGCAAACACTGGCCGAGCTCGAGCTCGTCGGCGTAAACGAGGCCTCCTCCCGACCGCTCACAGTGCCACGTGACGACGTCGCTCGCTCCGCTCGCGATGACGACCGTCTCGGCGAGCCAGGCTTCCATGATCGTGCGCGAAAAGCTCTCGTTCGCGCTCGGCTGCACGAAGGCGTCCGCGGCGGCAAACGCGTCCGGGACCTCGCCAGGCGCGAGGTAGCCGAGATCGACGATCCGGTCCTCGAGCGACGCCGGCACCTGAGCGTGGCCGACGCCCACGGTCACGAGGTCGAACGGCAGGTGGTGGCGGCGAACTGCGAGCCCGAAGCCAGCCATGAGCTCCTGCCAGCCCTTGCCACCCTCCCGTCTGCCTGCGTACAGCACGTACGGGCGCATCAAGTTGTGCCGTTCGCGAAAACCATCCGGGTCGTAGGACTCGGGTATCTTGACCGCCGCGCCGATCACCGAATGGTGAGCAGCCACCGGCGCGAGCCGATGGGCCAACTGGTGCTCCGGCTCGGAGAGGAACCACACGACTGCGGCGGACGCCAGTGCGGCGGCCACAGATCGGAGATACGCGTAAGGCTCGTCGTGCAGACAGGGCATGAGGACTGTCCGCTCGGGCGCGATCCCAGCGCAGTAGAGGGTCGTCCAGAACAAGTAGGGCGAGAACACGATGGCCGCGTACTCCGCGGCATGGCCGGATAGGTAGAGGTAGAGGTCCGGGACGCGAAAGCGTCCGTTGCTCCAAGCGAGCTCGTCGAGCTCGTCCAATTGGTCACCCGACAAGATCTTCTCCTGCGCCCGGTTCCAACCATGGTGGTCCCGGTTCTGCAAGGTTGGGAACCGTCGAACGGTCACCGACCCATCTGTGGCCACGCCTGGTGGGAATTCGTTCGCCCACGTGAAGTGGTCTTGGGCGCAGGTCGTCAGCACGTCGACTTCGTAACCGCGCTCGGCGAGGCCTTGCGCGGCCTCGCGCACGACAGCCTCCGAACCGCCCACTACGGCATCTCCATACCGCGGTGCCACAAAGGCGATTCGAGCCTTACCGGTAGAGAATCCCACTTTAAGTGCTCGCGTGACCACTAATAGTGGGAAACGCGACTAAACTAGGTCCATGGACTCTCGCCACAGCGGCCATTGTGACATGGGCCAATGCCGGGTGACGAGACGCCGGAGCCTGGTCCCGTGCGTTGTCGCTGCCTGTTTGATCGCTGCTTTCACCGTCCCCGCTTTCTCGGCGGCTTCGGCCGGCGTGCGAACCTCCACCGCGACAGGCGCTCCCCGCCGCACGAGCGTCTCGAAGATCCACGACTTTCAGAATTCCTTGTGGTCTCTCACGAAGCTCGGCTCCGTGTGGATGAGCTCACCTGTCGTCGCGACGATCGACGGCGTCAAGGCTGTCGTTCTCGCAACGCTTTCCGGCGAGATCTACGTAGTCAACGCGAAGTCGGGTCGTGAGCTGCCGGGTTGGCCCCAGTGGGTGCACATCAACAGCCCGACGCCGACGGCCGTCGACTCGAGCCCTGCCGTCGCGTATCTCGACGGCCCGAACCGGCCACCCTCGATCATCGTGGGTGCCGGCTCGCTCTGGAGGGCTGACCAACAGGGCGGGCTCGAAGCCTTCTACGCCAGCGGGAAGGTGCGATTCGTATTCCAGACCAAGCGCACGTTCAACCCTTGGGCTCGGACCGCCCCCGACGACTACTCCGACCCCGTCTTTGCGACGCCGGCCGTCGGTGACATCACCGGAACAGGCCGGCTCGACATCGTCTTCGGCTCCTACGACCACAACATCTACGCACTGCAGCCGGACGGACATCTCGTGCCCGGCTTCCCAATCCAGCGAGCTGACACGATCTGGTCGTCGCCGACCCTGGCGGACACGAGCCACACGGGCCGCGACGACATCATCATGGGCGGGGACGCGAGCGGTCTCGACGGATGCCGCGGGGGGTGGATCGTCGACTACCGATACCTCGTCTCCGGCCCGAAGCTCATGTGGCAACGGTGCACCGACCAGACGATCTGGTCGAGCCCCACGGTCGGAATTCTCAACAGCACGGGACGACCCGCCGTCGTCGTTGGGACCAGCTTCTACTCGGGGTACAGCAGCGCAGCCAGCAACGAGATCATCGCGGTCTACGCCGACGACGGTCAGAACGTGCCGGGCTGGCCGGTCACCGCGCGCGGGCCGACCTTCGGCTCACCGGCCATCGGGCGGATCGACGGCCAGCTTGCGGTCGTCTCGACATCTTGTGCCCAGTGCAAGAAGGGTCCCGCGACCGTGAGCGCTTGGAGCGGCTCGGGCCGTCAGATCTGGTCCCGGATCTTCGATGCTCGCAACCAAGCCACGTCGTCACCGGTGCTAGCGGACCTCACGGGCGGCTCCAATGACGGAGACGACGTGCTGGTCGGCGCCGCTCGCGGGCTGTACGTGCTCGCAGGCAACAGCGGGAAGGTCCTCACCATCTCCGGAGGCAAACAGCCCGCTCTCGAACCGGGCTGCGACACAACTAGCAGCGCGGCCGTCGCCTATGTGCCCGGCACTCCGGGAAATGGCTGGATGCTCTACTTCGCCTGCGGAGGACCGAACGTGCCGGCAAAGCTGGTCGCGTACCCATTTCCAACTGCGCCGGCTGCGTCCAACCCACCGGCTTGGCCCGAATGGAGGGCGAACGCGGAGCGCACCGGAATCGCCGACCCGCTCTCGGTCCCGCAAAAGCCGTGCTCTCCAGCCAGCGACAACGGCATCGGGTACCGCCTGGCGACCAGTGACGGCGCAGTGTTCGACTTCGGCAATCTGTCGTACTGCGGTGGTTTGAACACCGCCGTCCTGCCTTCGAACGTCGTCTCGATGGCCTCTACCCCAGACGGGGACGGTTACTGGCTCCTACTCGCGGATGGCTCCGTTTACGCCTTTGGCAACGCCAAGTGGTACGGGGACCTTCGTGGCAGTGCCTGGCGCGGCGGGCCGGTGCCGCCCGGAGCTCCGGTGGTCGGCATCGCCGCGACCCCAGAAGGAAACGGGTACTTCGTCGTGGCGGCCGACGGCTCTGTGTACGCGTTCGGTGGTGCGGAATACAGCGGTTCTCGAGGTGGCCTCTCTACCGATGGGGCCGTCGTCGGGATCGCGGTCGACCCCCTGACCGGGGGCTACTGGGTTGTGACTTCCCGGGGTGCGGTCTACGCCGAAGATGCCCCGGAATTTGGCTCTGCGGCCGCGCTCAAACTGCCGTCGCCTATCGTCGCCATAGCGGCCAGGCTCGACGGAGCCGGTTACTGGCTCGCCGCTCAGAACGGTGACGTCTACTCATACGGCGTGGGGACGGACGGCTCGAAGTCTCACGAGAACGTCCGCTCGCCGGTCGTCGGCATCGCCGCGAGCTCGTCGGGGAACGGCTACTGGCTGGCAACGGCGAATGGCAGCGTCCTTCGTTCCGGGACCAGCCGCTTGTACGGCGAAGTGGCTGCCAATGCCCACTCGGAACGAATAACTGCCTTCGGCTCGGTGCCCTAGGGCGCGCCTTCGCTCGAGACGCCGACGTCCAGAGCCCTTCCGCAGCCGTTTGGCCGGCAGGGACTAGGAGCGTGGGTCACTAACAGGTAACGACAGCTGACTGTCGTCAGTCGCCCACCTGGCGGGCCCCGCAGTTGTTGGTCGCGGGTCACTCAAAATTCGCGATTTGTCCGTGAATGAACGAGA
>Ga0187867_10001357_pt1 | contig 21074 bp, 20 predicted proteins | sample June2016WEW_13_1_FD_132976 | JGI IMG/M metagenome (GOLD analysis project Ga0187867, IMG submission 132976) | Peatland microbial communities from SPRUCE experiment site at the Marcell Experimental Forest, Minnesota, USA - June2016WEW_13_10 | ecosystem: Environmental > Terrestrial > Soil >...
ACCCGGTTCAGGGCGTCGCAGCCGGCATCGACCTCGTCCGCTGTCATCGACAACGCCGGCCGGAGCCGGAGCGAGCGCTCGCCGCAGCCGAAAGCGATGACGTGCTCTTCCCGCCAGAGCGTGGTGAGCACGGAGTTCCGCAGCTCGCGCGTCGCAAGGTCGATCGCGGCGATGAAGCCCCGCCCGCGGGCGTTGGAGACGGCTTTCGGGCAGGTGTGCTCGAGCTCCACCAACCTCGCGAGGAGATGCTGGCCGACGGTTGCCGCGTTCGCCATGGCACCGCTCTGTTCGACGAGCTGCAGCAGGCGCCGGGAGCGCACCATGTCGGTGAGGTTGCCGCCCCAGGTCGAATCGATCCGGCCGGAGGTGCAAAAGACGTTCTGGGCGACCTCGTCCACACGCCGGCCCGCCATGACGCCCCCGAGTTGGACCTTCTTGCCGAACGCCACGAGGTCTGGAGCGAGCCCGAGCTGCTGGTAACACCATGGCGTGCCCGTCGCCCCCGCTCCGGTCTGCACCTCGTCGAGCACGAAGAGGGCGTCGTATCGATGGCACAGGTCCTGGACGGCCAGCAGGAACTCAGACCGCAGGTGGCGGTCGCCGCCCTCGCATTGAATGGGCTCGGCGATGAAGCAGGCGATGTCGTGCGGGTACGCCTCGAACGCAGCCTTGGCCTGGGTGAGCGCCAGCTCTTCAGCGGCCTCGACCTCGGCCAGGTGGCTTTCCAGCGGGAAGTGCACCGCGGGAGACGAGATCCGCGGCCAGTCGAACTTCGGGAAGCGGTCTGTCTTGACCGGATCCGTATTGGTCAGCGAGAGCGTGTAGCCGCTTCGGCCGTGGAAGGCGTGCCTCAAGTGCAGGACTTTGGTACCGAGCTCGCTCGAGCGACCGGCTGCCTCGTTGCGGCGGGACTTCCAGTCGAACGAGCACTTGAGGGCGTTCTCGACGGCGAGGGCGCCGCCCTCCACGAAGAACAGATGGGGGAGCGCCGGGTCTCCGAGCACGCGGGCGAACGTGGTGACGAACTCGGCCAGTTGGACCGTCGGCACTTCGGCGTTCGCCGGCTTGTTCGCGGCGGCCGCGACGAGCTCCTCGCGCGTCGTCGGGTCATCGAAGAGCCCCGGAGGGTTCATCCCTAAGGGGGACGACCCGAAGAAGGTGTAGAAGTCCAGATACTCGGTGCTGTCCCTGGCATCCACGAGCCGGGTCCCGTGGCTCTTCACCAGATCGAGCACGATGGCAAAGCCGTCTACGAGCATGTGCTCGGCGAGCCGCCCGTGGACCTCGTCAGGCGCGATATGGCACTGATCTTGGGTCGTTTTCATTACCCGAGCGTATCGCTACTACGCTTTGGCGAAACGCAACCGCTGAGGAGAATAGCGATGACCTTCGAGCTCAGCTCGTTGATCGAGGCCCGCCAAGGTGAGAATTTCCGCCTCCACAGTGAGTATCTCAATCCTCAGCTCGTGAAGGTGCTGAAGACCCTCGGTTTCGATCGCTTCTACGTCAGGGGAGAAGGCTCCTACCTGTACGACCGGAACGGAGAGCGTTATCTCGACTTCCTAGCCGGGTTCGGTGTCTTCGCGCTCGGGCGCGGCCATCCGGTGGTGAAAAAGGCGCTGCACGAGGCGCTCGACATGGACCTCCCCAACCTGGTTCAGCTAGATGCGGCCCTACTGCCCGGATTGCTCGCAGAGGCGCTGGTGGCGAGGACGCATGACGGGATCCAGCGCTGTTTCTTCTCGAACTCGGGCGCGGAGGCGATCGAGGCCGCGATCAAGTTCTCGAGATACGCGACAAAGCGGCCCCGCATCCTCCACGCCGATCACGCGTTTCACGGCCTCAGCCTGGGGGCGTTGTCGCTCAACGGTGGCAAGGAATTCCGTGAGGGCTTCGGCGCGCTGCTGCCGGGCTGCCACGAGGTGCCCTTCGGAGATATCGAGCCGCTCGAGCGCGAGCTCCAGCGGGACGATGTTGCCGCGCTGGTCCTCGAGATCGTCCAGGGAAAGGGCGTGAATCTCGCTTCGGACGAGTACTGGGCGGCTGCCGCCGAGCTGTGCCACAGACACGGGACTCTTCTCGTGATCGACGAGGTCCAGACGGGCCTCGGCAGGACAGGCAAGCTCTGGGCCCATGAGCATCACGGCTTGCGGCCCGACATCATCACTGTGTCGAAGGCACTCTCGGGCGGCTACATCCCCGTCGGGGCGATGATGTGCTCGGCGGAGGTCTTCGACCGTGTCTATTCGAAGATGGAGCGCGCTGTCGTCCACTCCTCGACCTTCGGGCGGAACCAGCTCGCCATGGTGGCGGCGCTCGCCACTTTGCAGACGATCGACGACGAGGACATCGTCGATCGGGCACGCGTGAGCGGTGAAGCCTTCATGAAAGGCTTGGCCCCGCTCGTCGAGAAGTACGAGCTCTTCCACGAGGTACGCGGGAAGGGTCTGATCATCGGCCTGGTATTTGGCGAGCCAACCTCTTTTGGGCTCAAGTCGCGCTGGAAGATGATGGAGGGTGCCCGAAAGGGGCTCTTCTCGCAGCTGGTCGTGGGACCCCTCTTCCATCGGCACAAGATCTTGACCCAGGTGGCCGGTGACAACATGAACGTCGTCAAGCTGCTTCCCCCGCTGATCGTCGGTCAGGAGGAGGTCGATTACTTCGTCGAAGCGCTCGACGACGTGCTCGAGGACGCCCACCACAACTCCGCGCTCCTGTTCGAATTCGGCCGGACTCTTGCGAAGAGCGCGCTTCGCAGGGAGCCGTCCTGAGCTCGCTCGGCCAGAGCGGCCCGGGTATGGAGTCGCCGACGGCCATCAGGCCGGGCGACAGGATGCTCGTCACGGGCGCAGCCGGCTTCATCGGCTCGGCGGTCACCCGGGCCCTGTTGGCACGCGGCGCGGAAGTTGTCGCGTTGCTCCAGCCCGGAGTGCCGAGCGCCAACCTCGATGGCCTTGTAGTCGAGCCTGTCGTGGCGGACCTGCGCGACGCGGCTGCTGTTGCGGCCGCAGCCACCGGGTGCCGCATGGTCTTCCACGTCGCCGCGGTGTACCGGTTCTGGGCGCCTGACGCGGCGGACTTCTACGACGTCAACGTCGGCGGCAGCCTGAACGTGATCGACGCCGCCAAGGCCGCCGGGGTCGAGAGGGTCGTCTATACGAGCACCGTCGGCACGATCGGCTTGGACGGTACCGAGAACGGCGGCGCCGCGGACGAGACCGCCTGGGCGCGCATCGGCCACCTCTTCGGGCTCTACAAGCAGTCGAAGTACGTCGCCGAGCACGAGGTTCTGCGCGCAGGGGCCCAGGGCCTGCCCGTCGTCCTGGTACAACCTACGTTGCCTCTAGGCCCCGGTGACCGGGCGCCGACGCCGACCGGCAAGACGATTCTCGATTTCTTGAACGGCCGCATCCCTGGTTGGTTCGACACAGCGCTGAACGTCGTCGACGTCGACGACGTCGCCACCGGGCACCTGCTCGCGGCCGAGCGCGGTGCCCAAGGACGTAGCTACGTGCTCGGGGGCGAGAATCTCGAGCTCCGCCAGATCCTCGACGTCCTTGCTGCGGGAACCGGCTTGCCCCGGGCCACCATCAAGGTCCCCCGCCAGGTTGCGCTTGCTGCTGCGTACGCCTCGGACTTCGTCGAAGGCCGTCTCTTGCACCGGGAGCCGAGTGTTCCGCTCGAAGGAGCGCGGATGGCCGCGACCCGCATGATCTTCAGCGATGCCCGGGCCCGCAGGGAGCTCGGGTACCAGTCCCGGCCTGCCATCGAAGCGATCATGCGCTCGGCGCGTTGGTACGCGGAGAACGGCTACGTATCGGAAAAGCGATTGGCCCGGATTGTCTGGAAGGACGTAGCCGAGCTTCCGCCGAGCGGTCGCATTCCCGACGGCGGGGCCAGGACCGCACTGGACCGGTCGAAGGGCTCCGCTTGATGTTCCCGAAGTTCGCGCGCGGTCCAACCGGATTCGCGCGCGATCGCCGGCGCGGGGTGGAGCGCCTCGTAGCACTGGCGGTGTTGGCTGCAGTCGTCGTCCTGCCCGCGTCTTGCAGCGCGAACGAAGCTGGCCACGCGACGACCACGACGACCACGACGGCCACCACGACGACGGCCACCACGACGACGGCCACCACGACCACGACCTCCTCGACAACCACTACGACGACCACGACGCTTCCGGTGCCAGTTGCCGGGACGTCGATGTTCCGGGCCCGGGTGGCTGCACTGCCACCCGGTGACGTCGTGCTTCCTGCTGTCTCGGAAGGCAGCAGTGCCTGGTCCAGGATGGTCCCGATCGCGTACCAGAGCTTCGGGAGCGGTCCCGATCTTCTCCTCATATCGGGCCAGGACGGAACCATTTCATGGTGGGATCCGGCCCTGTTGTCGGATCTCTCCAGCCACTACACCGTGACCGTGTTCGACCTTCCCGGAGCGGGGTACTCGGGGCCCGTGACGAGGCCACTTTCGCTCCCGTGGCTGGCGGACATGACCGCTGGGTTTGCCCTCACCATCGGGCTGTCCGATCCCATCGTGCTTGGCTGGGGCCTCGGTGGCGAGATAGCCCTGTCCCTCGCGGAGCGTCATCCGGAGATCGCCTCCTTGCTCGTTCTCGTCGACACCTCGGCCGGCGGTAGCGGTGCGTGGCCTCCTACTCGCCAGGTCGTGCGGCTGCTCGCGACGCCGGGCGCCACACCCTTGGAGCTATCGAGGCTTCTGTTCCCGGCAACGACCGCCGGGTTGCGGGAGCGAGCGCAGTGGCAGAACAACCTCTTTTCGGGGACCCCTGACTGGCTGACGGCGCCAACCGTCAAGGCGGAGGCCGCGCTCCAAGCGACAGTCTGGAAGAGCACGATGCTGCTGGATTATCTCCCACGGGTGAAGATCCCGGCGTTCGTGGTCTCGGGTGCCGACGACGTCGTGTTTCCTTCGGGGAACGCGAATGAGCTCGCCGATGAGCTACGCCACACGTCGCTGGTCATCATCCCGGACGCGGGATACGGCGCGATAACACAGGACGAGCCTGCGTTTGTCGCCGCGGTGGAGAAGTTCACCGGATAGTGGGCCCGACATCGCTCCGGTTCTGCGCTCTGGCATCTTCTCCTGATGCGATGTCTAATATAGAAAAGATCCGACAGCGGCAGGATGCCAGCTAAGCTGGCATGAGCCCGAATGATCCCGAAGGGGGACGTTGTGCCCGAACTCTCAGCTGCCGTCGCAGACCTGGTTGTCGACTGCACGGGGCTGGCGTGTCCGCTGCCAGTCGTCAAGACCGCGCAGGCGATCAAGAATCTCGCCCGGGGACAAGTTCTCGAACTGCTCGCCACAGATCCAGGCGTCGAGCCGGACATGCGCGCGTGGAGCAGCCGCACCGGCAACGACCTGCTCGGCATCGACAAGCAGGCCGACGTCTTCCGCATCCTCATCCGCCGGGTGAAGTGACAGAGCCCGGCTATGTGGGCCGACGAGTCTGAGACCAAGATCCTCTATGTGCAGACGCACGGGATAACCGACCCGGGCCGCAGCGCGACGCCGTTTTTCCTCGCGGCCTCTGCGGCGGCGATGGAGTTCGAGGTCATGATCTACTTCACGATGTACGGCCCCACCCTGCTGCGCAAGGACGTGGTGGACAAGATCGGGCCGAAGGGTGACCAGGGCCAGCCTTTGCGCTACTTCATTGAGCAAGCCACAGGCCTCGGTGTCCGGCTCCTGGTCTGCCAGCCGTCGCTCGACCTCAACGACCTGAGCCTCGATGACCTGATCGACGGAGTCGAGATGATCGGCGGCGCCGCCTTCAATAGCCTCGCGGCCTCCGCCGATGCCGTGATCAGCTTCTAGGCCCCCTCGATGATCGAGACAGCCGCCCGGCACGACGAGACGGACGCCCACTACAAGGCCCTGGACGTCGCCGGCTACGCCGAGGTGCCCCACGAGGAGAAGGTGCGGCTGTTCGAGCAGGTCAAGGGTGACTTCCGCTTCGGCGACTACCTGTACGGCTGCTATGAGTGCGGCATCTGTGTCGCAGCCTGCCCGTCCGCCAAGTTCTACGACTTCAGCCCGCGCCGCGTCGCGCAAGCGGCCGCGCGCGAGGACGTGGACCTGATCTACCAGCAGATGCAGGAGGACATCTGGGAGTGCTCTCAGTGCTTCTCGTGCCTGCGTTGCCCGCGCGGCAACAACCCGGGCGGGATCATCACGATCATGCGGGAGGTGGCCGTCAACAACGGGCTGGCCTCGGCGAAACAAGCGCTGGTTGGTTACTCCCGGATCATCTACAAGATCATGTCCAGCGGCACGCAGGTATCGCCGGACATGCTGCGGTCGGACGCGTTCCCCGACTGGGGTCCGGAGACCGCCGATGTGGCGGACAACTTGGACCTGTGGCGCCGGGCACTGCCTGCCGAGACGATGCACACTACCTCGACCGGATGGTCCGTCGCCGACAAGACGCTGGTCGAGCTGTACCTCATCTGGCTCGAGACCGGGGCCCTCGACATGATCGCGGACGTCGACAGCGGCCTGCATTCGATCCTGCTGGAGCTGATGGAAGAGCGCCTCGAGGAAGAAGGCATCCAACTGTGACCATCCCGATTGGGGCGCTGAGGCGCCAAAAGGCAGCAACGGAGCCGGTCACGGACCGCCGGTCGCTCGAGGACCCCCGCGCCGAGCTGCTCGAGCTGGAGCGCCAGGGCGAGCTGATCGTGCAGAAGATCGACCGGGAAGCGGTCAGTGTGTCGACGAAGTACGGGCGCGAGAAACGGATCCAGAAGTCGCACCTGTGGCACCACAAGTCCTGTGGGCAGTGCGGCCATATCCCGGGCTATTCCACTTCGATCTTCTGGGTCATGCGCCATCTCGGCTACGACTACCACGACCCGTCGGACCAGACTTCCTGCACGGCCTGGAACTACTACGCCAGCGCGACCTCCAACGCGGCCGCCCAGGCCGCCGTCGCCGTCCGCAACTTCGCCGCAGCGTACGAGAGCGGCTACTTCCCGCTGATCCACTGCGGCACCTCCTACGGTCACTACAAAGAGGTGCGCGAGGAGCTGATCGGCCACCCCGAGCTCCGGGCGCAGGTCCGCGACATCATGGCCAAGCTGGGCAAGCCGCTCGTGCTGCCGGAGGAGATCGTGCACTACTCCGAGTGGTTCCACGCATTGCGTGACGAGATCGCCGCCAAGCAGGTCCGTGACATGTCGGGAATCGTGGTGACCGTCCACCCGGCGTGCCATTACTACAAGCTCGTCGAGGGCGACGCGATCTACGACCCGGACATCTACGGCGGCCAGCGCACAGCCGTGGTGACGGGCCTCGCCCAGGCACTTGGTGCCGAGGTGCGCAACTACTCGACCTGGTTCGACTGCTGCGGCTTCGGTTTCCGTCACATCTTGGTGCAGCGCGACTTCACCCGGTCCTTCGCAACGCTGCGGAAGATCGAGGTGATGAAGGAGGAGGCCAACCCCGACGTCGTGCTGACTCACGACACCGGGTGCGTCACCACTTTGGACAAGAGCCAGTTCGCGGCCAGGGCGCACGAACGCAACGTCGGGCTCGCGGTGCTCAGCGAGGCGCAGTTCGCGGCGCTGGCGATGGGGGCACATCCGTACCGGGTGTGCCAGTTGCACTGGCATTCCGCCGACTACCGGCCGCTCCTGGAGAAGCTGGGCATCGACTGGGAGAAGGCATGGGCGGAGTTCCAGAGCGATCTGCGGCGGCTCGAGAGCGGCGAGAAGCGCTATCTCGACTGGGATGACGTCGATGCCTGACAGCCAACCGCACCCGCGCGGCAGCCGCATCCCAAAGTGGCGGTGGCGACCGAGCCGGTCCCAGGTTGGAGAGCACGACAACAGCGGGCGGCAGTTCGCGCTCGCTGGACACGAACACGACACTTGAGGTGATCAATGTCCTCGGACAAGGTTGCTGTTATCGGTGGGGGCCCCGGGGGGTTGCGCGCGGCACAATGTGTCGCGGAGATCGGAGGCGAGGTTGTGCTGGTCGAGCAGCGCGACTTCCTCGGAGGCACCCCGGTCGCGGAGAACTACGCCGGCCTGACTCCGCGCGGTGAGCCCGCGCAGCCCCAGATCCGGGCGATGATCGACACGGTCACCGCCCATCGGCTCGTCGAGGTCCGGCTCGGCACCGAGCTGGCCGGGTTGGCGGGGGAGCCCGGAGCCTTCACGTTGACGCTGCGCGGCACCCATACGGCCGAAACGCAGACGGTCGAGTGCGGCGCCATCATCATCGCCACCGGGTTCGGTCACTTCGACCCTGGTCGGTCGACCCAGATGAACGGGTACTTCGAGTTCCCCGACGTCATCACCCAGGCTGACCTCGAGGTGATGCTGTCCGAGCACAAAGTGCTGCGTCCCTCTGACGGCCAGCCGCCGGAGCGGGTCTGTTTCATCCAGTGCGTGGGCAGCCGTGACCGCCAGATCGGCAACGAGTACTGCTCGAAGGTGTGCTGCGGGGTGGCGTCGAAGGAGGCCATCGAGGTCCGCCAGCTGTTGCCGGGTTCGAAGGTGTTCATCTTCTACATCGACATGCGGATGTACGGCTACTGGGAGAACGAGATCTACTGGCCGGCCCAGGAGGAGCACCACGTCCAGTACGTGAAAGGACTCATCACCGAGGTTCTGCCGAAGGGCGATCGCCTGCTGGTCCGCGGGGAGGACACCACGATGGGCCGGCCGATGGAGCTGCTGATGGACCTGGTCGTGCTGTCGGTCGGTATGGAGCCGTCGCCGGGCACTCGCGAGGTCGCGAGGATGCTCGGGGTGAAGCAGAACAAGTACGGCTTCATCGACGCCGTCGGCGCGCCGCTCGACCCGGTCAGCACCGACCGGGAAGGGATCTTCGTCTGCGGTGCGGCATTCGGCCCGGCCGATCTCGAGGACACCGTCTCTTCGGCAGCCGGCGCGGCCATCCGCGCCGTTGGCTACCTGCGTTCGCGTCCCGTCACGGCGGCGAACTGAGGCGATGGCGATCCGATGACCGGTCCCGTCGTCGACACACCGAGCGCGCTGGAGTTCCAGCGCGAGATCATGGACCGGACCAGCGAAGCCGAGCTGCAGGGCATTGCCGCTGACCTGGAACGCAAGTCCTGGGCGCTGCGGGACCTGCTGTCCGGTGAGCCGTCCTCGTGGGACCGCGCGACCCTGCGGCAGGTGCTGCGCTGGCTGTTCGCAACCCGGCGGCGCGCCGACTCGATACTGGACTCGATCGGCCCGCAGCGGCTTGCAGCGGCCATCGCCGGGCTTCTCGACGGCGGCTACCCGGTGGCAGACCGGATCGACCGCTTCGACGCCTCTTTGACCGGGCGCGCCCCGGTGGCCGCGCTGGCTGGGTCCGGCTTTGATCTCCCCGCCGAAGTGCTGCATTTCACCTCGCCCGACCGGTACTGGCTCTGGACGAGGTGGATATGGGATCCGGGCACCCGGACCGGTGCTCTCGCTCTGGTCACGACCGATGACCTTGATCTGGGTGCGGGAGCCACGAGGGGAGCGGTGTACCTCAGTGTCGGGCGCGCGATGGCCTTTGTCGATGCGACCGGCAAGGCGGCCGGATTCACCTCGGCGGGTCCCGGCTTGTTCGGCACGGATGTCCTGCTGGCCGCGGTGTACGGGGTTTACATGTACACGGTCCTGCAGATGCGTTTGACCCGTGAGTTCAACCAGGTCGTCCCGACGCTGCCCGATCTCGTCCGCCGCCTGCTCGGCGTCTACTACCTGGAGGGCTAGGACAATGCCTGTCGGTGGCCGGAAAGTCCGGCCGATCGCGGTGGAGAAGGAACAGGCGAGGGTTGCCTCCACCATCTCGGGGCGCGAAGTCGACCTGCCGGCGATGTGGAACCGGATGTTCGAGCAGCGGGTGCTCACCGACTACGGTCCGGACGGCTTCGCCGCGATCTCGAAGCTGCCCGGCGGCGAGTCGCTCGAATGGTGCTACGGCTGCGGCAAGTGCACGCCGGTCTGCCCGGTCGACATGGTGGGCGACTACGGCCCGCGCAAGATTCATCGCAAGGTCCAGACCGGCACCGACCTGTTCGCCAATCCCGACCTGTGGCTCTGCACCGCCTGTGGGAACTGCGTGCGGGTCTGCCCGAAACAGGTCGACATGCTCTCGGTCATGCCGGCCGTCCGCGAGGCCGCGCTGAGCGGTGCGGCGGTGCCGGCTGAGCTGCAGGAGGTCTTCGAGAAGACCTTCCGGTACGGCAATGCTCTCGGCCAGAACCAGCGGCGCCGGGCGCAGTGGGCAGAGAGCGCCGGGGTTCCGGTGCGAATCCTGGCGGCGAACCCGGCTCCCGTTGATGTGCTCTTCTACGTCGAGGACTACTGGAGCTTCCACCCCCGCGGCCAGGACGCGGCTCGCGCGTTCGCAAGGGTGGCCGCGGCGCTCGGCATCGACTGGGCGATCCTCGGCCCGGAGGAGCGGACGCTCGGTGACTCTCAGCGGCTGGCCGGCGAGAAGGGCCTTTTCGACGCGCTGGTCGAGGACGCCATCGCTACCTTGGCGAAGTACGAGTTCCAGCGGATCGTCACGCCCGACCCGCATGCCTTCAATGCCCTGGTCAAGGAGTATCCCAAGCGCGGGCACACCTTCGACGCGCTGCACTACACCCAGCTCTTGGCGCCGCTCGTCGGTCAGGTCGGCTGGGCCAGGGAGCTGAACTTGCGAGTGACCTTCCACGATCCGTGCTACCTGGGCCGCCAGAACGGGGAGTTCGATGCGCCGCGGACCCTGATCGAAGCCATCCCCGGCGTGCAGCTGGTCGAGATGGGCCGCTGCCGGGAGAACGCCTACTGCTGCGGTGGTGGCGGCGGCGGCATGTGGCTGGACGGTTTCACCAGCGATCACACCACCGAGCGGCTGGCTGAGCGCAGGGTTCGCGAGGCTGCCCGAACTGGTGCGGACGTGCTGGTGGTCTGCTGCCCCTACGAGGTGTCCAGGTTCACCGATGCAGCCAAGTCGACCGGTCACGGGGACCTGCGGGTCTGCGACATCATCGAACTGATCGACGAGGCGACACGGGACGGGACGGTCGGTGGCTGAACCGCTGCGTGTGATCGACTTCGGATGCACCTCGCCGCTGCGCTCACAGACGCTGTGGCACGCGATCGGCTACGGCGTGTCGGCCGGTGCACCGACCACGCTCTCTTTCACGAGGCCGGCTGCCCCGTACGTCTGCATCGGCTACCACCGTGGGATCGAAGAGGTGGACCATGACTACTGCCGGGCGAACGGGCTGCCCGTCTTCCGGCGGATGCTCGGCGGCGGTCCGGTCTACTTGGACGCGGGCCAGATGTTCTTCCAGGTCTGCCTCCCCGCCCGGGATTTGCCGGCGGCTCGGTGGCAGGCTCTCAGCGTGCTGCTCGAACCGGCCGTGACCGCGTTCCGCGTGGTCGGGGTGCCGGCTGACCTCGCTGACGATCTGGAGATCTGCGTCGGCGACCGCAAGATCTGCGGCCATGGGGCCGGCCAGATCGAGGACGCCGTGGTGCTTTGCGGCAACTTGATCGAGCGGTTCGACCACGAGCGGGCGTCCCGGGTGCTCGCGATGGCCGATCCCGACCAACGGGATCAGACGCTCGCGTTGATGCGGCGCTTCGTGGCCGCGACCCCGGTCGATCCGGCCCTTTTCCAGGCCTCCATGATCAGTGCTTACGCCGAGGCGCTCGGGCTCGCCGCGGTGCCCGGCGAGCTGACCGGGACCGAGCGCAGTGCAGTCGCTGAGCTTGACGAGAGGTTCGCCAGCGCTGGCTGGCTCGCCGGACGGGACCGGCCTGCCTTCGATGCCGGTGCCGGGCCGCGCGCTCGCCAGGTCAAGGTGCGGGCCGGCGTGTGGACCTTCGCAGCGACTTGCGACGGGGCAACGGTCGCCGCCAGCGTCGTGCGGGGAACTGTCGAGCAGGTGAGGCTGCGTGCCGGAGGGCTGAACGGATCAACACTTGGGGCCGAACGCGCGCTCACGGGAGTCCCGTTGCGCTCGGTCGCTCAAGTGCTGGACGGCTTCGGTGACCCCGGGCGCCGGTTCGCTGCGGCTTTCGCCACTGCCGACCCCGGGAGGCTCTGATGGAACAAGCTGGGCATTTGGTCGTATCTGGCTTCCCGCTCGCACTGGACCGGCGCTACCACGCGGAGACGCACATGTGGGTACTTCTGAGCGAACCGGGCCAGGCGCGGATCGGCATGGACCCGCTCGGCATCGAGACCAGCGGCACCCTGGCTGAGCTGTCTTTCGTGCCGGTAGGGACCGAGCTCATCGCGGGGCGGCCGTTCGGCCAGCTCGAGGCAGCCAAGTTCGTCGGCCCGCTCGTCAGTCCGGTATCCGGCATGGTGCTGGCCGTGAACGATGCCGCGGCCATCGACGCGGGACTCACCGCGCGGGACCCGTACGGGGCCGGATGGTTGATCGAGGCAAGCCTGAGCGACGCTGGCGGCGAGCTGCCGGCGTTGCTCGCAGACCCGGACGAGATCACCACCTGGTTCGCAGCCAAGATCGCGGACTACCGGCGCATGGGGGTGATCGCGCAATGACGGCCACGGAACCGCTGCTGCACCCAGCCGATGTGCGGCGGGCGAACTTTCCCGACGTCATGGACTTCTACGCGCCCGGCCTGAAGCGCTGGCAGACCTCGGAGTGGGTCCCGGCCAACCCCCGCCGGTTCCTTTCCGTATCGGTGACCGGCTCTGCCTGTGCGCTCTCCTGCGACCACTGTCAGGCCAAGGTGCTCGACGGCATGGTGTCGGTCCAGGCCGGTCAGGACCTGTTCAGCTTGGCGGCACGGTTCCGGGAGCAGGGCAGTGAGGGGCTGCTGGTGTCCGGCGGCTCCACTCGCACCGGTGCGGTGCCGCTGCTGGCCCACCTGCACCACATCCGGCGGATCCGCGAGGACCTCGGGATGAAGGTCATCGTGCACTGCGGCCTGGTCTCACCCGAGCTCGCGGCCGGGCTGGCGGCGTGCGGCGCGGACGGCGTGATGCTCGACGTCGTCGGGGCCGACGAGACGCTGCGCGACGTCTACCACTTGAGCCTGACCGTGGCCGATGTGGACCGCTCGCTCCGGCTGCTTTCCGACCGTGGGCTGCGGATCATCCCGCACATCGTGCTCGGCTTGCACTATGGGCGATTCCTTGGCGAGCACCGTGCGTTGGAGATGCTCACCGGTTACCCGGTCTCGACTCTGATCCTGGTGGTGCTCGTGCCGTTGGCCGGCACCCCGATGGCGCACGTCCCGCCGCCCCGGGCCGACGAGGTGACCGGCTTCTTCGCCACCGCCCGGTTGGCCGCGCCCGCTACCACGATCAATCTCGGATGTGCCCGCCCGCTCGGCGCGGTGAAGCGCGAGCTTGACCAGGCCGCGATCGACCTCGGGCTGAACGGCATTGCCTACCCGGCTGACGGCGCGATCGAGTACGCGAGGTCGCGCGGCCTGAGGCCACGGCTGTTCGAGTACTGCTGCTCGTTGACCTGGAGCGAGGCACAGGAGAGCGGCTTGGCCACGGTGCAGGTGGCGCGGTGAGCGGGGCGTGGCGGTTACTGGTCGACGACGGCGTCGGAGCCGCCGAGGGGCTCGCGCTCGACGAGGCACTGATGGGCCGGTACGCGCGAGGCGAACCGGACTGCCCGCCCACGCTGCGGCTCTACAGCTATCGCAGCCACTGCGCCCTGGTTGGCCGGTACCAGAACCTCGCCGCCGAGGTCGACCTGGCTGCCTGCCGCCGTACCGGCACGCAGGTCAGCCGCCGGCTTACCGGCGGCGGCGCGATCGTCATGGGATCTGGCCAGCTGGGCGTTGCCTACGTGGACCGGGCACCTGCCGGCGAGCGTCCCCGGGAGATCATCGAGAAGCTCTCGGCCGCGCTCGCGGCCGGCTTGGCACAGCTGGGGATCGCTGCGACGTTCCGTGGCAAGAACGACCTGGAGGTCGGCGGCCGGAAGATCGCCGGCCTGGGACTCTATGTCGACCCGGCCGACGCGATGCTCTTCCACGCGAGCGTCCTCGGCGATCTGGACGTCGAGTTCATGCTTGAGGTGCTGAGGATACCCGCGGCCAAGCTGGCCGACCGGGCGGCGGCCGCGGTGACGGAGCGGTTGACGACTGTCTCCGCCGAGACCGGCAGCCGGCACGATGCCGAGATGCTTCGCCCGGCGATCGCCGGCGGATTCGCGGTGAGCTTCGGCGTGACCCTGGAGCCCGGCGTTGCCGATCAGACCGAGCTGGAGCAAGCCGACGTGCTGGCCGCCGGCCGGTACCGGTCGCAGTCCTGGCTGAGCGTGCGGAGCGTCGCCGAGGACGCCAGCGGATCGGCCGTGCTGAAGACGCCGGCCGGACTGGCCCGGATCTACCTCACCACCCACGGTGACCTTGTGAAGAGCGCGATGGTGGCCGGGGACTTCAACGAGCTGCCACCGGCCATTGTGGCGATGGAGGCGGGACTGCGTTGGCGGCGCCTGACCGACGATGCGATCGCCGCCGTGGTCGCAGGCTCGGGAGCCGCCGACGCGCTCGGGGTCCCGGCCGAGCGGATCGCTTCGGCCGTGCTCGAGGCAGGCCGCCAGGCAGGCCGGTCTACCGCGCCCGAGCCGGCCAGGGCCGCGGGTCCGCCCGAGGTCCCCGAGCCGGCCAGGGCCGCGGGTCCGCCCGAGGTCCCCGAACCAGCCAGGTCCGCGGGTCCGCCCGAGGTCCCCGAACCAGCCAGGTCCGCGGGTCCGCTCGAGGTCCCCGAGCCGAGCTGAGGGGAGACGACATGGTGGCTCGCCAGTTATCGCTGTTGTCCGCGGCCGGTCCCGCGGCCCGGACCAGCCCTGAGTACGTGCGCATCTCGATGGCGAGCGCGATCGCGCTGCGGATGCGTTCCGGCCGGTTCAGCCGCGACTTCGAGCTCGGCGGCATCAACCTGCTGCTCAACTATGACGAAGGGTGCCGGTCCGACTGCGGCTACTGCGGCCTGGCTCGCACCCGTCCGGGCAGCTTCGAGGACAAGTCGTTCATCAGGGTCGAGTGGCCGCTGGTGGGCACCGACGATCTCGTGGAGAGGATTGCCCGATTCGAGCCGGCCTTGACCAGGATCTGCATCTCGATGGTCACCCACGGCCGCGCGTACCGCGATACCTGCGATATCACGCGCAGGATCACCGCGCGAGTCCGGACACCGATCTCGATCCTGGTCGCGCCGCCGACGCTCAGGCGCGAGCGCCTGGAGAACTTCAGGTCGATCGGCGTCGACATGATCGGGATCGGTCTCGACGCCGTCACCGAGGAGCTGTTCCGGACCATTCGCACGGAGGTCCCGGCTGGTGGCCTGAAGTGGGACAGGTACTGGGAGGTCGTCACCGACGCCCGCGAGATCTTCGGGCCGTGGAAGCTCAACGTGCACACCCTGGTCGGGCTTGGCGAGACCGACCAGGACCTGCTCTCTCTGTTCGTCGCGCTGCGGGACCGGCAGATCTTCTCCTACCTGTTCTGCTTCAACCCGGAGCCGGATTCGCGAATGGCGGCGCAGCCGAAGCCGTCGCTGCGGCGCTGGCGCCGGGTGCAGCTGGCCAGGCACCTGATCGAAACCGAAGGCTACGACCTGGAACAGTTCAGCTTCGACTGCGATGGCGGGCTTGCCCGGGTGCGGGCGGGCCGTGCTGCCATCGAGACAGTCGTGGCAACGGGCTCGGCGTTCATGACCAACGGCTGTCCGGGCGGGAATGGTGAGCCCGGATGCACCAGGCCCTACGGTTCGTACCGGCCCGCCGAGCCGTTCCGTGACTATCCCTTCGTGCCGGAGGCGAGCGATCTCGACGAGATCCGCCAACAGCTGTCGCTGGACGATGTCGTCAAGTGAAGCTTGAAAGAGGTGGCCTGAAGTGCGAATCGTAGTGCCCGTGAAGTCGGTCCCCGATCTCGTCGAGGAGATCGAGCTGACCGCGGACGAGACCGCCATCGATCGCGAATACTTGACGTTCGTGCTCAGCGAGTGGGACGCCCAGGCTCTGGAAGAGGCCCTGCTCCTAAAGGACGCCGGCGGGGCACAGGTCGTGGCCGTCGGCCTGGCCGACGACCCCGAGATCGACCAGATCCTCTACACGGCGCTGGCCAAAGGAGCGGACGCGGCGGTGAAGATCGCTGACGCGAGTGCTGCAGGACTGTCCGGACCTCGGGGGACCCGGACCGCCGGCCGGGCCGCGCTGCTGGCCGGGTATCTTGCTGCCCAGCCTGCCGACCTGGTTGTCACCGGCGTGCAGGCCGCTGACGACCTGGACGGGCAGCTGCCGGCCACGCTCGCTGCCCTGCTCGACCTGCCGCATGTGTCTGTGGCCGTCAGCGTCGTGGCGGCCGGCGGCTCGGTCACGGTCCGCCAGGAGTTCGCCGCCGGCCGGTCGCACGAGCTACAGGTGCAATTGCCCGCCGTGATCGGCGTCCAGTCCGCACGGCAGGCACCGCGCTACGCCCCGATCACCCGGATCAGACAGGCCCAGCAGGCCGGAGGACTGACCGAGGTGGCGGTGTTGCCGCGGGCGGCCGGGGCTGGCCTTGTCGTGCGCCGGATGCACCGGCCGGAGGCGAGCGGGCACGCCGAGATGCTGACGGGCAGCGCCGGCGATGTAGCGGACCAGATCGTGGGCCTGCTTCGCGCGCGTGGCCTGGTGAAGGGGTGAATGACGAAGTGAGCAGCAATGTGATGGTGCTCGCCGAGCACACCGGAATGCAGGTCTCCGAGGGGACCTACGAACTGATCGGCAAGGCGCGAGAGCTGGCGTCTGCACTGGGCGGCGTGACCGAGGTGGCCCTGCTCGGCCAGCGCGCGGTGGCCGCCCAGCTCGACGGCGCCGACATCGTGGTCTCCGTGGAGCATCCGGCCCTGGAGGAGTACCTGCCGGAGGCCTACGAGCAAGCGCTGCTCGAGGTGCTGGCGCAGCGATCCCCGCGGCTGCTGCTGATGTCCAATGCGACCATCGGCCTGGACCTCGGCGCAGCGCTCTCGGTGCGCTGGGACGCACCGGTGGCTGCCTATGTCAGCGCCTTGGAGATCGACGGTGGTGCCGTCATGGCCACTGCGAAGATCCTCGGCGGCAAGGTGCTCGCCGAGGTCGAGCTGCCCGGCGAGCGCGGGATCGTCACCGTGCTGGGGGGTGCCTTCAGCGCTGCGGCGGGCCAGCTCGCGGACACCCCGGAGGTCGTCGATGTCGCGCCGCCAGCCGGGCTCGACGCGCTGCGGATGTCGCTTCGGCAGGTCTTCGAGGCCGGCGGCGGAGACGTCGACATCAGCTCGGCCGACATGCTCGTCTCGGTGGGCCGCGGGATCGAGTCGCAGGACAACATGGAGATCGTGCTGGAGCTCGCCGACGCGCTCGGCGTCCCGCTTTCGGCGTCGCGGCCTGTGGTGGACGCCGGATGGCTGCCGAAGACGCGCCAGGTCGGCCAGTCCGGCCTGAAGGTCAAGCCCAAGGTGTACCTCGCTTTCGGCATCTCGGGAGCTCCCGAGCACCTCGAGGGCATGCGGAACGCCGAGTTGATCATCGCTTGCAACACCGACCCGGGAGCGCCCATCTTCGGCGTCGCCCACTGCGGCACGACCGTCGATCTGTTCGATCTCATCCCGGAGCTCGTGGACAAGATCCGGGGCTGACCATGACAGGCCCGTTCAGCCTGATCGCGACGGACGTGACCAGGCCCGTCTTCGAGGGCATCGGCCCGGTCGGCAAGGCGATCTTCTATGCCGTGGCGGCGGTGTCGACGGTCGTCTTCGTCTGGGGGGTCTGGCTCCGGGTGCGCAAGTACCGGATGGGCCGGGCGGCACAGCGTTGGCCGACCATCAGGGCGGCCCTGGGCAGCCGGCTGCGCACTGTCGGAAGCGGCGCGTCAGTGGCCAAGGGCAACCTTGCGACCGGCGTCGCTCACTTCTTCATCTTCTGGGGCTTCACTGTTGCCTTCCTGGCGACGGTCATCCTCACGATCGACACCGACGTCGTCCGGAAAGTCTCGCGGCTGATCGTCGGGCACCAGGACAGCTTCTTTCACGGTACGTTCTTCATCGTCTTCACCTTCGTGGTTGACACGATGGGGTTCGCGTTCCTCCTCGCTCTGATCTACATGGCGGTGCGCCGTGGCGTGCGCAGGCCGTGGTCGCTCGGCTACGGGCGGGCGGGCGTGCCTGCCGGCGGCTACTCGCGCAAGCGCCTCGTGGAAGGCGACTGGCTCTTCCTCGGGCTGCTCATCGTCATCCTGGTCACCGCTTACCTGCTGACCGGCCTACGGATCCTCGGTCAGCACATGGTTTGGTTCACGGTGTTCAGCCCCTTCGGCCGGGCCGTCGCAGAGGTCCTGTCCGGCCTTGGCATGACGCCGGCCCAGGCGGTCACGGTTCATGGCGTGCTGTGGTGGGTGCATGCCGCGTTCGCGCTGAGCTTTGTTGCCTACATCCCGTACTCCAAGGCCATGCACATGCCGGTCGACGTGGTGAACCTGCTCGCCACCGACCGCTCGGCGACGCTCAGCCTGCCGGCGCCCGCGCCCGGCCACCCTGGCTATCAGGAGATCTCTGACTTCACCTGGAAGGAGCTGCTCGACCTCGACGCCTGCACCAAGTGCGGCCGCTGCCACGAGGTCTGTCCGGCACGCACTGCCGGAGCACCGCTCTCGCCCCGGGACCTGATCCTCGACCTGCGCCAGTGGGTGGACACCTCCACCGGCGGGATCACGCTGCTCGACCGCGAGCAGAGGCCAGGGAGCACAGGCCCGCTCGCGAAGGGCGAGGGAGTCAGGATCGCCGGCGACGTGATCGAGGCCGCCACGCTGTGGTCCTGTACCACGTGCATGCACTGCGTCGACGTCTGTCCCGTGGGCATCGAGCATGTGCCGACCATCATCCAGTTGCGGCGCAGCCTGGTGGACGAGGGGACCATGGACTCCACCTTGCAGCAGGCGCTGCAGAACCTGGCAACTCAGGGCAACTCGTTCGGGAAGTCGGCCCGGATGCGGGCCCGGTGGACCCGCGAGCTGGACTTCGAGATCCCCGATGCCCGCAAGCAGCCTGTCAAGTACTTGTGGTTCGTCGGTGATTTCGCCAGCTTCGACGAGCGGCTCCAGGAGAGCTCCCGAATTCTCGCCAGGATCCTGCGCGACGCCGGCGTCGATTTCGGCCTGCTGTACGAGGCGGAGCGCAACGCGGGGAACGACGTGCGCCGGACCGGCGAAGAGGGTCTGTTCGAGATGCTCGCCGAGCACAACATCGAGGTGCTGCGCGGGGCCCAGTTCGAGGAGATGTTCACTACCGACCCCCACACGCTCAACGCTCTGAGGAACGAGTATCCGCGGCTGGGGGCGAGCTACAAGGTGTGGCACTACACCGAACTGCTCGCGCAGCTCTTGGAGAACGGCGAGATCGGCGTCCGGCCGCTGGGTTACCGGGTCACCTTCCACGACCCGTGCTATCTGGCCCGGTACAACGGCGTGCTCGACGCGCCCCGGCGGATCCTGCGGGCGCTCGGCTGCGAGCTGGTCGAGATGCCGCGTCACGGTGCCGACACGTTCTGTTGCGGCGCGGGAGGCGGCAGGATCTGGATGGACGACAGCTTCCTCACCGAGCGCCCGAGCGAGAGCCGCATCACCGAGGCGCTCCAGCTGGACGTGGGCCAGTTCGTCGTCGCGTGCCCGAAGGATGCGACCATGTTCTTCGATGCGGCCAAGACAACCCGGGCGGACGATCGACTTGCCGTCCGGGACATCACACTGTTGATCGATGAGGCGATGACCAGGCCTGCCGAGCCCGGCATGGCCGAGGAGCCGAGTGTGTGATGGCGGGTGCTGTGATGGCAGGCGACGTGATCAGGGCGCCCCTGCCGACGCCGCTAAAGGACAGACCATGGAACTGCCCCTGGTGCGACATGCGGGAGAAGAAACGATGACCATTGTCAACAACTGCAACCTTCCCGAGGACTTGTACTACGTCGTGGGCAAGCATGTGTGGGCCCGGCGTGACGGCGACCTGGTGACGGTCGGGATGACCGATGTCGCGCAGAGTTTGGCGAAGACCATTGTCGCGGTGACGCCGAAGGCGACGGGGAAAGCCGTTCAGAAGGGCCGCAACATCGCGACCGTGGAGAGCGGCAAGTGGGTCGGCCCAGTTTCCGCACCGATAAGCGGCGAGATCGTGGCTGTCAACGATGCCCTCGTCGCATCGCCGAGCCTGATCAACTCCGACCCCTACGGTGCCGGCTGGGTTGCCAGGCTGCGCCCGTCGGACTGGGACAACGATGTCGCCGATCTCGTCACCGGGCCGGAGGGCATCGAGGCATACCGTCAGTTCCTCGATGCCGAGGGGATCACGTGCGGTTGATGCCTGCCAAGCTCGGAGCAACCAGACTGCAGCTGGTGCGCCGCTCGGCCTAAGGTGACGTCTCGCTGACGACAGTCAGATCGACGAACTCCCAATTGTCGTCGAATACCTCCGCCATGGTTGCCCTCGCTGTCTGCAGTGCCTCCTTGCGTCGCGGATCGTTCTCGCGGGCGCGAGCCTTCTCCTCGCTCTCGAAGACGACCAACATGTAGACCCGGCTCGGGTCGTTCTGGTCCCGCATGGCCGTCGAGCGCACTAGACCCGAACCCGTTTGTTCGACCGCCCGCAACTGCTCGAGCAGCACCGGTAGGTCACCTTCCCTGCCCGGCTTCAGACGCGTCGTGATGAGCTGTGCCCACATGTCTAAATCCCCCGTTCGCTAATGGATGCAGAACCCTAATGCGCACGACGCACTCATTCCCGGGATTGTCGAGCGCTCCGGCTGACGACAGCTGAATGCCCTGGTTCAGCGCGCCGCCGCGCTCGCCTTCTGAGGTCGGGAACTAATTTTCGACGAGGATCACGAGGGTTTCGGGCAACACGCCGTCGTGCGCCATCGCCTCGGCCGCCCCCTCGCTTTGCATCGCGCCCATCAAGGCGTCCATGTCGGCAACGTCCATCAATACCGCCACGTGGCTCGGGTTCTGCGGGCCGACGAAGGTTCGGATGTTGGTGACGCCGAGGGGCCCGAAGAACGCTTCGCGCTTGGGTGAGGCGAGCCAATGATCCTTGTCCGTCACATCGTG
>Ga0187867_10001362_pt1 | contig 21055 bp, 19 predicted proteins | sample June2016WEW_13_1_FD_132976 | JGI IMG/M metagenome (GOLD analysis project Ga0187867, IMG submission 132976) | Peatland microbial communities from SPRUCE experiment site at the Marcell Experimental Forest, Minnesota, USA - June2016WEW_13_10 | ecosystem: Environmental > Terrestrial > Soil >...
CATATTCGTACCCGGCGGTGACCTGCTGAGGCTGATAACGGCGCGACTTCGAAATCCGGCGCTTGAAATCCGTGGCCGTTGCGTTCACCGTGGCGTAGGTCTGCAAATTGAGCTGCTGTATGGACGATCCCACCGACGACGCGAAGTACTTGTCTTCGGAGCGGAATGACAGATTGCAATTGGACGAGAAGACTCCCTTCTCTTTCTTGACCTCCGCGGCCGCGGTGCGGATCAGATCCAGCTTTTCTTCGAGCGGCACCGCGAAGGGATCGCGTTCATGCGGAGTCTGCCAGCGCTCGCGATAAACCGGGACGGGCGCCAGCTCCACCGGCTTCGACCGGATGGCCGCGTTGGCGCGCGCCACCGCCACCGCCTCGCCGACCATACGCGCGATTTCTTCCCGGGTGACCAGCGGCGAAGCCGCAAAGCCCCACGCGCCATCCACGATCACGCGGACCCCAAAACCGAATGAACCGCCGTCGGACACCACCGGCACTTCGAGCGTCTTGCCCGTGCCGCGCTCGGGGTTCAGCCGCACGGTGAGAAATTGCTGGCGGTATCGAATGATGCGGATGTCCGCGTAAGAGGCCTTGAGTTTCCTGGCTTCGTGCAAGGCCGCCGCGCCCAGATTTTCCAGCTCCGGGTTCGGTTTGGTGGAACCTTCCGGGGCGGCAAACAGACGGGTGGCCAACGCCGCGGCCGTGCTGGACTCGAGGAACGCACGCCTGGTAAGCATAGTGATCTCCGAATATCGAGTATAACCGAGTATTTACATGGCGACGGAGGATGCGGTAGTGACGCGACTCGGCATGAATTGGAGGGCGGGCAATTTCTGCCCGCAGCCGGCTTTCAGCCGGCTCTGGCCGCCTAAAAGGCGGCTGCGGCCAAGATTGGCCGCCCTCCAAGGCGAGATGCTACGCAAATTGACGCACTACCGAGGATGCGCCAGCTTGGCCTACTTCACCTTCGCGATAGCCTCCTCCATACCCGTTTCCCACTTCTCGGTAGCATCGTAGCCGATCCCTTTCAACTTGACCACGCCGCTGGCATCCACAATCCAGTTCTGCGGTATGCCGTTGACCTTCAGCGTATCTTCCACAAAGCTGTAAGCCGGAAGCACGATCAGGGACAACTTTTTCTCAGTCATGAATGGGTCGATCAAGCCTGGATTCTCGTCCATATTCAAGGTGACGAACTGGACCTCGGGACGATCCTTATACTTCTCTACCAACTTCTGCAGGCGAGGCAACTCCTCGCGGCAGAACGTTCACCAGGACGCCCAGAAGTTCAGGAAGGTAATCTTACCTTGCAGGGAGGCCTGGGTCCACGTTTTGCCTTTCAAGTCGGTAAGTTCGAACGCCGGCAGCGGCTGGTTGGCGTCTTCCCAGGTGAGCGTGGCCTGCGTAGCCAGGGTATCGGCCTGCCGCCCGTACCACAGTTGCCACCCCTCATTGCTGCCGCCGAGCTTGCTCCATAGCCGGCGGGCGCCGTCGCCCATTTCGTCCTTGATGCCGGTCTCCGGAGGCGCCTTGGCCTCCAAGCGCGATAGCAGGGCGTGCTCGTAGAACGCCATGGCGTCCTGATCGTGGCCGTCCAGTTCCGCCGCACGCGCCATCAGCTCCCACCAGAACGCCACGCGGGTGGTGTAATCCTTTTTGTATTCCTGCTTGTCGCCCACCAGAGCTTTCACGGCGTCGAGCGCGTCCTCCATGCGCGTGAGTGCCAGCCGCGCTTTCCCAGCTTGCTTTAGCTGGATAAAGGCCGCAGCTTCATAACCGATGGGATTCACCGCGTTCTCGGTCTGGTAGAAGGTATTGTCCTGCAAGTTCTCCTTGGTCGCGTAGCCGTCATACATCGGCTCCGCGGAGTCGATCTTAACTTTGGCCAGGTCCTTCTCGATCAACTCCACTACGTGTTCCGGATGCAGGTGTCTTCGCGAGAGCACGCGCGCGATGGTGAAGTAATCGTATGCATCCGGACCGTCGGGCCCGGCGTCGTCGATCGCGAGCTTGAGATACGTATCGGCGGTTGCCGTTATATCGGCATCCGAAACGTCATCCAGGTACTGCATGGCAGCCAGGCGGTCCCGCCAGATATTCACCATTTTGGGACGCTCTTTCAGCCACAGATCCGTCTGCTTCAACAAATCGGCGTAATAAGAGCGCTTCTTGGCGGCGGCATCGTCGGTGTTCGGGCTGGGATGATCTTTGTCCCATTTCGACATCGAGGCCAATTCCCACGCCTGGGGCAAACGGCGCTGCCGCTCATCGTTGGCCCAGTCGGCTTGCTTCTGGTCGTTGGCCAGTTTGTAGCCTTGCTCGAGAGTGTAATACCAAAACCGTTTATCGTCGCGATTCAATGCGCGCAGCCGCTTCAAGTCATCGGCGACCTGTTTGCGCAGCCCGTCATATTCCGGCAGGGGATGCGCCTTGAACTCGACCGACCAGAGCGTTTCATACGCGCGAATGGCTTGGTCATCCGTCCGAGGCTGGAGCAGCACCCGCAGCTTGGCCGCGTAATCCTTCAGTACGCTCTTGTCGTCAAAGTTGGCGAGCTGGCGGTAGCCGTCAAAGGCGTCCGGACAGGCCACCAGAAAGGCTTTGGTATGCTTCAGGCCTTCCTCTTTGTTCAGAAACACCGGCATACCGTAGATGCCGGCCAGTCCCAGGTGCGGCCAGGGAAACTGGGGCGCTCTGGCCAGGGATGCTTCGAACAATTTGATCGATTCGGGCGACGCGCGGCCTTCCAGGGAGATCGCATACAAGTAAGTCAGTACCACATCGCCTGGATTCTTTTCGTGGCGGGACTTGTACTCGGCGATCACCTTGTCTTTGTCGGCCTTGCGATACTTCGATTGGACGTAAGTCCGTTCGACGAACAGGTCGCCTGGGAAGCGGACCCGCAAAGCCTCGACAGCGGCGTCGTATTTTTGTTGGAATGCCCACCCGGTTTCATCGGGCGATTGAGTTGGCAATTGGTCGATCGCAATTTGAACCGCGGCCGCCGGTGTGCACTGGGCCTGGAGCGTGACGGGGGCGGCGGCCAGTAAGAGCGCAAGATACACCCAGATACGCATCACAGCCTCCGCCATAGAGGTTAGCACAGCGAGGAGCCTGATAGATCCAGATCAAAACCGCACTTTCCGCACGTGCGCGAAGAAGCCCAAGGCGACCAGGATAAGGAAACCGCTTCCCCAGACGTCGAACGCCATTTCGACTAGAGAGCCAGGCCATGTATCCGGCCAGAAGCGACGCCACAACAAAGACCCGAAACCGCCCGCAATACCCAGCAGCAGCCACGCGAGCAGCAGAATCAGCAGGGGAGCCCTCAACCAGAGGTATCTCAGACGCGCAGCCATTCTGCCGCTCGCGCGCCATTTTGCCAGGCTCGCCCCTCCTCCAGGCTGCTTAGCCGCATCATGCGACGTGATCCGCGCCCACTCCAGCGCCGCCACCGGAAGGTTGACCACATCCGGCGCCCATCGGGAACCATCGATGACTACCTGGGCCAACTCGGCGGCGCGCACATAATTCGCCAACCCACCGGAATCGAAGATCCGGTTTGCGATCAGAAGCATGGTTGCAGGCCGCATGTCCCAACCGTTCAGCCTGTCCGGCGCGGACGAGCCAGCCTGTTGCCCGGCTTGTTCCAGGCGCCCTTCTGCATCCAGTCTTGCAACCGTGGCGTAACGGTCCAGAAACTGATCGACGGATGCCCGGATCGACTCGACGGCAGGATCCGTGCGCAGGATCTCCGGGCGCGACGGGTCGAGTGCCACAATCGCGCTCAGGGCGCTCAGCGCGCTGTCCAAATCGCCTTCGGCAGCGGCGGAAAAAAAGGTCCGCAGCAGATCTTGCACCCGGGCAGAATCCTGAGCCGGCAGGGGTCGTCCGATCAGGTCGATCAGCTTGGCAGTGTCAGACGCGGAAAGGTCGTTGAGTAGGATCACGACCGAATCGCCCAATGCCTCGGCGGCCGCGGCGGCGACCGGGCCCGTCACGGGAGCCGCTGGAGGGACACTGCCTGTGACACGGGACAAACCCGTACTGGCCGGCCCTGGACCGATAGCTCCCAGATCCATGCTTCGATTGGAACACGCCAGGTAGCCGGCGGCAATAGGATTACTCAACGAGACGGTAGGTTCGCCGCCGGCTCAATGCGGGAGTCTCGGCCGCAGCAATCCATACAACCAGGTTCCAGCCAGTGCGCTGCCAATGGCGACGATCATCACGGTGACGCCATTTCCCACGAGCGCAAAAAGCGGCCCAGGGCAGGCTCCCGTGAGCGCCCAGCCCAAGCCGAAGATGGTGCCCCCCACTGCGTAGCGAATGCCGCGCCCCAGGCTCTTGGGCGGAATCGAGATCGGCTCGCCCGAGATACTCTTCAACGCAACCCACCTGACTAATGCGACCGAAGCCGCGGCAACCACGACGGCCGACGCGATGATCTCGTACATGCGCGGAGACTGAAAACGGAACATCTCCTGGATGCGGAACCAGGAAAGCACCTCCGACTTCGTCAGCGTGAAGCCGAAACAAACGCCTAGAAGAAGATAACTCAGCAAGGCGGCTTGCCCGGCAGCTTTTTGGTCTTTGGGCCTTTCGGTGGACATGGATGCTCACAAGATCAGCGGAAGAATAAAATACGTTGCCAGCAGGCCACCGGCGAAGAAGCCCACGACTGCAATCAACGACGGCAGTTGGAAGTCCGCCAGCCCCGAGATCGCATGACCTGAGGTGCAGCCTCCGGCATAAGCCGTGCCGAACCCGACCAAGAAACCACCCAGAACGACCGAGATGAATCCCTTGAGCGTCAGCAGCGCGGACCAGGTGAAAACCTCGCGCGGCGCAAGCCCCGAGAAATCGTGAATGCCCAATTTCGCGAGGTCGATCCTGGTCTGCGGGGAAATCGCGACGTTCTGCGACGCCCCCCAGTGCGAAGCCAGGAAACCGCCAGCCAAAATGCCGGCGGCGAAGAGCAGGTTCCAAAGTCCGATTCGCTTCCAGTCGTAACGAAAATAATCGAGCTTGCCGGGAAGGACGGCGGAACATACGTGCCGCAGGTTGCTGGAAACCCCAAACACTCTGTTGCCCACGATCAACAGCGCAGGCACGAACAAGCCAATCACCGGACCGGCCACGTACCACGGCCACGGGGCGGATGTGATCGACAACATTACAGGCTGCCTCCTGGAACCGCGACTGCTCCTGGCATCAAGCGATCCGCGAGGCGCTGGGCCTGCACGCGGATCTCGGGTATGGCGATGGATTCGCTGAGCGGCCCCATGCGCAGCGGGCCCAACGCGAAAAGAGGCGGGCGCCATCCATCGCGAGCCGCTAACAGGCCGCCTTGATCGTCGACCAAGGCGCCCAGCCGATGTGGATCCGGCTGCAGCCAGCCTTGCTCGACGATATTGCACAGTATTGGATTGGCGGTCCGGGAGAGATTCGTATCGGGGCCGGTGCAATTGACGACTCGCGCGGCTTTTAGCATTTTGCTTTCCGGGCGACGGCGCAGCGCGATGGTTACTTCCACGCCGTCCTCGACCAGGTGAAAACCGCGAGTGCGTCCGGCTAGTACCTCAAGGCTGCCGTCGCTCAGCGAATGCTGGACCACAGTTCCAATCTGCGGCGCCATGCGGTGGCGATGCGTGTCCCAAAAGGGCCGGACACGACGCAGAAAACGGAACTGCTCCGCGACGCTCAAGCCCTGCCAGATCCGGTTGGTTTCCGGCCGCATGGAATCCACCACCTCACGCCAGCCAGCCGGTAGGGCGGCGGCTCGCGAAGCTGCCACCCGCATATAACGCAGCAGACCACCCAGGTCGGCGCACGGGGCCTGGCGCACGCAGCCATAGACCGGCAGCACGTGCGTTTGCGGCAGAAGGCCCCGCCGCGCCACCATGTACACCTTGCCGCAGTGCCCGTTGTGCCGCAGCGCGAGCAGGGCATCCACCGCAGTCAGTCCGCTTCCTAACAGCAACCGGCGCGTGGCGGTCGCGCATCTCGAAGGCGCCTTTCATCCACGCGAGGTTGAAGAACCGCCCACTCGATGCGATCTCCGGAGAAAGACCGGGCCAGGGGGCGGGCGCGGCGTTGCCGGTAGCCCGAATCAGCGCGTCGCCCCGCAGTACCTCGGACGTTTCGGTCTCTATCTCGGCGTGCGGCTGCAGGAAGCGAGCACCTATTGCGCGGGTGCTTAAGTGCCGGAACTTTCCGCGCCCCGCTTGCAACGCCTCGTCCCGTACGGAGCGAATGTAGTTACCATACAAGCTACGCGGCACGAATGAACAAGTAATGTATTGCCCCGGACCGTTACAGTCCAGCCATCGCAGAAAGTGTGTGCTGTCATCAGGAAACGCGGACATGTGGCAGGCTCGCACGTTGAGGAGGTGTAGAGGGCACCTGGTCGAGTAAGCCATGCCCCGGCCTAACTCAGTGGCCGGCTCGGGCACCGTGATATCGGCGCCGCGAAGCAATAACTGCGCCGCGGCCAGCGCGCCACTCGCTCCTCCGCCGACTACGATCACATGAGCCATTCCTATAGTTCTCCTGCCATACATGGGGATCTTACTTCTCTTAGTATTCAGAAGTATAAGACTGTTATATCTGTAATGCAAATCCACATAGCGGATTGAACCGCAGAACCATCGTTCTGCGACCTAAACGATAAATGTCGCTTGCCGATAGTATTAACCGGCACTCAGCAGATAATCAGAGGTTAAAATACTTGACTGCCATACCGCGGCGGGTTATGATCGTCTTTCAGTCCAATCCGAAGTCCGAAGTCTCGATCGGTTCAAAAGGAGCTATATCGCAATGCCCGAAACCGTAGAAGTCCGTCATACGTTGAACGAGCCGCAGGCTCGCCAGCTCGCTAACACCAGCAAATCGGTCCCCATGATGGAGCAGATCACGCCGCGCTGGCTGGTCGCCTCGCTCTCCTGGGTGCCCGTAGAAGCCGGCGTCTATCGGCTCAACAAAGTCAAACCCACGCGTCCCGGGACCCGCACGGTCGAATGCCACGCAGACGTGGAGCTCGACCTGCCCGAGATCTACGTCGATTACGAGGAAAAGCCGCGCGAGTACACACTGACCGCGGTGACCAGTATTCTGGACGTGCAAACCCGCATCTCCGATCTGTACCGCAGCCCGCACGACCAGATCCGCGAGCAGTTGCGCCTCATGATCGAGAAGGTCAAAGAGCGTCAGGAAGAGGCGCTCATCAACAACCGCGAGTACGGTCTGCTCAACAACATTGCACCGGGAATGAAAGTAAAGGCCCGGAACGGCGCCCCCACGCCCGACGACATGGACGAACTTATCGCCAAGGTGTGGAAAGAGCCCAGCTTCTTCCTGGCGCATCCCCGCGCGATTGCCGCTTTCGGGCGCGAATGCACTTATCGAGGTGTTCCGCCGCCCACCGTCACGATGTTCGGTTCCCCATTTATGACCTGGCGCGGAATCCCGCTGATCCCCTGCGACAAACTACCCGTGAAAGCGAAGACCACAGACATCCTGCTCATGCGTACGGGCGAGAAGAAACAGGGCGTGGTTGGGCTGTTCCAGCCCGGACTGCCGGGAGAAGTATCGCCCAGCCTGTCGGTTCGCTTCATGGGCATCGACCACAAGGCAATCGCTTCCTACTTGATCTCGCTGTATTGCTCCGTCGTGGTCCTCACCGAAGACGCCCTCGGCGTACTAGAGAACGTCCATGTCGACCAATATCACGAGTACAAGTAACGGCGCGGGCGGAAACGGATCCAAATCGAGCGCCCCAAAGTACCCATTCGGCGTGATTCCCCTGCCCGATCCAGCCGTGATCGAGAGGCTCGCGAATGAGTTCTTTCTGGTGATGCCGAGGGACCTGGCGGATGGCGAACGAGCTGCCGCCACGGCTCAGCCAGAGGTCGAGCCGGAGGAGATTCCCGTGTTTTCGTTTCAACAAGCGCCTGGCATGGCGGCGCCCCCAAGCATACCTGCGACGCCGCCGCCGTCTCCACCCGGGCCATTAACCGAAGCCGATCTGCGCGCCATCGCCGCGACGTTAGGCGGCGCGACGGCGCTGGCGCCGGGCGTTCCGGGCACAGCTCCTTCATCGCCGGTTTCCGGCTTGCCGTTCTATTCCCCCGCTGAAGAGAAGGTTTCGCCGTTTGCCTTCGCTCCGGCGTTACCAACCGGGGTCGAGTTATTTTCGTTTCCGGGAGCTTTGGCGGCGCCCTCGTCGCCGCCCACCGCCCCGCCGAGCGGAGCCGATACGGTTGCGGTCCCGCCGCCAAATGCGGCGGCGGCGACTGGTTCATCGCCATACTTACGGGAAGGTGAAAAGGGTGCGTCTCCGGGGGCTGCGCCGCCGTTGCCGCCAATCAATGAGATGTACTCCTTTCCGCGTGTGCCGGGGATGCCGAACGTCCCAGGCATAGAAACGATCCCCAACGTTGCAGCACCGGCAGCATCGCCGGATGCGGCGGCACCACACGATGTAAAAGGGATCACGCCGGATGTGCCGGAGACTGAAGCGCCGGGTATCTCCTATCCAGGCGTCTTGAAGTCGTTGCCGGCCGGCGAAATGTTCTCGTTTCCCGGAGTGCCCGGCGTGCAGTCCGCGCCAAGCACGCCGGCGCCGCCTTCGTCGGCGCAGGCCCCGGCGGAGACCACTGCCCAGCCCTACGGCATTGAGTCGTTCGCGTTCCGCCCGGACCTTGAGCCGGAAGAGATGGGGGTCGCCAAACGCCCCTTCGATGCCAGGCTGATCCGCCGCGATTTTCCGATCCTGCAAGAGCAGGTGCATGGGCGGCCGCTGATCTGGCTGGACAGCGCCGCCACGAGTCAGAAGCCCAATGCCGTGATCGACCGCCTGTCGTCGTTCTACCGGCACGAAAACTCCAACGTGCACCGCGCCGCCCACACACTCGCCGCGCGCGCCACGGACGCTTACGAAAGCGCGCGCGAGAAAGTGCGCCACTTCCTGAATGCTTCTTCCACGCGCGAGATCGTCTTTGTGCGCGGCGCCACCGAAGGCATCAACCTGGTCGCCCAGGCTTGGGGACGCCGTAACGTCGGCAAAGACGATGAGGTGGTCATCACCTGGCTGGAGCACCACGCCAACATCGTTCCGTGGCAGCAACTGTGTGCCGAAAAGGGAGCGTGTTTACGCGTGGCACCGGTCGACGATAGCGGCCAGGTGATCCTCGAGCAGTATGAGAAGCTCCTCTCGCCGCGCACTCGGATTGTGGCTTTCACCCACGTGTCGAACGCCCTGGGGACCATTACACCGGCGCGTGAGATGGTGGAGATGGCCCACCGCCACGGCGCGCTTGTCCTTGTCGACGGCGCCCAGTCCGTCCCGCATATGCGGGAGGACATGCAGGCCCTGGATTGCGACTTCTTCGTATTCTCGGGGCACAAAGTGCTGGGGCCCACCGGAATCGGCGTGCTCTATGGAAAGTCCGCCATCCTGGACAACACTCCGCCATGGCAAGGCGGCGGCAACATGATCGCGGATGTCACCTTTGAGAAAACCGTCTATCAAGCGGCCCCAGCCCGCTTCGAGGCCGGCACAGGCAACATCGCCGACGCCGCCGGTTTGGGCGCCGCGCTGGATTATTTGAGCGAGATCGGGATTGACAACGTGGCTCGCCACGAACACGAACTCCTGACTTACACGACTGCCGGGCTCCGCACCGTGCCGGGCCTGCGCATCATCGGTACCGCCCCGGACAAGGCGGGGGTGATCTCTTTCGTCATCGACGAGGTGCGGGCCGAGGATGTGGGCGTCGCACTCGATCAGGAAGGCATTGCCGTGCGCGCCGGCCACCACTGTGCCCAGCCCATCTTGCGCCGCTTCGGCGTGGAGTCTACAGTCCGGCCGTCACTGGCGCTCTACAACACCACCGATGACATCGACTGTCTAGTCGCCGCGCTGCTGCGTTTTCAGGCAGGGCGGGGCCACCGGAAGCTCTAATCTCTATGAACGGCTCCGGGGCGCCATGATCTTCAAGCAGTATTATCTAACCTGCCTGGCGCATGCTTCGTACCTCATCGCAGACGAGGGCACTCAGGTGGCTGCCGTGGTGGACCCGCAGCGGGACGTGGATCGGTATATCGAAGATGCCCAGCAGCAAGGCCTCCAGATACGCCACGTCTTTCTGACACATGCGCACGCCGACTTCATCGCCGGCCACCTGGAGCTGCGCGATCGCGTGGGCGCTACCATTCACCTGGGCGCCCGCGCGAGAGCGGAATACCGCTTCGCGCCGATGCAAGACGGCGATACCGTGCGCCTGGGCGCCGGCGTCAGGCTGCAGGTTCTGGAGACGCCGGGCCACACGGCGGAGTCCATCTGCATCACCGTTTTCGATGCCAAAGCCCCCGGCCCGTGGGCTGTGCTGACCGGCGATACGCTGTTTGTGGGCGACGTCGGCCGGCCCGACCTGCACGCTTCTCTAGGCTGGGCGCCGGAAGACTTGGCCTCCTTGCTCTACGACTCGCTCCATGAAAAGCTGCTGGCGCTCCCCGATGCCACGCGCGTCTATCCGGCTCACGGCGCAGGATCGCTCTGCGGCAAAGCGCTAGGGTCGGAGAGTTTTTCGACCATCGGGATCCAGCGAAGGATGAACTACGCCCTGCAACCTATGGCCAAGGGGGAGTTTATCGGCATGGTGGTCGCAGACCAGCCCGATGCACCCGCCTATTTCCCCTATGATGCCGTTCTGAACACCAAGGAGCGGCCTACACTCGAGCGCGTGCTCGAAGAGTCGTTGAAGCCGCTCTCTGTCGACACAGCGCTGCGTCTTCAACAGGAAGGCGCGCAGCTTCTGGATGTGCGCGACGCGCCTCTCTACGAGGCGGCGCACCTGGCGGGCAGTCTGAACATAGGCCTCGGCGGGCAGTACGCCACCTGGGCTGGCACGTTGCTCGACCGCAACCGTCCCATTGTCGTGATCGCCGAGCCTGGTCGCGAGTACGAGGCCGCGATGCGGCTGGGCCGCATCGGTTTCGATCATGTCACCGGTTACCTCGCGGACGGAATGCTGGCGCTCAACAGCCGGCCCGAACTGGTGGCCACGACCGAGCGCGTCAATCCGGAGGAACTGGCGGAAGAACTGCACCGGGCGGCGCCGCCGTTTGTGCTGGATGTACGTGCGCCGCGCGAGTGCGGCCAAAACCGGATCGAAGGCAGCGTGAATATTCCGTTGAACCAACTTCCCGCGCGGCTTGCGGAGGTCCCGCGGGACCGCCGCGTGGTGGTACACTGCGCCGCGGGGTACCGCTCTGCGATCGCCGCCAGCCTGTTGCAGCGGCACGGCTTCGAGAAACTGGCAGACTTAGCCGGCGGTATGCAGGCTTGGGCTGCCGTGGAACACGCACGACTTTAGAAAGGGAATCTCATGTCCAACATCTACCAAGACAATTCTTTGAGCATTGGCAAGACGCCACTGGTGCGGCTCAACCGCATGGCAGCGGGGCTGAAAGCCACCGTGCTGGCGAAAATCGAAGGCCGGAATCCATCGTATTCCGTCAAGTGCCGCATCGGGGCATCCATGATCTGGGACGCCGAAAAAAGAGGCGTTCTGAAACCCGGCATCGAAATCGTGGAGCCCACCAGCGGGAACACGGGGATCGCCCTGGCGTTTGTGGCGGCCTCGCGAGGCTATGCGCTCACGCTCACCATGCCGGAAACCATGTCTATTGAGCGCCGCCGCGTGCTGGCGGCTTTTGGCGCCAAGCTGGTTCTGACTCCCGGTCCTGGAGGAATGTCCGCAGCCGTGCGGAAGGCGGTGGAGATTGCGGAATCCGACCCGCAGCACTACTTTCTCCCGCAACAATTTGAGAATCCCGCCAACCCGGCAATCCACGAGGCAACCACCGGCCCGGAAATCTGGGACGATACCGATGGCGCCGTCGACGTGCTGGTCGCAGGGGTCGGCACCGGCGGAACCATAACCGGCGTCTCCCGGTTCATCAAGAACACCAAAGGCAAACCCATCGTCTCGGTGGCCGTGGAGCCCACGGCCAGCCCGATATTGACGCAGCAGCGGGCCGGTTTGCCGCTGCAGCCGGCGCCCCACAAGATCCAGGGCATTGGCGCGGGTTTTGTGCCCAAGATACTCGACCTGTCGCTGGTGGACAGAATTGAACGGGTTACCAACGAGGAAGCCATCGAATTTGGGAGGCGGCTGGCGATGGAGGAAGGCATCCTGTCGGGCATCTCCTGCGGCGCGGCTGCCGCTGTTGCTATCCGCCTTGCCAGCGAAGACGAATTTGCGGGCAAGACGATTGTCGTGATACTGCCGGATTCCGGCGAGCGCTACCTCTCCACTGTACTGTTTGAAAATCTGGGCCAGTAGGACAGGCCTCCGGCCTGTCCCGGATCAATCATCAGGGATGTAACTATGGATTTGCAAAAAATGAACACCCTGTCCCTGACGTTTGGCAAGGCGCTGGATGCCAACCTCAAGAGCGGAGATGTAAGCTTCGAACTCCCCAGCCGGAGAGAAGTAGCGGAGATCTGCCGCCGCTACACCAGAGGTCTGTTTCCCCTTTTCTACCACAGTGATCGCGGGAGCAACTTTCCGCGTCAGGCGCGCGTGTACCTCAAGGACATCGAGAAGCTCCTGACCGGCCATGTCTGCCGCGCTACCCATCTGCAATGCCACTGTCTGGGTAAAAGGGTGCCTCCGGGACTGAAGAAGGCGGCTCAAGAACGCGTAGAACTGGCCCTCGAGAGCCTGCCCGAACTCGCCCGCCTGCTAGCCTCCGACGTCGACGCGGCCTTCTGCGGCGACCCCGCCGCCGCAGGACTCGAGGAGGTGCTGCTCAGCTATCCCTCCATCCAGGCCATCACCGTGCATCGCCTGGCGCATCGCCTCTATCAAATGGAAATCCCCTACATTCCGCGGATGATGACGGAAGCCGCGCACAGCCAGACCGGCATCGATATTCACCCTGGCGCCATCATTGGCGAGTCGTTTTTCATCGATCACGGCACTGGAGTGGTGATCGGAGAGACGGCCACCATCGGTAGCAGGGTCACGTTGTATCACGGAGTCACTTTGGGAGCCTTTAATCCACTGTTCAAGGACGATCGGGGCGAGTTGCGCCGCGGCCAGTCCAATAAGCGGCACCCGGACCTGGAAGATCACGTTACCGTGTATCCGAACGCGACGATTCTGGGAGGCCAAACGCGTGTCGGGCATCATAGCGTCATTGGAGGCAACGTCTGGTTGACTCACTCCGTGGTGCCCTACAGCAAGGTCGTCTTGAAGGATCCCGAACTGCTAATCCATAACGGAAGCCCGGAGTCCTTAGGTGTGTTCACGTCCGCCGGCGCGGGTATTTGACTCGATCTCGATCACTTGCTGAAGCGCCGCCACCAACCCAGGACCGATCTCCTGAATCTCGGCAATATGCTGCGCGGAGAGTTCCTTTAAGATCTGCTCGCCGGCGTCCGATAGAGCCACGGTCACCTGCCGCCGGTCCCGCTCACCGGTCCGGCGCTGGACCAAGCCGTGCGTCTCCAAGCGATCGGCCAATTCCACGGCGCTGTGATGGCGCACTTGCAAACGCTCGGCCAGATAGCCGATGGTCGGGCCTCGGCCCTGGCCGTCGAACCCTTTTTACGGCCAGCAGTAACTGGTGCTGCTGAGGTTCCAGGCCGAGGGGTCCGGACGGCCTCTTCGCTGAAATGCAGAAACTTACGGATTTGGTAGCGGAAATCCGAGAGCGCCGGAAACTGCTCCAGCGTTAGGTCTTTGGTCCCTTCATCGGCACTGTGCAAGAGAGTCCTGGTGGCACCTATTAGTCTAGTATTCCTGTAGACGACATCGGTTTATCAATTGATCGTCAAGTACGGCCGATTTGCTTCTGCTTTTGGGGGGGGCGATTCCGAACTCACTGAACGGCCTATCCTACTTGACCCAGCCCGGAGGTCTACTTTCCAGTCTGCCGGTTTCGGTCTCGACGGCTGTGCCGCAGTCGGCCTCTCCTCAAGACGTGGTAAGTCTCAGCGTAGCCGCACTCCAGACGCAGGAAGTGGACGGCATATTTAGCATTTCTCCGGAGTCCCAGAGCACGCTGCCCATCTTGTCCGCCCCGGCAACTCCGGCGACGCATGTACTGCCAGGCGTTTCCGCCGCCGACATGAGTAACGCCACTCCCCAAGAGCAGGCTTCCATCAACGACCAAGCCCTGCTTCTTCAACAGGCACAGGGCCTGTTCGGTGTACCCACCTCGCCGGCGGGCACGGCCAGCCTGATCAGTTGAGTCCGGCGGGGAGGCCCCTACCTCGCACGCTTTGCGGGTGGTGACCCTATCCCGGTTTTCGCCAACTGCCGCTTCACAATCGCGGCCAATTGCCTGCGCTGTTCCGGCGTCATGCGCTTCAGCGCTTTGGCCAATCGTTTGCGCTCTTGCGGGGTCAATCGATTCGTTGCTTCGGTAAGCTGCTTTTGCTCTTTTGGCGTCAACCCCGCCTCCGGCTTGGCGGGGGCAGCCATCCTTTTTCTGGCGGCCGGAACAGGCGTATGCAAATTGCCCCCCATGGAAAGCTGAACCGGAACGATATAGGCCGACGTAAGCTCGGCAGCGGCTACAGGGCGCGTGCCGATGGCCCAGGCAATTGATATGACCACAATGGCCATGACACGGGAAATTGCAGAAGCAATGATCATACGCAGGACGATAGCAGATCATTAGCCATGCGGTTTCGACATTCTTTTCAATAAGATAGAACGACGCAGAAGCGCGGCCGTCCTTGACGGCGATGATTCGCCAGTCAAATTCTTGACATCCGGTGGACTTCCGCCGCTCCTCCGCTTCCGCGCCAGGCGTCGCAACGGCGCCAAGGAAGGTGGCGGTCCTGGGGCAAGACCCAACCACAAATGAGCCATCTGGCGCACTTCCGATCCAGCAACCGGTTTGGGCAGTGTGTTGTACGCGTCGCACCGCGAATCCCCTCGATCAAAAAAGCGTTTGTTTCTATGCATTATCCGGCTAAAGACGAACAATTCCTGGCAATTACGAATAGGCTACAGATTATTCTGATGGCGGTAAGTGAAATGCTTATACTTGGCTACGATGTCTAATTCCCCCAGTCCTTCTCCGGACGATTTCTTAGCTTCCACCGCCGATCTTGTCAGCGTGCTGGCTCATTTCGCCCAATCCAGCCGCCGATGCTCCTCCCAGCACCAGCGCGACCGCCAACTGGTACAGACCGTCCTATCCAGCCTGCTCGCGGGACATTCCAAGATAGACCAACCGGCGTTAACGCCTGCAGTGGTTCTGGCGGCCGTCCCGGCGTCCGCTCCGCGGCGGACCGAGGCGGGGAAAGTTCAGAGACGCCAATGCTGCCAGTGCGGGCACTGTAAGTGGTGCCTCGACAATGCTCGCTGGGACCGAATTTACAACGAAAAATTCGCGGATCGAAACTACTACGGCAACCTCGTGTTGAGGCAGAATTCCAGTCTGGCGGGAGCACGATGACGTTACTTGGAACGGACAGTTCGTGGTGGGCGCGACAGGACTCGAACCTGTGACCTCCTGCGTGTGAAGCAGGCGCTCTAACCAACTGAGCTACGCGCCCAAATCTCGGGTACGCTTCGATTCTAAACCACCGCGCCCCCAGCGCGCTACTGCGGCACCGGTCAGTGAATCCGCGCGATGGCGTCCGCTTCCCTGCCCGCCACGTCCTTCGGCAGCGCCAGGTACCCGAGTGCCGCAGTCCGCCTTTGTCCGGGACCCAGCATCCAACGCGGATAAGCGGCGATCGCGCTTCGCTTCGTGTCGTCGGCGATATGCATGGGCACCACAAACCAGGTGAACGACGCAATCCAAAGCTGCCTAAGTTCAATCCGGCTCCGCGGGCGCCGGAGCCGCGTGCCGGCCGCGCCACGCCGCTTGCGCCTCCTCGAAAACCTGCGCGAAGAAATCGCGCGACGAGGGCGAGCACCCAATATGCACCGTCTCCTTTTCCTGCGGCTCGTCTATGAATCCCAGAGCCCCGCTCCACCCCAGGTCGTCCAACACAAACTGCAGGCACTCCCTTTCGCCCGGCGGCAGTCCCGCCACGGAAAGGTCGAACACCTGTCCGCTGGCGTGGTCCAGGATGCGCGCGCCTGGTGCGCGGGCGGCGGAACCGTCCTCGGCCTTGGGCAGCACCAACGCGGTAGCCGCCAGAGGCATGAACGCCTCCTCCGCGTGCAGCGCCTCGTAAAGACGGCGCGTCTCGAACGCGATATACGCCAACGTTCCTATGGTCGAGGGTAGCCCCAGCGGCAGCGCGTGCGCATCCACGCTGTAACCCAGGAACTCCGGATCGCCGGGCGCATTGACCAACTTATTGCCCGGATCGGTCCGTATAAGATCGCCGGTCTGGTAGATCAGGTCCTGCGGCTTCAACCAGGCCGACAGCCTGTCCGGCGCCCTCTGCGCGGGAGCCGCGGCATATTTGTATTGTTCGGCCAAATCCCGGAACTCCGGCGCATCGTCCCGATACATGCGCAGCAACTGCTCCGCCCGCATCACGCGAAACCAATAAGTGGGCGAATAGTCGCGATCCATCTGCGCGCGAATGGCTGCGCAAAGCTCGCGATTCCAAACCGGACTGCAACCGAAGAAGACCTTGGCGACGCTCGGGGGAGGATCGTCCAAGCCTTTACCGCTTTTCGCCATCGCCCGGAAATCGGCGACACAACCCTCGCCGCAATGGTACGCCCAGATCGCCCAGTCGCGGCCGCCGTAGCGCTGCTCCATTCCGGCCAGATACGTGGCCGCCGCGGGGATGGCCTTCTCCGGTTTCAGCCGGTCGTCCCGCACCAGGACCGTGGACGTCTCTTTATGGCGCACCGTGCGATACACCACTTTGCCATGCTTATTGACCACCGCGGTTTTCGTCTTGATGGTGCGGCGGCGGGTGGCGTAAACGATTCGCAGCCCGATGCGTTTACCGGTGGCCTCGGAAATCTGCAGAATACCGCGCGGACCAGCCGGACTCTCGGCGTTCGCCACGCCCCAGCTTTCCAGATAGGCCATGGCCTGCAATACAGATGCAGGGAAGCCGCTGGCGCGCTCGGCCTCGCGGAACAGCCGCTGTAAACCGGAGCCGTGGATGCGCTCGGCCCCCTGCGCCGCCAATGGTTCGCGCATAATGCCGAACGTCTGCGATTGGATCATGGCCTCCGTCCGCAGCGCGAGCGTTTCATCCGTCAGATCCTGGCGCGCGATACCTATGCCGGGCAAACGGTGGACGGGTGCGAAGTAATCGGGTTCAGTGGACCAGGCGGGCGGCGCGGCGCACAGGGCCACGGCCAGCGTGGCCAGATATCTCTTGAAGCGGATCAACTCCCATTATCGCGCGCTCGTCTATTTCGCCGAGAGCGGATGCAGCCCAAACTCCATGTGCAGCCGCAGGCTCTCGATCCAGACCGGACCCCGGTCGTGGTTGAACGCCAGGTTATTGTCGTGCTGCAGATCGAAGGAGGCGAAGAAACCCGGGAACAGCCTGGCGCTGTAGTAGCTCTCCCAAACGTATTCCGGCGCGTAGTTGAGCTGGCCGTCTCCAATCAGGAAATCGAGGCCGCCGTGCGCCAGGTACACCGCATGCACGCCGGAAACGCCGCTGGCGGTGAAGGACGTGCCCACCACATCGTCCTTGCGCTTCCATTTCGTGCCCTTCACCGACACGCCGGCGCTGGCCAGGCGATCGATGGCCGTAAAGGCGTAATCCTGCGTCTTGCCGTCGTTCCACCCCAGGCGCATGAACAATCCCGTATCGTGCGTGACCTCCTGCTCCAGGTTCACGCCCGTTCCATATTTCAACGTTCCCCAATGTTTCACGGCATCCACGTTGGGCGCCGTTCCTGTTTCCTCGCCCAGCTTGATGGCATCCGCGTAGCTGCCCGAGTGCGTGTGATTGAAAAACTCCAGCAGCCGGATGACGCCCGGATGGCTGCCCAATGTGTACCGCCTTTCGGCTTCGAACATATCGCCGCGATCCACGAACAAACGCCGGTCGAAGCGCCCGCCGTTGGCTACCGTAGGTTCGGCGGCGCTGGCATATCGCCACGACCAATTGCGCGTATGCAGTTCGTGGACCCAGCCCCAGGTGTAGCCGCGCGTGTCCGCCGGATAATCCCAAGCGCCGTTGTACATCACCCCCCAGGCCATGAACTGCGTGCGCGGATCGTGCGTGTAGCTGTTGTTGTCGAAGAAATCCGTGAGGGAGAACCGGCCGGCGGTGATGGTATAGCGCACCATGGGACGGTCGCCCGCCACCTGGTTGGCATCGCTCTCGATATGTTCCTTCTCCGATCCGAAGCCGAAATCGTAAGTGAGAAGGAGGCGGGCGATGTAAGGCTTGGGCATGGCGCTGGCTACCCGCGGCAACTCGCCGTTGGAAGGATTCGCCAATCCGTCGACGCCGCTGAATCCCCGGCCGCCAGCGATCTCCGGGTCGAAGACGAGCTGCAGATTATGCGCCAGCCGTGCATCGAAGAACAGCGTGGTAGTCAGAGATACGTCGTCTTCGCGATAATCCTGTAAACTAAGCGGGCCGGTATATGGAGTATTGAAGGTGCCGTGATTCTGGCCGATCGACGTCGCCTGATAATACAGGTTCCAAGTCTCGGAAGCCGGAGCATCGGCGGACTGAGCCGCCAACGGGCCACTTAATGACAAAACGGTTACAACGGCGATTAGCACCCTCATGCACAGTTTCTACTCTAGCAGGAGAGTGGGGCAGCGCCGCGCGCCGCCCCGCCGTCGAGGATTGCGTCTACTGGTAGGCCACTGTAAGAAATTCTTCGACACCCGCCTCCACCAGCCCCAGGTCGATGCCCGTCGCGGTAAAGGTTCCCGGGGCGGCCAAGTTGGACAATAAGAGAAAACCCAGGGACTCCGTGATTCCATTCTCGGAAAGAGTGGAACTCACAGGCAACTCCTGCAATACAGAGGCAGGCACCGTAAACGTGCCCGCCGCAACCGGCGCCCGGCAACTGAAGAAACCCACCAGGTAGGTACCGTTGGCGCCGCTCTCCGCTGCCAGCGAGAACCCCGTGATGCCCACGAAGGAGCCGGCTTGGCCACCGGTCCAATTCACTGTGAGGCCACTGGACCGCGTCACCGGCGAAATGCTGCTCGCGTCAGTGAACGTCACCGGCGCCGCCATCTCGATCGCCGGCGTGGTGAAGGCGCCCACGCCCCCGGCCGGCCCGCCCGTGCCGCTAAACGTGAAAGATCCGCCGGCAGCCGGAATGAACTGGGTAAGGCCATTGGTCGAGTAGCTGTACACGCCGTTCGTAGTCGTGAGGGGCATGGCAAGGGTGCCGTCCGGGCCGGTGATATTGATATCCGGGCCGGCATTCAAGGAGGTGAACTGGAAGTTCAGAGGCAGAGATGTCGTACTGGTGTTGGTGGTCGTGAAGAAATCCACGAAACAACTGCCGAGTGAGCTGAACCCTCCCAAGGCCGCGGCGAAGGCTCCCTGGGTAAATTGCGCGGAGGTGATTGTCGAAAAGCTGGCGGAACCGGCGTCGATGGTGCTGCCGCCTATCGTCACCCCCCCGACCGTCACCCCCGGCAGGGTTAGCTGGCTCACCGAAACGGTGCCGACGCTGAGACTACCCGTTGTGAAGAGTTGCTCCAGCAGGGCGGTCGTAAGCGGACTATTGCTATCCGTGCAAGTGCGGCCACTGTCCGTTACCGCCAGCGTCCCGAAGTTACTCACATAATTTCCGGTCTGCACCACCACTGAGACATAGCACCCCGTGACCCCCTTGGGAACCACGACGTTAATCTGATCCAGGCCAGGGTACCCCGACCGTCCTGAATAGGACACCTGGGCCGAAACGCCGCCGATTAAGACTTGGGCCCCGGGGATAGAGACATAAGTCCCATCGCCTTGTACCGGACCCAGGCCCGTTCCCCAAAGCTCCAACGTGTCGCCCGGATTGGCAGCCTCCGAAAGGCCGAATAAGATGTACTGGTTGTTCGGATTGATGCTGGCGTCGTAGCCTTGCGCCGGCCCCGATCCGTAGTTGGTAGTCAACAATCCAAAGTCGCTGGCCACAATGGTGATGGCAAATCCCGAGCTGGTGCCGGCGCCATTGGTTACTGTGATCGTGCCGGTGCCCACCGGCGTGGCCGACGGAATCACCGCATTGATTTGGGTGGAACTCACGAAGTAAATCAACGCGTTCGTGGTGGTGGTGCCCACCGTCACGCTGACGCTAACGCCGCCCAACGTGGTTTGCAGGGGCAGGGTTGCCCCTACCGAAGTTGCGGTGAAATTCGTTCCGTAAATGGCGGCGATGGAACCTTGCGCGATACCGTAATTCGGCAGCCCCGGTAACGTATTACTGTAGTTGTTCAACACGCCTCCGATAGTGGGCGCCTGCCCCAACGCATGACTTGCGAAAATGCCCGCCAAGGCGAGCGTGTACCCGGCAAATCTCATATTTCCTCCCATGTTGCATAGTGCGCCGAAACTGCGGAACGTTTCATGGACGGGTCCGGCACAGCTACGCACGACAAGTTATTCTCGCACATGCAGCGGCGCGCGGCGAGTGGTAGGCTCTAGAAATGTGCTCCAAATCGCGAACTTTATGGTATACCGCCCTGGCGGCCTGCGCCGCGGCTCTTACGGTACCGGCCCACGCCCAACCCGCTCCCGCCGGTAAGACCGCCGAACAGGCCTTCAAGAACATTCAAGCGCTGCAAGGCACGCCCTCCGATCAGCTATTTCCCGCAATGCAATTTATCGCGGCGTCGCTCGGGGTGGAATGCGACTTCTGCCATGTCGAGCACAAATTCGAGGCCGACGACAAGGCCGCCAAGAAGACTGCCCGCAAGATGATCGCCATGACGCTGGCCATCAATAAGGACAGCTTCAACAGCCGCAAGGAAGTTACATGCTATTCCTGCCATCGCGGCAGCCACGACCCGGTAGGCACGCCGCCGGTCCTCACCAGTGACGCGGAACCTGAGCACGCCGAAGCCGCTCCTGCCGCTTCCGCCGGCGCGGCGCCGACCGCCGATCAGATCCTCGACAAATACGTCGC
>Ga0187867_10001365_pt1 | contig 21028 bp, 20 predicted proteins | sample June2016WEW_13_1_FD_132976 | JGI IMG/M metagenome (GOLD analysis project Ga0187867, IMG submission 132976) | Peatland microbial communities from SPRUCE experiment site at the Marcell Experimental Forest, Minnesota, USA - June2016WEW_13_10 | ecosystem: Environmental > Terrestrial > Soil >...
CGGCTCGTCAGGAAAATTGGTCGTGATGATGGTGGTGCGATTGTCGTTATAGCGGGTGTTGAGGATGAGGCTGACCGTGTCCCATACCCACTCGCTGGGCTTGACGGCGCCGAGTTCATCGAGCGCGAGCACCTCGGCTTCAAATACCGGGCGCAGCACCTGGAGTTCGGTGGCCTGGACAGAATCGTTGTAGCAATTTTGAATTTGCTTAAGGAGTTCGCGATAGTCGCAGAAAAGGCAGGCGGATCCGCGAGCAATGATCAACTCCTTGAGGATGCCGACGGCGAGATGCGTCTTGCCGGTGCCGATTCCACCGACGAGCAGGAGCCCTTTGCCTTCGCGGGGGTCGAATTCCTGGACAAAGCGCGAGGCATTGATGTGGGCCATTGAGACCGACCGATCAACGCCCGGGAAGTCGGTCGTGAAGTTCGAAAGCTCGCAGTGCTCGTAGCGTTTGGGAATGTGGGCGGCGGCGATGAGAGAACCGGCGCGGGCGCGCAATTGGCAGTCACAGCGGGTGACGCCGTGTTCGGGCGCTCCTGGAACGGTCCTCCATCCAGAGCCCGAGCAGAGGGGACAAATTTCGGCTACTGATTTCATGATTCGCTAGTTAGACTGTGCACCGGAAACAGGTTCGGCTGCAACTCGAAATCGAAGATTTGCTGTGCACTTCCTGTGCGAAGCGTGGGGAGGCTGTGGAGAAGCGAGGGGAAGCGAGCGAAATTGAGTCTCTGAACGATAATGAGGAATGGGCCAGACCGGGGCGGCGGTATGAGTGGGACACGGCCATGGGGCACGATGGCGCGTTCGTGCCATGCTAAAAGCGGCAACCGGCACGTGTTTTCCATTGACAAACTTGCGTTAGAGAGGACAATAGCCTCGCCGGTGCTCGCGCGTTTGAGCTCCCTCCCGGCGAATGCGCGGGAACCGAAATAGAGAGGCGTATTTTAGGAGAGCGCATGAACAAAGCTGATCTGGTTGACCGGATCGCCGGAGCCTGCAACATTTCGAAGGCGCAGGCAACGACCGCGATCGACACTACTGTGGATAGCATAACCTCCTCCCTTCGCAAGGGAGACCGGGTCGCACTGATTGGATTTGGCACATTTTCCGTCTCGCAGCGCAAGGCCCGCAATGGCCGGAACCCGCAGACGGGTGCCACGATCAAGATTGCAGCCCGCCGAGTAGCCAAATTCACTCCCGGTAACGAACTGAAGAAAGTAGTCAATAAAGGCAAATAAACGGGGCCCGAAATTTTGGAATTGCACACGGCAGGGGGTCGGCCCTGCCGTTTTTCTTTTAGCTATCAGCGGTCAGCGGTCAGCCCTCAGGAAAATCTCGATCCTCGGGGCAACAGGAGGGATAGGCGAACAGGCTTAGGACGTTTGCGCGGCTGGGGGTTGCTGAATCCTTTTTGGCTCCTGTAAACTCTAAGGATTGAATTGAGGCCATTTAGAACCGATATGAAACCAGCAATCCATCCCAATTATCACGAAGTGCGGGTGCACTGTGCTTGCGGCAATGCATTTGTGACCCGTTCGGCCCATAAGGGCGACATCGGTGTTGAAATCTGCTCGGCTTGCCACCCGTTTTTCACCGGCAAGCAAAAGCTGATGGACACCGCCGGGCGCGTGGAGCGCTTCCGCCGCAAGTACGCGAAGAGCGATGCCGGAAAAGCAGAGGCAGCCAAGGCCGAAGCAGCCAAGAAGTAACACGGCTGCGCTGGCGGACCGGAGTGTCCGCGCTGCACACAATCGAGCCCCTGCCTGACGGCGGGGGCTTTTTAGCGAATCGGGTCGCCAGACTCGGGAGTGTCTGAAGCATCATTACTTTTGGTGGACCCAGAGTCCCAGGAATATCCCCAACACGATTACGATCACGCTTTCGGCCGCAATGGTTGCGTGAAATCGCCAGGGAATCTCGCCGGAGTAATAGGAACCTCCGATCGGCATTACGTCTCGAAATCCTCTTCGGATAATAGAATTGACGAGCCAGACGCCTACGCGCGTGAGAGGATAGGTAGCCGTTGCGACGAGCTCATTGATGCCGCCAAACATCAGTGCGGCAGCGACTACCGGCGCCCAGTATTCTCTAAGCGGGACCTGCGCCGCAAGTAACAGATCGTGTCTCATCACGATTGCCTGCTCCCGTCCGTGGAGTTTTCATCGTTAATTTCCGGTGCTGCCGCCCCAGATAACGTCGGGGGGTATAGCCACGCGGCAAGCCAATAAGCTACTGGCAGGTAGAGGGCGATTTCCACTCCGGCAAATACCAACCTGTCCCAAGGATAGGAAGCCCGATCTGATCCGATCATCTGACTCACACGCTGAACGTTGATGATCCAGATGACAAGAGTCTTTGCCAGGGTTTCGACGAAGTTAATCAGGCCTTGCAAGCACAACAAGGCAATCAAGATGGAGCCGATGTAGCGTGTCAAGAGGACTTCGCGCAGTCGTTGCACCATGTGTGCCTCGATTCGGGCGCATTCGCATAACCTGGCAGCGGGGCGAAAGGACGTTAGAATACTGACGTGGGAAAGTATTGGTACAAGGAAGGGCCGGGCAACGGGACCTCGGACAATGGCGACGCCGACAGGAATGTCCGCGCCACACGGCCTCGGGCGTTTCCTTCGTCTATCCGAATTGGGGGAGTTGAGATTCGTCCGGCGACCGTGCTCGCTCCGATGGCAGGCGTTACTGACACGGTGTTTCGCCGCTTTATCAAGAACCTGGGCGGATGCGGGCTGATCATGACCGAGTTCACCTCGGCGGATGGCGTCTTGCGCAACAAGAAAGTACGCGGGAAGTATCTGCACTTTTACGAGGATGAGCATCCGATCTCGGCGCAGCTATTTGGCAGTAATCCGGAGGTGCTGGCTGATGCGGCACGTCTGGTCGAAGACCTGGGCTTCGATCTTGTTGACTTGAACCTGGGCTGTCCGGCGAAAAAAATTGTGAGGTGCAATGGCGGGTCGGGGCTGTTGCGCGATCTGCCGCTGATCCGGAAGATTTTCGAGTCGGTGCGCGGGGCGGTGAAGATTCCGTTTACGGTGAAGTTTCGCGCAGGGTGGAGTGACGAGGAGATTGTGGGCGTGGAACTGGCGCGCATGGCGGAGGATTGCGGTCTGGGCGCGGTGGCGCTGCATGCCCGGACGCGGGTACAGGGTTATAGCGGAACGGCGCGCTGGGAGTGGATCGCTTCGGTGAAGCAGGCGGTGAAGATTCCGGTGATTGGGAATGGAGACATTCGGTCGCCTGAGGATGCGTGCGCAATGGTCGCGCAGACCGGATGCGACGCGGTAATGATCGGTCGGATGGCGCCGGCGAATCCGTGGATCTTCCGGCAGATTGAGCAGTATGTCAGCCGTCAGTCGTCGGTCGTCGGTCGTCAGCGATCAGCCGTCAGCAATCAGGCACCAGCGGATGAGTACGGTCCGCGTGGTCAGGATCAGCAAGGGTTGAACAGACCTTATGACGAGCCCACCGAGGCCGACCGCTACCAGATGATTCGGACTTACTTTGAGATGCTGCTCGACGAAGAAGTGCAGGGTGCCGAAGGCAAGATGAAGCAGTTCGCATCGTGGTTCACGCACGGCATCCCCGGCGGCGCGGCCCTGCGGAAGGCGATCTACGAAGCTAAGAGCGGGACGGAGATACTGGGGAGTGTAGAGGAGTTCTTTGAGGCAAGGCTGCCCACGCAGACCAGGTAGGGACCGCTAAGGACACTCTGATTAACTGCCCGGCGAAAAGCAAAAACCACGGAGTGCACGGATGTGCACGGAGAACCCGCGGGCTTGATCAGATCTCCCCTAAGATTTATTTCGAGGTTTGAAGAGCGCGCTTCTTTTGAATGGCATCGTGGAGGTTCTTCTCCACGGTGGCAATGTCCGCTGTAGTTTCGATTACCAGATCGGCATAGCGCTTGCTGGGCAGACAGTACTGCCGGGCTGCCGGTAAGACGAGGTTCTGATATTGCCACTGGATCAATTCGAGAGAGCGCTGACGCTCGGTAATGTCTCTGACCTTGCGGCGGTGGAACAAGACATCATCGGGAGCCTCGAAGTAAACGGACAAGTCGAAGTGCGGGCGCAATTGCGCAAAATGCAAAGCGAGGATGCCGGCCACGATCAACAGCGGCTTCGGTGGAACGTGTTCGCGCCGGTCGGTCACGCGCATGTGCTCGGCGAAGTCGTAGATGGGACACTCGATGGCGTGCCCGAGCGCGTACTCGCGAATGTGATTTTCCAGCAACTGCACGTCGAGGGCGCTCGGCGCGTCGTAGTCGAGCTTGGCTCGCTCGTTGAGCGGAAGATGGTTCATGGCTATGGAATAGGTTTCCATGGAAATAACATGGCCGCCGAGACGAGTGGCCACGCGCTGGGCGATTGTGGACTTGCCACTGCCGGAGGGACCGCCCAGTCCCACGACGAAAAGTCTTTGTAGCATGAGATCAGTATGTGCCATCGCGAACATGTTTGCAGTATCGCGCGCGCTTCCTATGAAGGCGAGATTACTAAGGGCTAGACGTCTCTTCGTCGGTATTCAACGGTAGTCCTGCGGCGCTAGACTCCACTGAGTGCCAGCTTCCCTCGCTCCCCTTTTTCGATGTATCCCCACGGCGCCGCGTCGTCGTGCGTAAAGACGGTCAGCCAGCGCCCCGGAATTGCCTGCGCATAATACTTCTTGCGGCTTTCGATCGTGGTCAAGGGAAACAGGTCGAAGGCCATTACCCACGTCAGATCCAGGTGCATAGCGGTGGGGATGAGGTCGGAGATGTAGCAGGCGGTGGTCGGTTTGTCGGACGTATTGGCGGGCAGGAATGCCCGCCCCACACGCTTCGCGGCTGAGCCTTCGACAATCACCGCTTGCATGTGGGCGGTGTGGCCGGGGAAGACTTTTACCGAGATGCCGGGCACGATCTCGCGATCGCCGTCGAGTAACTCCATCTGGCCGCTTTCGATCAGGGGATCATAATTCGGGCTCATGTAGCTGATCGCGTCGCGCTCCAGTTGCAGGCGGCCGTGCTCCCATTCTTTTTTCTGCACATAATATTTCGCTTTGGGGAAGGTTGCGGCGAACTGATCGCCACGGCGCACGGTATTCCATCCGCAGTGGTCGAAGTGGAGGTGGGTGTTGATGACGATGTCGATATCTTCGGGAGCAAGGCCGGCGGCGTGCAGATTGTCGAGCAACTTCGCAGGCTGTTTGTAGATCTGCACCAGTTTGTCGGGAAGCTTGTCGCCGATGCCGGTTTCGACCAGGATATTTTTGTCGCCGGTCCGGATGAGCAGGGAGTTCAGGCCGGCATCAAGACGGTTCTTCTCGTCAGGCGTCGCCTTTTTCGACCACATGGTTTTGGGCACGACACCGAAGTAGGCACCTGCGTCGAGGAAATAGGTGCCGTCGGAGACGATGGTGAGTTCGAAATCGCCAAGAGTTATACGGTGCATAGGGGAAACCAGACTTCAAATTTTAGCTTTCAGCCCCCAGCCGTCAGGTAACCCCGATTCGGACAGTTTGGCTCGGAGAAGACAGTTCGTCTTCGCCGACGGAGCTTTTTCTGACGGCTGACGGCCGATCGCTGAGCGCTACTTCAATTCTTTATTCCAGAAATCTTCCATCATGTGAAAGAGCTGGGCCCTGGTTTCCGAGCCGCCGATGCCATGGGTCTTATTGGGGTACACCATCAGGCGAAATTGCTTGCCCGACTTGATCAGAGCATCCACCATCTGGATTGTGTTCTGGAGATGCACGTTGTCGTCGCTCGTTCCGTGGACCAGCAGCAAGGAGCCATGCAGGCGGCTGGCGGCGTTGACGGTGGAATCGTCGTAAGCGTTTTCGTTGTTCTTGACCAGGCCCATATAGCGCTCGGTGTAGATCGAATCATAGTTGCGCTGACTGGTAATGGGCGCAACGGAGATGCCTGCCTTGAAGCGGTCAGAATGGGTGAGCGCGTAGAGCGTCATGGAACCGCCATTCGACCATCCCCACATGCCGGTGCGCGTGCGATCCAGTTGCGGATACTGCGCATATAACTGGTCGAGGGCGGTGAGCTGGTCGGTCAGTTCGACGGGGCCGAATTGTCCATGAATAGCGGCGGAAAATTTCCTGCCGCGATTCGGAGTGCCGCGATTGTCGACGGAAAAGATGGCAAAGCCTTCCTTCGCCAGGATCTGGTGGAAGAGCCCGTTGGTGCCTCCCCAGGCATTCTGCACGGTTTGACCTCCCGGGCCGCCATAGATGTAGACGATTAAGGGGATTTTGGCATTCGGATCAGCGTTTGGCGGGAGAACCAGATAACCATAGAGCAACGTGCCGTCATTGGCTTTGAACTCGAGAGGTGTAGGCGCGATGGGAGCGTAATCGGCAATGCCGCGGGCTTCCCAGATTTTCTGGCACGATCCGGGTGCGGCGCAGATGGAAGTGCGCGGCGGGGTCAGTGTGGTGGAGTGAGTTTCCACATAATGCCTGCCATCGGGGGAGAAATTGGCGAAACTGCTGCCCGATTCCGAAGAAACTGCTTTCATGCCTGAACCATCGAGCTGGATGGAGAACAGCTTTTCCTCACGAGGATCGCCTTGATTGGCCGTGAAGAAGACAGTGCTCGACGCTTCATCGATACAGCTGATGGCGAGAACTTCGTAGTCTCCGCTTTCGAGCTGTCGCTCAAGTTTGGCCTCGGCGGCGAGCGGGTCTGCACTGTTGAAACTGTAGAGATACATGTGCGTGTGTCCGTCTCGCCAACTGGTCCAGAGAAAGCGGTCGCCGGTCTTCAGGATGCGGAAGTCGTCGTTGACGTTCACCCATGCGTCCGGCGACGATTCGGTGAGGACCTTGCGAGTCTTTCCGGACTTGGTATTGATGAAATATAGGTCCATGACATCCTGCTTGCGGTTCAGGACCTCGGCCCATGCCCATTCCTCGCGAATCCAGCCGAAGCGGGGGACGTAGGTGTCATCGTCATCGGTGAGTTTGAGCCAGCGCACCTTGCCGCCGCCATCGCTGCCTACTACTCCCAGGTGCACCGTGGGATTGGGATCGCCGGGCTGCGGAAATTTTTCCTGCTCGACGTGAGGATGGGTGGGCAGCCAGTCGGTGATGGGATAGGTGGGAACACGGCTTTCGTCCATTTGCAGAAAGAGAATGTCGTGGCCATCCGGCGACCAGAAGAAGTTGCTGCGGACGCTTAACTCTTCGGCATAAACCCAATCGACTTCGCCGTTCAGGATGTCGTCGTCTTTGCTCTTGTCCTTGTCTTTGTCTTTGTCTTTATTCCTTGTTTTTTCGGGCTCAATCAGAGGGCGCTCGCCTTCTTCTCCCGAGACCGGATGCACGTAGAGGTTGTGTTTGCGCACGAAAACAAGGCGTTTGCCATCGGGCGAAAATTTCGGGTCTTCGCTTGGATCGGGAGATGAAGTGAGTTGCACGGCGGTACCAGTATCGAGGCTGTAATACCAGAGCTGGCCCTGGGCATCGAAGAGCAAGTGCTTGGAATCGGGAGACCAACTGTAAGCAGCCACGCGATAGCGCGTGACCCGTTCTCTTTCGCGCTCGTTCTTGATTCTGGAAGTGGGCGGGGCAAGCTGGGAAAGCTTTACTTCGCTGACCAGGACTTTCTTTTCGCCCGTAGCGGCGTCGACGTAATAAAGCTCGCCGTGCTCGCCGGAGTCATCGCGCTGAACGAAAGAGACTTTTGCCCCGTCGGGACTCCACTTGATCGTCTCGGGAGCGCGGCCGGTGAGGCCGCCTTCGGCAAAAATGTCTTCGATGGAGAGCTGTTTCGCGGGTGCGCTGGCTTGGGCGCTCGCGATCGAGAGCAGCGACAACAGCAGAAGAAACGCGGCGAACAGTCTTTTCACGAATGCCCTCCGATTTGGGGCGAAGTCCGGCACAGGATCTGCGAAGGACGAAACTTAAAAAGTGTACAACGGCGGGAGAATGATTGGGGATCCCCATATCTTTCACACTGTTTTCGCGGACAGGAGTGTCCGCACCACACTTAAGCAGGAGCCGGCGGCGCGATCGCTTTCATTTCCTGGCGAAGGGGATGCTTCGCTTCATAGGCGGCGATTTCGGACTCATGCTGGAGAGTAAGCCCGATATCGTCCAATCCGTTTAATAGGCAATGGCGGGCAAATTCGTCGATCGCAAAAGCGGCTGAGAAGCTTTGCCCATCTTCCACGCGCTGGGATTCGAGATCGACTGTGAGTTGGTAGCCTTCGATTTCTTTCGCGCGGCGCATGATTTCCGCAACTTGCGCGTCGCTGAGACGAACCGTCAGCAGACCATTTTTCAGGCTGTTATTGGCGAAGATGTCGGCGAACGACGAGGCGAGCACGACGCGGAACCCGAAATCGGCGAGCGCCCAGACGGCGTGCTCGCGGGAAGATCCGCAGGCAAAATTCTTGCCCGCCACGAGGATAGTCGCGCCCTGATAGCGCGGATCGTGAAGAACAAAGTCAGTGATCTTCTGCCCGTCGCCAGAGAAGCGCCAGTCATTAAACAAAAATTGCCCGAAGCCGGTGCGCTCGATGCGCTTGAGGAACTGCTTGGGGATGATCTGATCGGTGTCGACGTTTACGCGATCGAGGGGGGCGACGAGGCCGGTGTGTTTGCGAAATGGTTGCATGTGAACTCCGATCGGGGCTTGGCGTGGCAGCGGGGCTTCGCCCCGCTGGACGGGGCAAAGCCCCGTCACCACACTAAAACTTCCACTTCCTTATATCCGTAAAGTGTCCCTCAATTGCCGCTGCCGCGGCCATCTCGGGACTGACGAGATGAGTGCGGCCACCGCGTCCCTGGCGCCCTTCGAAATTTCGATTGCTGGTAGAAGCGCAGCGTTCGCCGGGCTGCAGGATGTCGGGATTCATGCCGAGGCACATTGAGCATCCGGATTCGCGCCATTCGAAACCGGCCTCGACAAAGATGCGATGCAAGCCTTCCTGCTCGGCGGCGTGCTTGATGGCCTGCGAACCGGGGACAACCATGGCCCGAACTTTGGAGTTGACGTGACGGCCCTTGACGACGCGGGCCGCCGCGCGCAAGTCTTCAATGCGCGAATTTGTGCAGGAACCGATAAAGACGCGGTCGACGGCGATCTGTTCGATCGGTGTTCCGGGCTTCAGGTCCATATAAGCGAGGGCCAGTTCGACGGCGCGACGATCGGACTCGGCGGCAAAGCTGGCTACTTCCGGCACGTGTGCGTTCACCGCAACGACCATCCCGGGATTAGTACCCCACGTGACGAACGGCGCAAGCGACGCGGCGTCGATTTCGATCACGCGATCGTAGCGGGCTTCGGGGTCGCTGGAGAGAGTGCGCCAGTATGCGACCGCGGCATCCCAATTTTTTCCCTTCGGAGCAAAGCGGCGACCAGCCACGTACGCGAACGTTGTTTCGTCGGGCGCGATCAATCCGGCACGGGCTCCAGCTTCAATACTCATATTGCAGAGCGTCATGCGGCCTTCCATGGAAAGAGCGCGCACAGCCTCGCCGGCATATTCGATGACGTGTCCGGTTGCGCCGTCGGTGCCGATGCGACCGATAATGCCGAGAGCGAGATCTTTGGCAGTGACGCCTTCCGGCAAATGGCCGCGCACGAGAACCAGCATCGACTTTGCCTTGTTCTGCGGCAGGCATTGCGTGGCGAGCGCGTGCTCGACCTCGGATGTGCCGATGCCGAAGGCGAGCGATCCGAAGGCTCCGTGAGTCGAAGTATGGCTGTCTCCGCAGACGATGGTCATAGCGGGCTGAGTGATGCCCAACTCGGGGCCGATGACGTGAACGATGCCCTGATCGGCGGAATCCATATCGAACAATGGAACGCCGAACTCACGGCAATTTTTCTGCAACGCTTCAATCTGCCTGGCCGCAATTGGGTCTGCGATGGGCAAGCCTCGCGGCGTGGTCGGAATATTGTGGTCAACGGTGGCGATGGTCCGCAGAGGCTGGCGAACGCGGCGGCCACTGGCGCGCAATCCGTCGAAAGCCTGCGGCGACGTGACTTCGTGGACGAGGTGCAGATCGATATAGAGCAGGGCCGACTGGCCCGGCGGCGCAGAGACCAAGTGCGCATCCCAAATTTTGTCGAACAGAGTGCGAGCGGACATACTCTCTTTTCTCTAAACGCGGCTTTACAACCTATGTTTACGCGTTGAACCGTGTTTCATCAATCCACCTTCGCATGCTTCAGACCTGCCTCGGCGGCTAAAGCCGGATTAAAACAATGCACTTATCGCAGCGCTGAAGCGCTGCGCCGCCCAAAATCAAGTGCAAGGCAGAGTTTTCCCTCAGGCCGTGAAGCCATGCCCGTTCAAAGCTGATTTATGAAACAAGTCTTAGTTTATCGAATCGGACTGCCTCTGATAACTGGGCAGGCGCTTTTTTGGCGAATTACGGGCATTGTGCGCGGCTTCAGTTATGATTTAGGGAAAGAATTCAGAGGATTTCATGCATGATCAACGGCAAACGCATTGCCGTGGTATTGCCCGCCTATAACGCGGAAAAGACGCTGGAAACAACTGTGCGGGAGTTGCCCGACCTGGTCGATCTCTGCATTCTGGTCGACGATCACAGCACTGATCGCACGGTGGAAATCGCGCAGCGACTGGGATTGCAATACTTCATACACGACCGCAATTACGGGTATGGACGCAATCAGCAGACCTGCTACCGGGAGGCCCTGGCGGCGGGTGCGGATGTGGTGATCATGGTGCATCCCGACTATCAGTACACGCCGCTGCTGGCGACGGCGATGGCGAGCATGGTGGCGTATGGGGTCTACGATGTCGTGCTCGGATCGCGCATTATCGGCGGCACAGCACTGCGCGGCGGCATGCCGTTTTATAAATATGTCTCGAACCGGCTGCTCACCGCGTTTGAGAACATGTTTCTGGGAGTTAAGCTCTCTGAATACCACACCGGTTATCGCGCCTTCAGCCGCGACGTGCTGACGCGCTTGCCGCTGGGCGAAAACAGCGACGATTTCGTCTTCGACAACCAGATGCTGGCGCAATGCGTGCACTTCGGACTTGGGATCGGGGAAGTGTCATGTCCCACGAAATATTTTGCTGAGGCATCGTCGATCAATTTCCGCCGCAGCGTGCAGTACGGGTTGGGAGTGCTGAAAACAACGATGCAATTCGCGCTACAGCGCGCTGGAATTGCTCACTTCGCAATTTTTAGCGAAAAAGGCCGTCGGCTGGAACGTGAGTATTACAAGCCCGGCGTCGCCAAAGGCTCCGAGCCTGGATTTTGACGGCAGCGTACTTGAATAGAAACTCACTGCGCGATTCCACATTGCTGGTCCTGGCAACGGTTTTTGCCATCGCCATCCAGGGGTACCACCCCGGCCTTGAGGATGATGCCTTCTACCTCGCGGCCATCAAGCGGAACCTGAATCCGGCTCTGTTCCCGCACGACGCGGAATTTTTCCGGCTGCAATTTCAGGCTACGATCTTCGACAAGCTGGTCGCTTACTCTGTCCGTCTGACGCACCTGCCACTCGGCGTGACGGTTTTTGTTTGGCAGTTCGTCACCATTCTCGTGATTCTGTGGGGCTGCCTTGCGATCGCGCGACGCTGTTTTTCGTCTGCTCATGCGCAGTGGGCGGGAGTCGTCATGGTTGCCGCTCTGTTGACGATCCCAGTTTCCGGCACTGGCATTAGCCTCGTGGATCAGTATCTTCATCCTCGGGCCGTAGCGACGGCGGCGGTGCTCGCAGCAATCGTTGCCATTCTGAAGAAGCAACGCATGCTGGCGGGAGTTACGCTGGTCTTTGCGTTTGCGGTGCACGCGATCATGGCGAGCCTGGGAGCGTCCTTTTGCATTTTTCTGGCGTGGAATAATCCGCCAAAGGAAAAAAAGGACCAGGGCCTTGCACTTGCCGCGCTGCTTCTTCCGTTAGGTTGGGTTTTCGAACCGGCTTCGGATGCGTGGAGGCAAGCCGCTGCGACACGGAAATTTTATTTTCTGGTTGATTGGCACTGGTACGAGTGGGTCGGCGTTTTCGCTCCTCTGCTCATATTGTGGTTCTTTGCCCGCATCGCCCGGCGCGACGGGTCTGCTGTCTTGGAGCGGGTTGCAACGCGTTTGCTCTGGTTCGGCATTTTCCAGATGATGGTGGCGCTCGTGATCATGCTGCCTCCGGCCTTTGAACGGCTTCGTCCTTTTGAGCCGATGCGTTACCTGCAACTGGTTTATCTGCTGATGTTTCTGATGGCGGGCGGACTGATTGGGAAATACATTCTCGGCAACCACGTTTATCGTTGGCTGTTGCTTTTCGTCCCGCTGAGTTTGGGCATGTTCTATGCGCAGCGGCAGATGTATTCGGCGACTGCACACTTGGAGTCCCCCGGGATGAAGCCCGGCAACGATTGGGTCGCGGCGTTCGACTGGGTGCAGAAAAACACGCGGACAGACAGTCTTTTCGCTTTGGACCCTCACTACATGGAAATTCCGGGCGAGGATTATCACGGATTTCGCGCGCTGGCCGAGCGTAGCGCGCTGGCCGATGTGACCAAAGACGGAGGAATGGCAGCGCGAGTTCCACGGCTCGCTCCCCGATGGCTACGCGAAGTGGAAGCCACTCGTGGCTGGCATAATTTTCACGCTGCGGATTTTCGTTCTCTGAAGAATTCTTTCGGGGTGGATTGGGTCGTGCTGGCACAACCGGGAGTGGCGGATTTGAGCTGCCCCTATAAGAATCGAAGTGTTCTGGTGTGCCGGGTAGAGTAGCGAATGGAAATAGAGAATCGGATGCCCGATAGATCGCCGGAAAGCCAATGGCCTCCCTACGTTCCGATGATCCTGGTGGGACTGGCGATACGAGTTGCGGTCACACATTTTCTTTATCACGAGTGGATGGACCCGTTTGTCCTTGAGCACTGGGCATTTGGAAGGATTGGGCGATCGATCGCCATGGGGCACGGGTTTGGGAATCCCCTGGCCGACAGCGGACCTTCGGCTTTGCTGCCTCCGGTTTATCCCTACATTCTTGCCGCTGTTTTCAAGGTGTTTGGCATCTACACGAAAGCTTCCATTATTGCGGCTCTGGTTCTAAACGGTGTGTTTTCCGCGATGACGTGCGTGCCCGTCTTTTTTCTGGCAAAGAAGAGCTTCGGCGGTCGCGCGGCGAAGTGGGCAGGGTGGGGCTGGGCTCTTTCGCCTTACGGGATCTATTACGGAGGAGATTGGGCCTGGTCTACTTGCCTGGTCACTCTGCTGTTGTGCTGTCTCTTTCTGTGGGCCTGGGATCTCGAAGATTCCGAAAGCATCTGGCCGTGGCTGGGTTTCGGACTGCTCAGTGGCTTGGCGGCGCTGACCGAGCCGTCAGTACTGTCAGTGCTGCCGCTGCTCGGACTCTGGACGTGCTACCGGCGGGTTCGAACGCGACGGCGGTGGGTACTGCATGCTGCCGCTACCGCGGTGATCGTGTGCCTTGTGCTGTTGCCGTGGGGAATTCGCAACGAGTGGCTCTTCCATAAAGTCATCCCGATGCGAAGCGGGCTCGGACTCGAGTTGTATATCGGCAATAACGGCTACTCCACGCACTGGGTCAACCGCGACCTGCACCCAAATCACAATGCCGCCGAGCAATCGGAGTATGAGCGGGTCGGCGAGATCGCCTACATGGAACACAAGCGCGCGCAGGCGGTTGATTACATCCGCGCGCATCCAGGCTGGTTTGCCTGGATGACCGTGCGCCGCTTTATTTACCTGTGGACCGGCTATTGGAGCTTCGATCGCGGGTATTTAGCAATGGAGCCGCTCGATCCGCCTAACATTTTTGCGTGTACAACTCTGACCTTGCTGGCCCTCACCGGCCTGTGGCGATGCTTTCAGCAGAATCGCGATCTCGCCGTGCGCTATGCGATGGTGCTGGCGTTTTATCCGCTCATCTACTGCATAACCCATCCGGAGACGTACTACACGCGGCCTTTAGATCCGATTGTTGATGTGCTGGCCGCATTTGCTGTGGTCAGTTTCTTCCGGCCAAAGGGCGAAAGGGCGCTCTAATGTTCCAACATCGCCACGAGGCAGTCGGTTGCGGATGCGTTCCGCCGGGAAGTAACATCTAACAAGATTGATGGCCACCTCCGTCGCATCGCCGATTGCCACCCGCAGACCCAGGTTGGTATTCAGCGAAATCTTCAGCTTTGCCTTCGATACTTTCCGCAGCAACAAAGTTCGCTTCCTGCTCACCGCTCTCGGCATGATGATCGGCACGGCGTCGCTGATTCTGGTCGCGACCATCGGCTTGACCGGCAAGCAGTACGTACTGAGCCTGATTCAGGGCATCGGCACCAACATGGTTGAAGCGGAATACCAGGCGGGCGATCACGTAGGGGACGCCGGTCTTGACGACTTGACGATGGATGACATGCGAGCCGTCCAGTTGCAGGTTCCGGGTATCGCGGCCGCTTCGCCAGTGGTGCCTTTGTACGAACGTATTGGAGTGGGCAACGGAAAGGAGCGCGACATTCAAGTGCTCGGCGTCGAGCCTGCCTATCTCGATGTTCGCAACCTGGTTGTGCTCGGTGGCCGTTTTTTCGACGCTCAGGATTCCCAGGCGCACAACAAAGTCAGCCTGGTCACGCAAAAGCTCGCCGAAGATCTCTACGGCTCCTGCCAGAATGCGATTGGAAAAACAGTCAAGCTCACGGGTCTGCCCTTCAGCATCATCGGGTGCTTCCGGGAGCGTGTTGATACGTTCGGGCAGTCGGAAGTGACGGATCGCACGATGCTAATTCCCTATACGGTGAGCCGCTATTTCCAGGAAACGCCAGCTGTGCGGCAGATCTATTTTTCGGCCGCCGATGGGTCGCAGGTGGTTCCTATTACGGCGCAGATTCTGCGTGTCATCCAGTCACGGCACCGCCCAAACTCTGTGTATCGGGTCCAGAATCTGACGCAATTGCTGGCCGTCGCCGACAAAAGCGCGAATGCGCTTACTGCGGTTTTGCTGGCGGTGTCGCTGGTGGTGCTGCTGGTCAGCGGCATCGGAATCATGAACATCATGCTGGCCACCGTGAGCGCCCGCATTCGCGAGATCGGAATTCGCAAGGCGGTTGGCGCAACCAGCCGCGAGATCCGCTTCCAGTTTCTGGCGGAGGCGATTCTGATCTCATTGATCGGGGGCGTGGTCGGAATTATTATCGGGCTCGCAATTCCCTTCTCAGTCCGCTACCTCACCGAATATCGCATTCCGATTTCCGGCCTTTCGGCGATCATCGCGATCATAGTTTCGTCGCTGGTTGGGATTATTTTTGGAACGATCCCCGCCACGCGCGCCGCGCAGCTGGACCCGGTGGAGAGTTTGCGCTACGAATGAGAACCATGGCCGAATGGTCAGCACCCGCTTAAAGCGCGGTTGACTTGTTTAGTGGTATTTCGAGCGTAAGCGCCTTTCTAACACGGCTTGGCGCTGAGGAAGCTCAATGCCTGATTCCGGAACGAGAGTACGATCTCGCGAGAATTTGCCCCAACCAATCAAAACTGAAAGTGGCATACGGACACGGAGCTTGGTGCCGGTCTTGGTACTTGGCTGCTGCGGGCTATGCGCGTGAATACAGCATCTCCCAGAAGTTTGAGGCGGGACCCTGGCGAAGAATCGACATTGCGCTCATTGACTCGTCGTCTCCGCTCCCAGTCGTTTCTCCGCGCGGAGACTGGCCACGACTAAACGAATGTCATTGAAGCTGACATAGGGCGGCAACGCGTCTTTGATGTCCCTCAACCGCTCTACGCCTTTGCTCAAGCAGGCCGCTTCGATGAGCGGCTGAGCGTCGGGAGAAATCCATTTCGAATCGAGTTTTATCTGGCCGGTTTCGATCAGGTTGGCGACCGTGCCAACCACGGTCGAAATCTGGCGCGCCCGAATACGCCCGATCTCCTCGAAGGTGCGGCGCTCACGCAAGAGTTGTAGAGTCTGCTCGGCTGGAGACGAGACCTTCACACCAGCGGGCGTCGCGCGGGCTCCGGCTTCAAAGTTGCGCAAAGCTTGCAGGATTTCGGCTCCGTAAACGTCAGCTTTCCGCTCGCCTATTCCCGGCACTTGCATCAGTTGAGCCATGGTTGTTGGCCGCTGCCGGCAAAGCGCTTCGAGCGTGCTGTCATGCAGCACGATATAAGCGGGAGTTTTGTTTTCGCGGGCAATCGTGCGGCGCCACTCGCGGAGATAGTCGGCGAGCGCGGGATCGTCTTCGCGCGCTTGTGGGATGTTCGTCGTCCCCGCCGGAATGAGAAAGTCGTCCTCGGGCTGCGGGCGAGCACGCTTTCTGGTTCGCGACAGCAAAGCACTCGAAGGTCCGACTGCCTTCTCGGTAAGCCACGCCGGTTTGGTGCCGCAGTTGTCGCATGTGCCGCAGCGCTCCCATTTCGGCGTCTCGCCAAAGTGCAGGCAGATTTGGCGGTGGCGGCAGCCTTTGGAATCCGCGAACCGGCTGATGACCCGCTTTCGTTCCCATGAACGCTCGCGCTCGGCTTCGTCTTCGATCTTGCCGATGAAATACTCGAGCAGCACGTGGTCGCGTTTCTGCCAGAGGAGGACGCAATCGGCGGGACGGCCATCGCGACCTGCGCGGCCCGCTTCCTGGTAATACTGCTCGATCGATTTCGGCAACGAGAGATGAATCACTGCGCGCACGGAGGGCTTGTTGATGCCCAAGCCGAAAGCGATGGTGCCGACCAGCACGCGCACCTCGTCCGACATCCAGCGCTCCTGGTTCTGGCGGCGCATCGGAGCTTCCATCTTCGCGTGATACGGAATCGCCGGGATCCCGCTTTCTTCGAGAAATTCGACCGTCTCCTCCACGCGCCGAATCGTCGGCGCATAGACGATGACGCTGCTATCGCGGTAGTAACGCAGTGCGCGGCGGAGCAAGTCCATCTGCGTGAGCGCATCGCACTCGTGCACGATGTAGTTCAGATTCTCGCGATGGAAGCTGGCGATGTAGAGATGCGGATCGCGCATCTGCAACTGCTTCAGAATGTCGTGCCGCACCTGGCGGGTCGCGCTGGCCGTGAACGCAGCAATTGGAATGCCTGGGAAACGCGTGCGCAATCGGCTGAGCTGACGGTAGTCGGGACGAAACTCGTGTCCCCACTCCGAAATGCAATGGGCCTCGTCAACTGCGAACAATCCCACGGGAACATTCGCGAGCCAATCGAACGTGTTTTCCGCCGCCAAACGTTCCGGCGAGAGATAGAGCAGGCGATAATCGCCCTTGCGGGCATTGGACATGACGCGACTTCGTTCGCTCGCATCCAGAAAGCTGTTCAGCGCGGCCGCGGGAATACCCATCTGCGCCAGTTGCGCGGCCTGGTCCTGCATCAACGCAATTAGAGGAGAAACGACGACCGCGGTCTTTTCTGAAACCACAGCCGGAAGCTGGTAACAGAGCGACTTTCCCCCGCCGGTCGGCATGACTGCACAGGTGTCGTGCGCGCCCAGCAGACTGCGAATCACGTTCTCCTGCTTGGGGCGAAAGGAATCGTATCCCCAAAAACGCTTGAGCGGAGTGAGCAGATCGGAGAAGGACACAAAAGGAGTATATGAAATATCCGGCGCGGCGAGCGTGATGCAGGGGCAGGGAAAATGTGATGAAGTTCAATTGGTTTTGCCGGCGGCTCTTCGAGTCTGTGGTGAAATAGCATTCAGGTTCCATGGTCATTGGCGTCATTTCCGACACGCACGGCCTGCTGCGAAAGGAGGCAGTTGAAGCTCTGCGCGGAGCCGATCGCATCCTGCATGCGGGAGATGTTGGAGCGCCCGAAATCCTGGACGCGCTCGCGCAGATTGCACCAGTCAGTGCGATTCGCGGCAACATCGATACTCAATCGTGGGCGCAAGCGCTGCCCGAAACCGAAATAGTCGAAATTGAGGGCGTTTCAATTTACATGCTGCATGAGCTGGGCCAGCTCGACTTGGAGCCCGAAGCTGCCGGAATCCACGCAGTCATCTACGGCCACAGCCATCAACCGAAGATCGAAATGAAGAGCGGCGTGCTGTACTTCAACCCAGGCAGCGCAGGTCCGCGGCGGTTTCATTTGCCGGTGAGCGTAGGAAAACTGCGCATCGAAAACGGGAAGGTTGGCCGAGAGCTGGTGGTGTTGAAGATCTGAAGCCGGCTTTGGCGCCAAGCGCGAGCATTAATTCCAATTCATGGATGTCACTCCGGCGCAACCGACGGGTCGGGTAGCTGACGCTCGAACTTCTGCACGTCCCAGTAGTCACGCCAGGCGGCGATCTTCCCTTCTTGCAGTTCGAAGATGCCCATGCAAGGGACGCTTACGGGCGTCTTTCCGACCAGAAAATTGTCTATCCGCTCGGTCATTACGATGTCACCATCCGCCACGATGTGTTTGACCTCCCAAGGCAACGCAGACATACGCTCCGCACTGCGGCGCAATGTCTCGCGGATGGCCTCGCGGCCTTTGACCGGATTCCAAGGAGCATTGCACCATGTTGCATCCGCCGTAAAGAAGCTGGCGAACTCTTCCGGATCGGCGCGAACACATGCCTCAAGGAAGCGCCGGATCAAAGCGATGCTCTCTGTACTGCCCACAGGTTCCTCCTCGGCCGCCGCAACGTGATTCCCAGAAAACGCAAATACTAGAGAGCCTGCCAGCGCTCCCATCTTCCAATGGCAGAGGGCCGGCAACTTTCTTGCCGGCCCTCGCAATTTCTAGCAGAGATAACGTCTGCACTACTTCTTGGGCGCGATCGCGTCCTTCGCGGCTTTCGCCACGCGGAACTTCACGACCGTCTTCGCCTTGATCTGGATCGGTTCGCCGGTCTGCGGATTGCGTCCCATGCGAGCCTTGCGGTGCGCTTTCACCAAGCGGCCCAGTCCGGGAACTACGAATACGCCGTTCTTCTTGGTTTCTTTGATCGCGACGTCAGCGAGGTGTTCCAGGAACGTTGCCGCGGTCTTGTTGTTGGTGCCGAGCTTTTCGGCCAGATGACGAGTGAGTTGTGTTTTGGTCATGCCAGATGCCATGAATTCCTCCTTCAGGAAGCGACTAAAATGCTTGATTCGCTCGAATATTAACTCTTCGCGCTGTGGAAAAGTAGCAATTTATGCAGATTTTATGCGGTTCCCAAGAAAGATACTCCCGAAAAGTGGCGTAAACCGCTGCTTTTGATGCCTGTACCATCCGGAAACGGGCCAAAACCGCTGGCCCGGAAGCATTCGTTTCGCGCCGCGCAAGCAGTTCGTGAAAGGAAAGTGAGACTCGCCTCGCTCTCTGCAGCGCCGGTTCGTTACACTGAGAACCATTTCTGATCGTGATGGAGGAGCATTCTCTATGGCAGACGCAACACTGACTGGCACGGAGTTCAAGAAGCAATTGCGCGCGGGAACTCCGAAGATGGGACTGTTCTTGAATTCGCACAGCCCGACTGTAGCCGAACAACTCGCGCACAGCGGCTACGACTGGCTACTCGTTGACACGCAGCATGGGCCGATGAATTACGAGAAGCTGTCGGCGATGCTGAGCGGCATTGCGAATGGCGGCACGAAATCGCTGGTGCGCGTGGGAAGCTATGCCGATCGTCCGGGCATTCAGCAAGCACTCGATTTGGGCGCGGACGGCGTTCTCATTCCTTACATCAATACGGCGGACGAGGCGCGCGAAGCCGTCAGTTGCGCCAAGTATCCAACGGTCGGAACGCGCTCGGTGTATTTCCCGCAGCGCAGCATGAACAAGGGCGGATTGCTCGGTTACGCGGGCAACTGGAATAATGAAGGAATCGTAGCGCTGCAGGTTGAAACCGCCTCGTGCATCGAGAACATCGCCGAGATCGCGGCCGTTCCTGGCGTGGATATTCTCTTCCTCGGGCAGAACGATCTCTGCATGTCGATGGGCCTGTACAACAAGTACGAGTTCCCGCACATGTACACTTCGCCAGAACTGGGAGCCGCGACACAGAAGCTCATCGAGCATGCCCATAAGAACAATGTCATTCTGGGACTCTTCCTGTTCGGCACCGCGCGCGTCGGCGAGTTCCTGGAGAAGGGCTTCACTTTCATCAGCGTCGGAAACGATTTGCATCATGTTTTGACGCAGGCAGGAGCTTATGTCAACGACATGGAGAACATCGCGAAAGACAAGGGCAAGCCGTGGAAGCGGCGTCCGACGGCGCTGTTCTAGGCTGGAGCGCGCGACCGATTGCGTTTAGCGAGGGTGCAACTCGCATGAGCGCGAGATGCAGTAACGGTTGCGCGCGAACCAGCGATATCCCGCGTGCAGCAGCCAGTGGAAGCCGGGCAGACTGAAGATGGCATAGAACGGCCAAGTCCACCAGATGCGGCGCGCAACGTAGAGGTAGACATCAGCGCCTGAGATGAGCTGGCCGTTTGGCGTAAGCAAGCGAATATCGACAAGCAGGGATTCGAGCGGCAGTTGGAGTTTCGCGGCAACCCAAGGCTGCTGAAGAGTTGCGAGCTCAAATCCTCGTTTGCGCAGGGTGTTTGCCCAAAGAGTTATCCAGCGCTTGCAGAAGCCGCATTCGCCGTCGTAAAAAATCGACGCCGACGCGTGTGTTGGATGATCTTTCGCGACTTCTGCGCTGCTAAAGCTCACGCCAGTTAAGATGGCGGAAACGACGGCAGCGATTCAGATGAAAATTGGCGTCGCGCTACGGATCGTACGTCCTGGTATGCATGCCAGCGCGGCGCGCCGCCTCCTGCATGGCTTCGAGAACCGCTTTTTGCTGGTCGAGTTGCTGCTGCAGCACTTTCAGGTGCCCCAGTTGCGGACCCTGATAACGATCCAGCATGACAGCTGAATAGTTGTCGCTGTCGTAAGCGTTCTGATCGACGAAGTGAATCGACCCTTTGAGCCGGTCGACGCGCACCTGCAGGTTCGCGACTGTATACTTCTGCGCCTGAATACGGCTCTTCCACTGTTGCGCGGCTTGCTGCTCACGGGCGCGTTGCTGTGCGGCACGACGTTCGGCCTGGCGTTCGGCCCAGCGCTGCTGAGGGGTCTTCACGTTGGGTTGCGCGGGCGCTGGCATGGTCTGC
>Ga0187867_10001366_pt1 | contig 21024 bp, 20 predicted proteins | sample June2016WEW_13_1_FD_132976 | JGI IMG/M metagenome (GOLD analysis project Ga0187867, IMG submission 132976) | Peatland microbial communities from SPRUCE experiment site at the Marcell Experimental Forest, Minnesota, USA - June2016WEW_13_10 | ecosystem: Environmental > Terrestrial > Soil >...
AATCTTCCCGGCAGGCTCAGGATTTCCTTTCGGCTCACGCTTTCATCCACGGTCACTTCCATCCACGCCGACACCTGATCCCCGCCAGCACTTATCGCGAGATTCGCTCCAAGGCTTTCAGGGATTGGCGGCGGAGCCGTGCGTCCAGTACGTTGCGTGATCGGCGCGGCATTTGTGCGCGCGTCTTCGAAGCAGCCCGTGGAAGTTAACGTGACAATGCCCATTCCTCCGTCTGGGGCACAAGCGAATTGCTTGCGCTCATAATAATCATTCGGCGGCAGCCCCCCACCTCCTGCGCGTCGAGGACGAGAACCAAACGATGGTCCTCCCAAACACCGGCACGATCCGCATATGTCGGATGGTCCACTGACGCAAGAGTTTTGACCATGAAAACCACGAGAACCCTTATGCTCGCGGCGATAACCGCGTTGTCCCTCGGCGTTGGCACCGCGATGGCGCAATCGGAAGTGCCGAGCGCAATTGAGGGGGACTATTTCTCAGGCCAGCGTCAGGCTGCGCCGCCGGTCACGAACCATGGGTCGCGCCAGGTGCAGTCCGGTTCGTCCGACGCGGTGCCGATGCACTCCGGGGCGACCCAGATACCGAGCGCGCAAAACCTACCCGGTTTTTCCGCCCCCAGCTAAATACCCCAACTCCTGTCGAGTGTGGTGTTCTGCAGGGACCGCGATAGTTTGCCGTCGGTCTTCGCGAAGTAGAACTGGATCGCACTGCCGCCCTCGCTCGCACCTCTGCGCGAAGCGGTGACGGAAATGTCGAATGCAAGATCGCGGGCGGCAGTTATCCAATCCCGGTCGTGCTGCTTCTCATTCGGAAAAACCGGGCTAATACCAATCGACCGAACCATTGAACGATCGGCATTGCTTCTATCGCGTCAAGCCCGCCACTGAGCCATGGCTGATTATCACGGCGGGATAGCGATGACGGTAGCGCGGATCAGGTAGGGGCTTCGTGCCGACAGCCTCGGTGGTCTCAAATCAATCAGTCAGACCTGGTTGCGGTCACAATGTCCAGAAAAGTGATGCTGTCTATTTATGCTTCCCGGCCTCCCAGGTGTCCTGGTCGGTGGACGGAACCAAACTCTGCGTCTTTTGCTTGTAGCTGGGGTCGCCGCCGGCCTGGTTGGAAGACGGAACCAGATTTTGTGTCGGCTGCTTGTGGGCAGACGTCGTGACAGGCTGGTTGGAAGACGGGATCAAATTCTGTGTCGGCTGCTTGCTCGCTGGCGACGTTTGGGCAAGCACTGGGGCCGCGATAAGCAAGCCAGCAGCCATCAACGCGGCGGAAAGGGTCTGAACGTTCATCGAAGTCTCCGTTTAACGCGAAAGGATAAACTCGTTCGGACAGGTGGCACGGCTCGCCGATCACAGTTTGGTCGGCACCAGAGTCCTTATCCCGGACTGAGTTTTCCTGAGATCATTTGAGCAGCGGACGCGACGGCAACCCGCGACAATCGTGGTGCCGGGGTACTATTATTTATGATGCGATCCATGCACGTCAAGCCCTCCGGCGACACCCCTCAGGGCAATTCGATTCGGCTCTGCAGCCAGCCGCTGAATTAGCGATCGCGAATTTTCTACCCTGAGATTCAAAGGATTGGGCGAATGTGGGGAAAGGTTCGCGGATGTCGTCCGTATCAGGAGCGGTTGGAAGTCTTCGGGTCATGCTCTCGTCGGTCCCTGACCATCGACGCCCGGAGAGGACACGTTACCCGCTAACGTTTGTGCAGTTGATCGCGGTAGCGGCGTTCCTGTGCGGCCGCCGGGACCAATTGGGTATCGTTCGGTGGGGCAAACGGTTGAGCCGAGAGGCGTTGGCCAGCATCGGGATCAGCCGCGGCCGGGTTCCGGCACCTTCGGTATGATGTGAATTGTTTCAGGCCGTTGATGTCACCAGCCTGGAACGAATATGGAGTCCGGGCGGCCGGGCATGTCGCAATTGATGGCAAGCAGTTGCGCGGCAGTGCCACGGCGTTGTCGTCTCTCATGAGACAGTTCGTCGGTGGTGCAAGAAGTTTGGCCAGGCCTTCGCAACCCTTCTGCGACGCCGCCCACGACCCGGAGACAACAAGTGGTACTTGGACGAGGTGTTCATCCGGATCCAGGGCGTGCAGCACTATCCGTGGCGTGCCGTGGATCAGGACGGCTTCGTTCTCGACATCCTCGTTCAGCAACGGCGGGATGCCAAGGCAGCCAAACGCTTCTTTCGACGACTGCTGAAGGGCCTCGATTACGTGCCACGCGTGATCGTGACGGATAAGCTGCGAAGCTACAGCGTGGCTCTGCGCCAGTTGCTGCCGAAGGTTGAGCACAGACAAAGCCGCTATCTAAACAATCGTGCTGAGAACTCACACCGGCCGACACGGCGTCGAGAACGCCGGATGCAACGATTCAAATCTCCCCGGCAGGCGCAGGATTTCCTTTCGGCTCACGCATTCATCCACGGTCATTTCCATCCCCGTCGGCACCTTCCGACCGCCAGTTCCTATCGCTCAATTCGGACTGAGAATTTCCGCATCTGGCGCCAGCAGACATGCGCTCATCAGGTTGCGTGATTGGCACGACTTACCGCAAGCGCCGCCCGATTGCCCGATAGAAGTTAACGGGACAATGCCGTCGCGCCTTACCGCCCACCTCGGCGGCGATGTCGAACTCTACGCCAAGCGAGAAGATTGCAATTCCGGCCTGGCCTTCGGCGGCAACAAACTTCGCAAGCTCGAGTACATAGTCCCGGATGCGATCGCCAGCAGCGCGGACACGCTGGTGGCGATCGGCGGCGTGCAATCCAACCATACGCGGATGGTTGCGGCGGTGGCAGCCAAGATCGGGATGAAGTGCCGACTCATTCAGGAGAGTTGGGTGCCTCATGAGGACGCGGTCTACGACCGGGTAGGCAACATTCTGCTGTCCCGCATCATGGGGGCCGAGGCGCAACTGGTCGACGAGGGCTTCGACATCGGCATTCGCGAAAGCTGGATCCGCGCGTTGGAAGACGTGAAAGCCAAAGGTGGCAAGCCATACGCCATCCCAGCCGGCGCATCGGTCCACAAGTTCGGTGGCCTCGGTTACGTGGGTTTCGGCGAGGAGGTGCGCGCACAGGAAAAGGACATGAGCCTTCGGTTCGATTACGTGATCGTTTGTACGGTCACCGGGTCAACCCACGCCGGCATGGTGGTCGGCTTCATTGCTGACGGGCGGGAGCGCCACGTTATTGGCATTGATGCCTCCTGCACTCCGGCGCAGACCAAGGCGCAGGTGCTCGACATCGCTCGTAAAACCTCGATCCTGATTGGCGGCAAGCCGATCAGCGAGGACGATATCGTACTGAAGGAGGATTATGCGTACCCGGTCTATGGCGTGCCGTCCAAGGAGACAGTGGAGGCAATACGTCTCTCCGCGCGGCTGGAAGCCATGATCACCGACCCAATGTATGAGGGGAAGTCCATGCAGGGGATGGTTGACCTCGTGCGAAAGGGGCTTTTCCCAAAGGGATCGAAGGTGCTTTACGCCCATTTGGGCGGCGCTCCCGCACTGAACGGTTACAGCTATACATTTCGCGACGGTTGAAATGCATAGCCTCGCTGATCACGCGGAACTCGCCGAGCACGTCTGCGAACCACCCTGAAGGGCGGTAGGGCGGCCTCACCAGCTACACCCGTAGTTGACCACTCAAAGCGGGCATTCAAACGAAGGCGGACTGCGCTCGGCGTCGCTGCGGGACCGGTCGGAGGACGGCCCCGAGCGTTCGGTCCAGACAGGTGTCCACCCAAATTTGCGCCAGCCCGGCGGTTGTCAAAACACGCCCCACCCATCCGCGAGGAGCCAATCGAAGCGGTCGATTACGCCAACTTGCTATTGAAATCATTGAAAAACCCAGGAACTTCTAAGCTGTGGGTCGGCGGTTCGAGTCCTCCAGGGCGCGCCAGGGTTGCATTGGGTAACGGAACGTCCGAGGCGGCGATCCTCCGCGCCGTGCGAGGGCGATGGCCTGGCGGATCCAGGATCCTCCAGGCAGCCAACCCTGTTCCATCGGCGTTCTCAGGTCCTCGGCCCGCGAGCCATTCGCACCTCCCGGTGTCCTCGCGAATTTTGTTGCGTGACGCCCCCGATTGGCGCTGATTTCCGACGCCGTTACCGACAGAAAACTGCCGTTGCAATGGTATGCAGAGGAAAGTGCCGTGGGACTACTGTCTGATCTCTTAACGCGTCCCTTCAAACGGCCGGCCAAGGATGCTCCTCCGCCGGCGCCGGAACGCCGCGGCGCGCAGAGATACGCCACGACACTCCCGATCTTACTCAGAAGATTCGAGCTGCCGCCGTTTGCCACCTCGTTGATTGATATCTCGACAACTGGTGCGGCGATTACGCTCCACGATTGGGACGCGCCGGAACCAGCCCCATGGCCGGCCCGCTTGAAGCACGGCGATGAAATAGCACTGGCCGGGTTGTTGGATGTTCCCCTGGCGGCGTGGGTGGTGGTTGCCAATGAGGGCGTGCTGCGCGTGCGTTTCCTGATGGACGATACTGTGCGCACAAAATTGCATGAGATGATCACCCGGCTGGCTACTGCGGAATGACGCCGTTACTTCGGATACCGAGGCGTTCCCATCGGCCGTTGTCGGCCCAATGCCTCCGTGATTGGCGGTGTGGATGCAGAGCCGGAATGCTCACCGGTGCGGTTCATCATCGGCACCCCGGGTTGATGCCGTCCTCACCTGATTGACGTTCCCTGTACTGCGCGCATATTCGTCGCAAACGCCAGGAAAGAGGCACCGCATGTCATCGCTGTTCGACCTCACCGGTAAGATCGCCGTCGTTACTGGCTCGACCAAAGGGATCGGGCTCGCCATCGCCAAACGTATGGCCGAGCACGGTGCAACTGTCGTCGTGTCGAGCCGCAAACCGGACGCCTGCGAGGCGGTGGCGCAAGGCATTCGCGACGCCGGTGGCAAGGCTATTGTCATTCCCTGCCACGTTGCGCGGAAAGAGGAACTGCAGAACCTCGTCGACAAGACCGTCGCGCAATGTGGCGGCATCGACATCGTGGTCGCCAATGCCGCGGTCAATCCTTATCTGGGTCCGCAGTCCGGCGCTTCGGATGACGTGTATGAGCGGGTAATGGGCACCAACATCCGTTCGAATTTCTGGTTGTCGAACATGGTTTGCCCGCACCTCGCGGCGCGCGGCGGCGGATCGTTCATCATCATTTCCTCCATTGGCGGCCTGATTGGCAGTGCCACACTGGGCCTTTACGGGATTTCCAAGGCCGCCGATATCGCGTTGGTGCGCAATCTCGCGGTCGAGTGGGGACCGCAGAACGTGCGCGCCAATGCGATCGCGCCAGGACTCGTTCGCACCGACTTCGCCCGCGCACTGTGGGAGGATCCGGTGCGCTATAAGAAAACCACGCGTGATGCGCCGCTTGGCCGGATCGGCGAGCCGGATGAGATCGCCGGTGCGGCGATTTATCTCGCCTCGAGCGCCGGCAGTTTTACGTCAGGTCAGACGCTGGTCATCGATGGCGGACGCATGGCCGGGGCACCGTTGCACAAAGACGACTGATCCGGCTGGCCCATGCGCGGGATCGTTCCGGAACCGATGGCGCGTCCAATTCAGCGAAAGCGGGCCGTGACATGACCGACGCACCATTGTTCGATCCCAGAGACTTTGCCATTGCACCTGGTATCACTCACGTCTGTGCCGGTGGCGAAACGGCCTGTTTGCGCCGCCACGACGCCGCATTGTCACGCTATTTGCACGACAAAAGCAGCGGAATGGCCGGTCGCGTCGCACAGGAGGCCGAGCTAGCTCGCGCCCGTGCCGGCATCGCGCGGCTATGGGGCGTTGACGTCGGATCCATTGGTTTTGTCAGCAACGTCGCCGAGGGCATCTCGATCGTCGCGGAAAGCCTTAACTGGCAGGACGGCGACAACATCGTTATCGATGCCGACGAATATCCGTCGGTCGCCGGACCGTTTTTGTTGCACCGTCACCCAATCGTGACGATCCGACAGGCCACAGGCACCGAACCGGACCGTTTCGCTGGTTGCGTCAATGAGCGCACGCGAGTGATCGGCGTCAGCTACGTTTCGTATTTAACCGGCGAGCGGCATGATTTGCACGCACTGCGGATGCTGGCCGACAAAGTTGGGGCGTTGCTGGTCGTCGATTTCACCCAGGCGTCGGGATATTTGCCGATCGATGCGGCAGTCGCAGATTTTGCCTTTTGCGCCTGCTACAAGTGGATGCTCGGCATAACCGGCGTCGCCGTCGCTTATTGGAACCGCGCCCGCCAACCCGACTGGTCGCCTGCCACGGCCGGCTGGCACTCTTTTGCACCCGGTTCACGCGGCTACGACGATCCGCCACCCTTGCGAGCGGACGCCTTGCGGTTCACCCGAGGCAACCCGGCGCATGGTCCGGTTTACGTGCTTGCCCAGGCGCTGGATTATCTGGCCGCATTTGACATGCAGGACCTGCAGGCGCACGTGCAGGCGCTGACCACCGGGATGTTGGAGCGGCTGCGGGCTTTGCAACTTCCGACCTTGACGCCAACCGATCCGGCGCGCCACGGCGCCAGCGTTTGCGTTCCGTCAGCGCGCGCCCAATCGATCGTTGATGGCATGGCACAGAATGGCGTACTGGCGTGGAACGGGCAGGGGCGCGTGCGGTTCAGTTTCCATGGCTACAATTCGGCGCCGGACGTCGACCGCGCGATCGACGCCCTGCGTGCGGAATGGCGCTGATCAGCCGTTCTTTGCTTTGTTTTCCAACGCCTCGGTCAGTCGTTGCGGATCGACTTTGATCTCGATGCCGGCGCGTTCGGTTTGCAGCACCATGATGGCGCGTGAGTCGCGATTGCCCCAGCCGCGGTTCAGTCCCTCGGACAGATCCGCCAGTGCGAGATTGGCCAGCCGCATCGGCACATTCAGTTCGCGGCCAAGTGCGGTCGCGAGCGAAACGTCCTTGTGGGCAAGGCGCAGCGCGAAAGCAGGTGGTTCGTACTTATTGGGCAGGAACTGATCGGTCAGCGAATCGAATGCGCCACGGCGGCCGATCGCGCCCTGCCGCACCGCTTCCCAGATCGCCAAAGGTTCGATCCCGGCTTTCACGCCCATGCTGAACACCTCGGCCGCTGCCGCGGTCGCGATGTAGCCGTAACAATTATGCACCAGCTTGGCGACCGAGCCGGCGCCGATCGGGCCAATGTAGCGCGCCTGATCGCCGATCGTCGATAACACCGGGTACCATTTTTCAAACACATCCTGATCGCCGCCGCACCAGATTGCCAGTTTGCCGGAGGCCGCACCGCGTGGCCCGCCGCTGACCGGAGCATCGAACAGGTACGCGCCTTTCTTGCTATATTCTTCCGCGGCCTTGCGCACTGTGGTCGGCGAGTTCGTCGTCAGATCGAAATAGGCTGCTCCCTTGCGGATCGTGGACAACAGCCCGTGGGCGCCGAACGACACGGCGTCGAACTCCACCGGACCTGGCAGAGAGGTGAAGATTACGTCGCACTCGGCCGCCACAGCGGCGGGTGTATCAGCCCAGGCGGCGCCGTTCTTGATGTGGGGTGCGGCGGCCTCTTTGCGGACGTCGTGCACGATGACGGTATGGCCATCTTTTTGGATGCCTTTTTGCAAGTTGGCAGCCATGCTGGCGCCCATGGTACCAAGGCCGATGAATCCCGCCTTCATTTGTTACGCTCCTTATGTGACTGATGGTCTGGTTGTACGAACCAGGTTTCAAACATGGTCAGGGTCATCTGCACCAGCACGATGCTTCGCCGGACGGCCCGGTGGTCCCCCGACCAGGTCGGGGGAGGGCCATGACGGGGCAAATCACGGATTATTCGCAAAAATATCCTTCGCGATGTTCGCTGCCGTCATCGAGGCCGGCCAGCCGGAATAGAACGCCAGATGCGTGATCATTTCGGAAATTTCATCCTTCGTCACGCCGTTATCCAGTGCGCGCTGCAGATGGCCGCGCAGCTGCTCGGGACGGTAGGTTGCGATCAGCGTGGCGCAAACGATCAGGCTGCGGTCACGTTTGGACAGGTTCGGGCGTTCCCAGACGTCGCCGAACAGAACTTTCTCCGTGAGGTCGATCATTTTCGGTACGACAGCGCGAACGGCATCGCGGGACGCGGATGGCGGAGTGGCCATGGTTTCCTCCATTGGATTGCCATTGGGATTGAATGACGGTGGCATTGCACACCAACCCGCTTTCGCTGTCCAATCGGCGCGTGTAACAAACCCGGAGGCACGGACAATGACGGACGAACACAAGGTTGCGCTGGTGACCGGCAGCGCACTTAACATTGGCCGCGCGATCGCGCTGGCGCTGGCCGCCGACGGGTTCCGGATCATGACGACTGCCCGCCGGTCGGAAGCCGATGCACGCGAAACTGCCCGTCTGGTGCGTGACGCGGGCTCGGATGCCGACACCTTCATGGCCGATATTTCCGATCACCATCAGGCCGGCGCGCTTGTCGCGGCCACCGTGCAACGGTTTGGCCGGCTCGACGTGCTGGTCAACAACGCCTCGATCCGGCGACAGACCAAATTCGCCGATATGACGCCAGAGGAATGGCGCGAGATCATGGGCACCACGATCGACGGCGCGTTTTATTGCGCCCATGCCGCGGCGCCGCACATCATCGCAGCCGGTGGGGGAACGATTATCAACCTTGGCGGCATTTCATCACATGTCGGAGCGGTCGGCCGGGTGCACGCGATCACCGCGAAGGCCGGCATGGTCGGATTGACCCGGGCCTTGGCGAAGGAACTGGCGCCGGACGACATCACCGTGAATACCGTCGTGCCGGGCTCGATCGAAACCGTCCGAGGCTTTGCCGCAGGGGGCAATCACGGACGCGCTGCACTGCCGGACAGCCCGCTAGGCCGCCGCGGCAGGCCCGAGGAAGTCGCCGCAATGGTCCGTTTCCTCTGTTCCCCCGAAGCACGCTACATCACAGGGCAGGCGATTCACGTGAACGGCGGCGCATTCCTGAGTTGATCGGGTGCAACCCGGTCGCGCTAAAACGGGCGCACGATCACCATGATCACGATCACGACCAGCAGCACGGTGGGGATCTCATTGGCGATCCGATAGAACCGCTGCGAGCGTGTGTTGCGATCTTCCATGAACTCGCGGCGCCATTTCGACATGGCACCATGCAGCCCCGACATCAGCACCACGCAAACCAGTTTCACATACCACCAGCCGGCGGCCCAACTGATCACGCCCGGGGTCAGCACCAACAGAATACCAAAAGTCCAGGTCGCGATCATCGCCGGATTGATGATCTGCTTCAGTAGGCGGTACTCCATCACCTTGAAGCGTTCGCTGTCGGTGGATCCCGGTGCGCTTTCGCAATGATACACAAACAGCCGCGGCAGATAGAACATGCCCGCCATCCAGGCGACCATCGAGATGATGTGAAACGCTTTGGTCCAGGGATACAGTGCAGTCAGAAAGGACATGCCAAAGCTGCGCGTAGCAGCCCAGGAAGGTCGTGCATGGAATGAAACGGCATCGCACCGGCGGCGCGCAATGCTGCCGCATCGCCATGCGGAACAAAGCCCAGACAATCCATGCCGGCGGCACGTGCTGCAGTTGCACCGTGGACGCTGTCCTCGATCACCAGACAACGCGCCGGTGCAACTGCTGCCGCCGCGGCAGCGGCGAGGAACAGGTCGGGCGCCGGTTTCCCGGCACCGCCTCGTGCGATCACATCGACCGAACTGTGCACACGGCCGGCGACCAGCTCCAGCCATCCCACACGGCCAAACTTCGCTGCCATTTCAAGGTGCGACGAATTGGACGCGATGCGCCAGTTCAGTCCCATCGCCATGACCGCGTCCAGCGCCTCGCGCGCACCCGCGACAGGTTCGGCTTCGCGCTCCATCGCTGCGGTGACCACGTCAACGACACGATCGACCCAGTCATCGCCAAGGGAACGGCCAAGCCGTGCCTCGATCTCCGGCTGCATCGCGTAAAAGCTCATGCCGATGAAGCGGTCAGTGCATTCCTTGGCGGTCATGGGCCAGCCCGCTTCGGTCAGGATTTCGGCGACCACACGGTTGCACAAAGCCTCGCTGTCGATCAGCACGCCGTCGCAGTCGAAAATCACCAGTTCGAGCGGCCGCTGCCGCGCCCGCAGGAATGCAGCAGCAGCCTCGCTCATTCGCTGGGTTCCACATCCAGCCGCAGCGCGATGCCTTCCAGGCCGGACGCTGCGGCGGGGTAGCGTGCCGTGACCAGCGGATCATGACCCGGAATGATCGCGTTCGGCGCACTGGCCATTCGCTTCATCTTTTCGTAGCCCAGAAGCGTGGCTTCGTGGCTATGCAGGATCGGATAGGCACGGCCGGTTTCAAAGTTCGCGTAGAAATGGCTGGCATCGGAGGCCAGAACCATCCAGCCGCGCCGCGTGAACACCCGGGCAAATTGCAGGCCCTTGCTGTGGCCGCCGACGTGGTGGACGGTGACGCCCTCGGCAACCTGACCCTCGCCGTCGTGAAACACCACGCGGCGGGCAAACACCTTGCGCACCATTGCCACGACATCTGCTTCCTCGAACGGGCCGCGCAGCCCGTCAAAGCACATGCACTTGCCGGTGCAATACGCCATTTCAATTTCCTGCACGTGGTAATTGGCGCGCGGGAACATGTCGTAATTGCCGCAATGATCGTAGTGCAAATGCGACAGGATCACGTGCTCCACCTGATCCGGCTCCACGCCGATGGCCTTCAGGCCGACGGCGGGGGAGCGCAGGAACTGGCGGTTACGTTTTTTGCCCATCGGTTCATCGAAGCCGGTGTCCAGAATGATCGTTCTGGACCCCTGCCGCATCGCCCACACGAAATAGTCCAACGGCATCGGCGCATCGTGCGGATCGCCACCGATGAAGTTGGTCGACCGTTTCGCGTTGTCGTTACGCGCGTACCGGACCGCAAAAACCTCCCACGGAGTCACGATGTTTTTGGCCAGAACGGTTCGCCGGTGGCAATCGAGTCTGGATAGACCGGCACCGGGACGCCGTTGCGGTATTGCACGATACAAATTCCGGCGCCCTTCCGGCGACCTTTTTCGTCGTAGCTGATCCGCCCATCAGGGAACAGATCGGCCGGTCCGTCGGTGATATTCATGGTGCGCAACGCCTCGGCGACCTTGTGCCGCTCGGCCGAAGCAGCATGCTCGATCGCCGTTTTCAGGATCATCACGTGCGCGTACGCGAAGATCGAGTCATGGCCGAACCACGGCTCCCCGGTGCGGGCGATGAAGCGCTTGCTGATATCTGCCGCCTTCTTGCCGGGCCAGTCGGCGAGAGCGATGATGATGCCCTCCAGATTTTCCGGTCCGGTCAGTTTCACCAGTTCCGGTGACGCCCAATGACCGCCGCCGCCGATCAACGGCATCTTTTTGGCGGTCAGTCCGAACTCGGCGAATTTCTCGACCAGCAGCTTGTCATCGCCGACGTTGGTCGATTGCAACAAAACGAAGTCCGGCTTGCCGGAGCGCAGTTTCTCCACGATCGTCGTCGCGTCAGATAGTGGCGGTGTGTAGATTTCGTCGGCAACAAGGTTCAGTTTTTCATTCTTCAGAACGTGATCACGGATCGGCTTCAGAAAGCTGACGGTGGCAGCCGTGTTATCGCCGACGATCGCGACCTTGGTCGGTCGCTTGCCGGTCGTTTTGGTCGCGAGAGCCATGACGATCGGCACGGTCTGCTCGGCCTGCGCGTCGGCCGTCGGCGAGGACTGAAACACGTACTTAAAGCCGCGCCCAGTGATCAGGTCGGAATAGGACAGCGTCAGCCAGGGCAGTTCGGCGCGCTCGGTGACCTCGGTGATGGCGAGCGTGAACGTGGACAGCCAGGCCCCAAACCCGCCGGCCAGATCAGGTTCCTGCGCGATCATGCGCTGCGCGGCATCCTTGGCCTTCTCCGCGGTGTCGCCGGCATCATACTCCACCAACTTCATTTTTGCGCCGCCCAGAGCCTTGACGCCGCCGCCATTGTTGACGTCGTCGATGGCCATTCGGGCGCCCATTTGCTCCAGCAGGCCGCTGCGCGCCCAGGGACCGGAGAGCGGCACCTCCATGGCGATTTTGACCTCGGACGGGCTGTCCGCACGGGCCTTGCCGGCCAGAGCAGCCGCACCCGCGAGGCTCAAGGCGCCGCGGCGGCCGAGGGGTTTGATGAGTGCCATCTTGTCAGTCTCCTTTGTAGTCATTCTTCGGTCAGGCCGAGATACGATTTGCGCACCCGGTCGTCGGCCAGCAGGATCTCATAGGGGCCTTGCAAAACCACATGCCCGGTTTCCAGAACGTAACCATGATCGGACAGTTCGAGCGCTTCGGCGACGCGCTGCTCGACCAGCAGGATGGTAACCCCATCGGCGTGGATCTGCGAGATTCGCTCGAAAATCGTGTCGGTGACGGCGGGCGCGAGACCCATCGACGGTTCGTCCAGCATCAGCAGTTTCGGCGCGCAGGCGAGGCCGCGGCCAATGGCGACCATCTGCTGCTCGCCGCCCGACAAAGTCCCGGCCATTTGCCGCGAGCGTTCGGCCAGGATCGGGAACAACGTGTGGATCCGCTCGAGCGTGCGGCTCCAGTGCAACCGGCCGGCTTTCGGATAGGCGCCCATTTCCAGATTTTCCAGGACCGTCAGGGTCTTGAACACCTGTCTGCCCTCGGGGACATGGGCGATGCCGCGATGCGCCCGTTTCGCCGCCGACATGGCCAGCAGGTCCTCGCCCTGGAAGGTGATGGTTCCTTCGGTGGGCCGAACCACGCCCGAAATGGTCTTGAACAGGGTCGACTTGCCGGCGCCGTTGGGGCCGACAACGGTGACGAACTGGCCCTCGGACACCGACAGCGACACATCGGTCAGCGCGCGCAATCCGCCGTAGGAGACGGACAGGTTGGCGACCTCAAGCATGCTGTTTGGCGAGCCACTTCTTGCCCAGATATGCCTCGATCACCGAACGGTCCTCGACCACATCCCTGGGCTTGCCCGAGGCGAGCACCGCGCCGTGATCCAGCACGACGAAGCGGTCGGCGATCCGCAGCATGGCGTGCATCGTGTGCTCGATAATGCCAATTGTCATGCCTTCCTGGCGCAGGCGATGCAGGACGTTCAGCACGTCGTCGCATTCCTCGCGGCCAAGGCCCGCCAGAGTTTCATCCAGCAGCAACAGCCGTGGTCTGCCGGCCAGGGCGCGGGCCAGTTCCATCAGGCGCAATTGCTTGTTCGACAATTGTCCCGCCGGCATGCCGGCCTGCGCGGCGAGACCGGTGCGATGTAAAGCGCGGATCGCTTCGTCGGCGGCAGCCTGGTCCGAGAGTCCTGCGCCGTAAGCGCCAACAATGACATTGTCGATCAGCGGCAACCGAGGGAAACTGCGCACCACCTGAAACGTGCGCCCGACTCCCATGTGGCAGACCTGATGGACCTTTTTGCCCAACATAGAAACGCCGGCGAGGGTCGCGGTGCCGCCATCGGCCGGCAGCACACCATTCAGAAGGTTGAACAAGGTCGTCTTGCCGGCACCGTTTGGCCCGATAATGCCGAGAATTTCACCTGCATTGATGGTAAAGCTGACATTGCTGACCGCGCGCAGGCCGCCAAAGGATTTGGACAGATCTCCAACAATCATCAGCGCGGCATCTGTGACTTCTGAAGCCACGGCGGCGTTGGCGACCTGAGACGGCGCAGGCAAAGGCGCGGGTAGTCTGGGTTTGAAGAACCGATCGCGAATGGTCCAGAACAGTCCATCGGGCGCCGCCAGAATGATGGCGATGACTGCGGCGCCGTAAACCACACCCTGAATACCGCGCAGGTAATCGCCGGCATAGGCATCCAGCAATTTCGACAGCGGCACCAGGACCGCGGCGCCGATCACCGGCCCCCACAACGAGGCAACGCCGCCGAACAACGTCATTACGACCGGTTGCGCGGACACCAGCAGCCCGAAGACGGAGTCCGGCGTCACCACCAATTGAACGCAGGCGTAAAGACCTCCGGCGCCGGCGGCGATCATACCAGACACCATCAGCGCACGCATCTTCCAGGTTCTGGCATCGATGCCCGCCGCCTCGGCCGCCAGTTCGTTTTGCCGTATCGCCAGCAGAGCCAGGCCAAACCGCGAGTTCTCGACAAGGCTGCAGGTGATTACGCTGACCACCAGCAGGAAGACGGCGACAAGCGTGTAGTAACGGGGATCGGTGAACTGGAGATAAAACACCGGATGCTCGCGATGCATCGGCAGGGAGACTTCCTGGAAGCCGAAATACTCCATGAAGTAAAGAATCGCCAACGGATAGGCCAGCATCGCCAAAGCGAAATAATGGCCACGCAAGCGAAACGTTGGGGTACCGATGATGATGGCGGCAATCGCTCCCATCACAACGCCCAGTGGAATGCCAAGCCAGGGCGTAAGGCCCCAGTAGACGAGGGCGAGGGTCGTGCAATAACCGCCGACCCCGAAGAAGCTTGCGTGGCCGAATGACAATTGGCCGCCATAGCCGGACAGGATATTCCACGACACGCCGAACGCAGCCCAGATCGGCACCAAGGTCAGGATTAACTGGTAGTAGCTGTTGGGGACGAACCAGGACACGCCCAAATAGATGACCGCGATGCCAAACAGGATCGTCAGGTCGCGGCGCAGTTTTTCGGCGGTGCCGATTCTCATGTCACGCACGCTCCGCCGAGCGGCCGAACAATCCTTGCGGCCGCAGCATGACAATCAGCAAAAACACGATGAAGATCGCGGCATTCTGCAATTGCGGCGGCAGCACCAAGGTGGACATCTGCTGCACCATGCCCACCGTCATCCCACCCCAGAACGCGCCCATGATGGAGCCAATGCCGCCAAGAACCACGCCGGAATACATGATGATGACGTAATCGAAACCGACGAACGAGCCGAACGACAGATAGGTTGCCATCAGTCCGCCGGCGATCGCGGTGATGCCGCTCCCGAGGGCAAATGCCATACGATAGTACTTGTCGACGTCGATCCCCATGTACGTCGCAGCCGTCGGATTGTCGGCCGCGGCGCGTAAGGCTTTGCCGATGCGGGTGAACTCCAGCATGAAATACAACACCAGCGCGGTGATGATTGCGACGACGCAAGCCACCAGCTTGGCTTTGTTCAGAAAGATCGTGGCATCGCCATAAATCGGGCCAATCAAAAACGCGCTGGACGACAACGGCGTGCGCACGGTGACCGGAATGGTGCCGAACACGATCATGCCGCCGTTTTGCAAAATCAGGGAAATCCCCAGCGTGACGATCAACTGACCGAAATGACCATCGTCAATCGAGCCGGCGGTGCGCAGACCCGATACCCGGCTGATGAGAAACTTGTGCAGGAAAGCACCAAACACGAACACGATCGGCCCGGCCAGCAGGGCGCCCACAAACGGGCCGATATACGGGCCCAGGAAGGCCAGCACGCCACCGCCGGTCACCAGATAAAAGCTTGCAAACATGCCCAGCATCAGCAACTCGCCCTGGGCGAAGTTGACCACCTTCATGATGCCGAAAATCAGCCCGAGACCGATACACATCAATCCGTAGATGCAGCCGATGGTGATGCCCGCGGTCAGCGCGTTCAGCACACTCTCTATCAGGGCCTCAAGGTCCACCTGGTTCGTTTGCCTCCGTCGCCCGGGCAACGCCCAGATGCGGGGCGTGCTTACCGGGTCGCGGCGGCTGGCTCAATCCCTGACCGGGCCAAATCGTTTGGCGGAGGTTCGGCGCGCTTGGGCCGCCGCACGTGGGCTGATATTCGCCGGCGGGCTCGGGGGCTCAGACCCGAGGTTACTGGAACGGATAGTAGCGGAAACTGATCAGGAACATGTTCTCGTCGGTGCTGGGGGAGACCGTGGTGCCCGGCGTGGCGCCCGCGCCGGCAAAAATATTGCGTTTCGTATATGAATATTGAGCGCCCGCCTGCACGGTGCCGAAATCGCCCTGCAAGAAGCGCCACCACGCGCCGATCGTGCCTTGCACGACACCGGAGGTATTCGCGGTGCAGGTCAGCGTGCTTAGTTCGGTGTCGCAGCCTGCGTTGGAGCTCGCCGGATTGCCATAGCCGAGTTTGGTGCCGCTGGTGAAATTCCTCTCGGCCTGCTCGGTGCCGACATAGGCATAGATGTCCACCGACGGCGCGGGATGCCCCTCCAGACCGGCCAACAGGCTGTATTCAGTGAGTGGCTTCGGTCGGCCACCCTCCGAGAACGTGGCGTCCGGCAATTGCGCGGACCCGTAGCGGCCGACGCCGTTGCCGAAAAGCCCGCTCAGGCGGAAATCGAGTTTCCGGGGGATGACCGGCAGGATCATGCCCCCGCCGATGCCACCGCCAACAACGGTGGCATTACTGCCGTAAATTGTGTTGCTGACGCGGTCGGTGAAAAACCGGGTCAGCCCAAACAGTTCATAATGGCCCCAGCCCGGATCAGCCGCGGCCTTGACGATGAAGTCCGGCACGACATCCGTACTGTAGGTTGAAATCGTGCCGTTCAACAGCGACCCACCGGTGGCGGTGGCAGTGACTGTTTTGCCGCCGGGAATGGTGGTCGAGCCGGAATAGCTTGCCTGCGGACCCTCGATCGACGCGCCGAGCCAGAAGCGATGGTCGTCGAAATCCTTCACCGCGCGTACTTGCCAGTTGCGGGTCCAGTTGAAGCCGGAGACGTATTGCGCGTCGATCGTTAGCGGAATGTCCTCCTGGCGTGGCACGATCCCGACCTTGTTCATGGTCAGCAGGCTCCATTCCTGGCCGCCGAGCAAATGCAGCCCGAGATCGCTCCGATCGTAGGTGGCATAGGCGACCCGCAGCCGCGGCACATAGCTGTTGCTTTCCGTGGAATTCGAGGTCGTGCCGACACCGAGAAAGTCCACCTCGCCGTAAGCTGCGAGATGAGTGACATCATCCACATCGCCTTGCGCGAGGAGTGAGACGCGGCTCTGGCGCGCGCTGCCGCGGAACTCTCCCATGTGATAGGCGGGGGTGTTCGGCAGCGGCATGCCGGAGCCGAAACTGGAACCGATATCGGCGGTTTCGTTCCTCGACCGGTAAACGCCCTCGACGGCGATGAAGCCGCCGAGCGTGACGGTGATCCCGCCGAGCTGGAAGGCGCCCTTGGGCAGCGGCTTTGCTGGCGGTGTCTGTTGTATAGCCTGGACGGACGTCGGCGGGGTTAACGCTGTCTGCATGGGTTGCGCTGAGACCGGAGCGTGCTGGCTCGCCCGCGCTTCCGCTCCCCGGGATTGTGCCGCTTCCGCCTGGACTTTCTTCAACTGTGCACGCAGATCCTGGATTTGCCGTTGAAAGTTGGCCTGCAACTGTTGAATTTGTTGTTGTAGGGCTGCGGTATCCTGCGCGACGGCCGGGGTGGCGCACAGCAGTCCGGGAAATTGAGCCAGGATGAGTAACGATCCAGTGGAATTCAGTGACAGTTTCATGACGAACCCCTTTGCTGCTGTTCTTCCCAGACCCATTTCGACGCGAACATCGTGACCTGGACGCCGGTTTCAACGGGTGGCAGTAAATTTCGCGGATTTGTCATCTTGAAAGCGCCCGTGCCGCATTGGTGTTTTCCCAACAGAAGGCGGTAAGCCCGGCCGTTCCGCGGTTGGTTTTGAAAAGAAGTCAGCCGTTTCGTTCGTCGGCGTCGTGGTCTTGCCCGGCTTTGTCGCGCGCGACCATTGCAATGCGATCGGTCTCGAACCGGTGCGATGCTCGTCGGGCTTGACCTGGCCCAGAGTTCCAGCAGGTTACGTTTGCGGTCGCTCCTGCCGGTTTCCGGACCAGACCGGCGGCGGGTCGCGATGCGCGGCCTGGCCGCGAGCTGCAGAAAAGTCCGCAAAAACGGACCGGAAAGGACAAATGGTGTGACGGACGGCGCGGATACATTTGACTACATTGTCACCGGTGCGGGCTCGGCCGGGGCGGCGGTGGCGGCTCGGTTATCTGAATCAGGGCGCTATAGCGTGCTGCTGCTGGAGGCTGGCGGCCGCGACAGCAACCCCTGGATCCATATTCCGATCGGCTTTGCCCGCACGTTCATCGATCCGGCGGTGAACTGGAAGTTCGAGAGCGCGCCGCAACCACAACTCGGCAACCGGCAACTGTATTTGCCACGCGGCAAAACGCTCGGCGGGTCGAGCTCGATCAACGGTATGGTGTATATCCGTGGCAATCATGCCGACTACGACGAATGGCGGCAGCGCGGTTGCGAAGGCTGGGACTGGGATTCCGTGCTGCCGTATTTCAAGAAGGCGGAGCACCAGGAACGCGGCGCGGATGATTTCCACGGTGTCGGCGGACCACTGCGGGTGACCGATCATCCGCCCGGTTTCCAACTGGCTGACGCTGTGCTGGCCGCCTGCGAGCAGGCGGGGATTCCGCGCAACCCCGACTTCAATGGCGCCGTCCAGGAAGGCTGCGGCTATTATCAGGCGACCACGTCAAACAAACGGCGCTGGAGCACGGCGAAGGCATATCTGGAACCAGCACGAACCCGTCCAAACCTGGAAATCCGCACCGGCGCCTTTGCAACGAAAGTGCTGATCGAGAACGGTCGGGCGGTTGGCGTTGAGTATCATTCCGCTTCCGGACGGCGAACAGTGCACGCGCGAGGCGAGGTGATCGTATCGGGTGGCGCGTACGGCTCGCCGCAATTGCTGCTGTTGTCCGGACTGGGGCCGGCGGAGCATCTGCTGGCGATGGGCGTGACGGTCGTGCGCGACATGCCGGCGGTAGGAAGCAATTTGCATGATCACTTCAACACCTATCTGACCTGGCGTTGCGCGAAACCGATCACGCTGAACGATCTGGGCAACAGTTGGCCGCGCAAGATTCTGGCGGCGGCGGAATATGGGTTGCTGCGGAAAGGACCAATGGCCAGCAATGGTATTCACGCCGGGTTGTTTACGCGCTCCGATCCGAGGCTGGAACGACCGGACCTGCAGGTCAATTTACTGGAATGGAGCACCCTGGAACGGACCAAGGACCGGGTAATACCGCATCCGTTCCCGGGCTTCACCCTCAGCCCGGTACATTTGCGTCCGGATGGGCGAGGGACGGTGCGTCTGGGTTCGCCCGATCCCTTGGCACCGCCGCAGATCAATTTCGACTTTCTGCGCACCGATTACGATATGAACGCGATCGTGACCGGGCTTCGCCTGGTCCGGAAAATTGCCGAACAACCTGCCCTGAAGCCGTATATTGTTGCGGAACTAACGCCTGGTCCGTCGGTTTCGAGCGATCCCGAGCTGGCGGAATACGTGCGCCAGACCGGTGTGTCGAACCATCATCCGAGTAGTTCCTGCGCGATGGGGATTGGGCCGAATACGGTGGTCGATCCTCGGCTGCGGGTGCATGGGGTTGCAGGACTACGCGTGGCTGATGCGTCGATCATGCCGGTGGTGGTGGCCGGCAACACCAACGCGCCGAGCATTATGATCGGGGAAAAAGCGGCGGCAATGATTTTGGAGGATGCGGCCTGAACAAGGATAGCAGCGATGGTGGGAAGTCATGACATGCCGCGCCAAAAGCGAGACCAGCCCGATTTATTACAATATCGACGTCAGCCATTCGCCGCGTGTTGCTGCTCCGCAGGCGTCGGCAGGTCGGTTTGAAACAATCGTCATGGGAATGTAAGTGACATTGCGCTATCGATACCAGATTGCATTCGCCCCAGATTGCATTCGCCCCAGATTGCATTCGCCATTGATACGCATACTTGACACCTTCGAACCAGGAGAATAGCCACCCGCACATGGCAAGCGGCAGCAGCAAATTCGCAAGCGCGAAAAAACGGCCCCGGATACAGGGGGACCATTGATCTGCGCGCACCGTAAGCCATAGCGCCTCACGATCAATCACAGCCCCGCCGGTTTCGACGGGGTTTTTTGTATCCGCTCCCGTCTCCGGCCATCCAGGAGAAGGGATACCCAACATGCCAACCGACCAGTCGACACCACTCGGCATTTGGCTGCCGCTGATCACGCCATTTCGGGATGCCAGGCTTGATGAGACGTCGCTTTGCCGTCTGATCCGGCATTACGCAGCGGAACCGATCGACGGACTGATCCTCGGCGCGACGACCGGAGAAGGCCTGACATTGGACGAGGCCGAACTGGAACACGTCGTGGTCCTGTCGCGCACGGAACTTGCAACGATCGGCCGGCCGCTGCAGGTTTATCTCGGCCTGTCCGGCAGCGACACGCGAAAGCTCGCCAAAGCGTTGCAAGCCACGGCAAGTTGGCCGGTCGACGGCTACCTGATTGCGTGCCCGTATTACACCCGGCCGTCGCAGGACGGGCTGTTCCAGCATTTTTCGTTCCTGGCGCAGAGCACGCCACGACCCATCCTGATCTACAACATTCCGTACCGAACCGGAGTAAATCTCGGCAACGAAACGATGTTGCGGCTGGCAGAGCACGCCAACATTGTCGGGGTGAAAGACTGCTGCGCCGACCTTGCCCAATCCTTCGATTTGATCCGTCTTCGCCCGCCCGGCTTCGCCGTGCTCAGCGGCGAGGACACACTCTTCTACCCCGCACTCACCCTGGGCGCCGACGGCGGCATTCTTGCCTCGGCTCATGTCGAAACTGCGGCGTTTGCCAGGATCCGTGCGCAGTTGCTGGAAGGCGATCAGCCAGGCGCGCTGGCTGCCTCGCGCAACCTCGCCGATTTGCCGCGATTGCTGTTCGCGGAACCAAGTCCGGCGCCGATCAAGCATTTCCTCTGGCGCATCGGCCTGATCGACAGTCCCGAATTGCGCCTGCCCATGACCCCGGTCAGCGGCGAACTTGCCGCCCGGATCGACCAGGAGGTCGCGCGACGCAAAACATTGAACCCGGCTCAGCCGGGTGTCGCTGTTCATCCGTAAATTCGGGCAGCATGACTGACCGTTTGATCCCGCTCAATGACCGATGCCGCGCGAGCTGAAACGGTGCCACGCAGGAGGGCGTTGGGCC
>Ga0187867_10001371_pt1 | contig 20981 bp, 19 predicted proteins | sample June2016WEW_13_1_FD_132976 | JGI IMG/M metagenome (GOLD analysis project Ga0187867, IMG submission 132976) | Peatland microbial communities from SPRUCE experiment site at the Marcell Experimental Forest, Minnesota, USA - June2016WEW_13_10 | ecosystem: Environmental > Terrestrial > Soil >...
GCCGGGGTTGCCACCAATTCGCGCGGTGATCCCGGTGCATCTCTACGGTCAGGTCGCGGATGTCGAGGTCATTGGCACGCTGTGCCGCCGGCACGGCGTTACGCTGATCGAGGATTGCGCCCAGGCGCATGGTGCCAAACGCAATGGACGCCTGGCCGGCACCTTCGGCGATGCTGCCACCTTCAGCTTCTATCCCACCAAGAACCTTGGCGCTCTGGGCGACGGCGGCGCCGTGGTGGCGCGCGATCCGGCGGTGGCGGTGCGGATTGCGGCATTGCGGCAATACGGCTGGACGCGGCACTACATCAGCGATGAGATCGGGATAAACAGCCGGCTCGACGAGCTGCAGGCAGCCGTCCTGCGGGTGAAACTCAGTCATCTGGACGCTGCCAACGCGCGGCGGCGGACCATCGCACGGGCTTATGACGCTGTGCTCGGTCCACGCGCGCCGCATCAGCGGAGAGGGTCGGAGCACGTTTACCACTTGTACGTGGTTCGCATGGCCGATCGCGATCAGATGCAGGCAAGGCTCCGGGAGAGGGGGGTTGGAACGGGTGTGCATTATCCGGTGCCAGTGCATTTGCAGCCGGCCTATGCCGGTCGGGTGCCGCTGGGACCATCGCGCTGCGTGGTAACCGAGCGTGCCGCGGCCGAGGTGCTGTCGCTGCCGCTGTATCCCGAGTTGACGGACGAGCAGGTAACTTTGGTCTGCGGCGCGATCGACTGTCTGGCCGGTTGATTGCGTTTCCGGCCGGGCCAGGTGTGTGTCCCCGGTGTGTGTCCCCGGTGTGTATCAAAATGTAAGTCCCTCCGGATCGCTGCGTATCTTCACCATTCTTTCATGCTTTTGACGGCAATTCGGCCAGCTTGCCTCAGAGATTCGGAGCAGTGGTTGAGAACCGCGAGGGTGCCACCGTCGCCCTCGAGCCGCTGATGCAAGGGTCGCAACGCTACAGATAAAACACCGCCGCCACGCGGCAGATACGGGAAAACCCCGGCATTCCTTGGCTTTCTGGCAGAACGGCCAATCGATCGGCCGGGGTGAACCTCGCTATGGCAGACGGAGGGGCTGGTTCCTCAATGGACCGGGCGCAAGCGGATGCGGAACAGCCGGTAGCACCTGCTTTGGCCGCAGCATGGCCGGGCGGCGTGGTCGGCGGACCACCGGCACGGCCAGCGACGCGACCCCGCATTGGGACAGCGCACGATACCGCCTCGCGCCGAATAGCCGTGCTTGGCCGTGCCGTCCACGATCTGGCCAAAAATCGATTTGCCTCGGTAACTACGCGTTGCGCCCCATTGCTCGCCAGCGACGCCAATGACACGGAGGCATTATTGCTGAGCGGCCTCGCCGCCGGGGCCCGTTTGCATAGCGACCATGCCGCCCGTTTGCTGCATCGTGCCGCACGGGGTCGCAGGAATGCCGCTCACCCGTTCCGCGATCTTGCAAACATACTGTGCCGCATCGGCCAGCAGGCACAGGTCGAACCTCAGTTCCAGGCCCTGTACCGCATTGCTCCCGAGGACGCGTCGCTGCTCTACGCCTACGCCGAGTTTCTTTATGACGACGGTCAGTGCGAGGCAGCCATCCCGGTCCTGGCCGAAGCCCAACGGCTGCAGCCCGATGCCATGCCGGCGCGCAATCTTTTGGCGATGGCACTCGCATCGCTTGGCCTGACCGAGGCAGCGATCGCCCAGTTACGCGACGCCACCAGCCGCGATCCGTCCCGTGCCGGCACCTGGGCTAATCTTGGTCTGCTGCTGAAAGACGACGGCCGGTTCGAGGAAGCGCTCGCCGCCTACGAAATCGCTCTGACGCTGACGCCGGACGACGTTCAGATCAGAGTTAACCGGGTCGTGGCCCTGTTGCGCGCCGGGCGTTGGGCGGAAGCGTGGCCGGATTACGAGTGGCGGCTGATGCTGGCGGAGCATGCCGTCCGGCGGCCGCGCTTGCTTCCGGCGCTTTCCCGCCTGGCCGATCTGAACGGACGCACGATCCTGGTGGTGCACGAGGACGGGTTTGGCGACACGTTGCATTTCGCGCGCTATTTGCCGCTGCTTGCGTCGCGCGGCGCCAACGTCATTGTCAGCGTCCCGGCGCCGCTGAGCCGAATCATGCGCACGGTGCCCGGTGTGGCGGCAATCCATGGTTCGGACGATCCGGCGCCATTCCACCACTTTTACTGCCCGTTCTTTAGTTTGCCGCGCGCGTTTGAGACCACGCCCGATAGCATCCCCGCATCGCTGCCTTGGCTGCATGCGGATCCGGCTTTGGCCGAACGCTGGAATGCCCGTTTGCCGGCGGGCAGGCTCCGCGTCGGTCTGGTTTGGGCTGGGCAGGCGAGGCCGATGCTGCCGGGGTTCGCTACCCTGGACGCCCGCCGCAGCGTAACGTTGGCGACGTTGGCTCCGCTCGCTGCGGTTTCCGGTGTGAGCTTTATCAGCCTGCAGCACGGTCCGGAGGCTGCGCAGACCCGTGCGCCGCCGCCTGGAATGACGCTGTTCGATCCAATGGAAGCGGTGACGGATTTCGCCGATACCGCGGCAATCATCGCCAATCTCGATTTGGTGGTGAGCGTCGACACCTCGGTGGTGCATCTGGCCGGCGGGATGGGCAAACCGGTCTTCTTGCTCGATCGCTACGATCATTGCTGGCGTTGGCTAAGCGGACGAACCGATAGCCCGTGGTATCCCGGCCTGCGCATTTTCCGTCAGGCGCGGATCGGCGACTGGGCTCCGGTGCTGCGGCAGGCCACGGCTGCACTGAAGGAGTTTGTCACGGCCCTATGAGCCGGGACGGCCAGGAATGCGATCGGTGTCGATCTCCTGGAAATTCCAGAAACTGTCGAGCGCAATGCGTAGCCTGTTGGGTTTTGGCGGCAACCGCATGCCGTCCGGCTCGCTGACCGATGTGTGCGGCGCCAGCACCTGACGCCAGAAATCCACCGACAGCACGCGGTCGTTGAGCGAGGCATACAGGTTCGGCCCATCCGCTGTGCCGCACCATCCAAGGCGAATGGGCAGCGGTGCCAATGTGTGCACACGCTTACCGAAATAGGGGGCCTCAAAGGCGATGCTGGAATTGACCGTCAGCACGGCCGAGATTTGCGGCAGCGACATCAACCGGTAGGAATTGTCCTGCACCACGCCCGCAACATTCGATGCGCCGGCGGCAATCTCCAACAGGCTGTGCGAGGGCTCCAACGGATGCGGTTTCAACAGCACCGCGGCATAGTGTGCACAGATCGCATGAATTTCCGCCGCATGGGGCAGTGCGTCGTAAAATGCGCCGTCGATGATCTGACTGCAATCCAGCGGCCGTTGGCCAACCACGAGCAAAGTATTGGACGGGACCGTGGCCTCGGAGATCATATGGCACATCGCCTCCCGCAGGCCGGCGGTGACAATGACCTCGGATTCAGCCTCTGCCATGGTCAGCAATGCAGTTTGCGTGGCTGGTTCGGACGCGCGGACGGCGAACAAAAGATCATCGAGGAAGCGCACCGGATGGAGCCGCAGGTCGATATACGGCACATCGATTTCTTGCAGCAGCTTCCGCAACCAGGGCGGCAGTTCGTAACCGATGCAGAACCGGTGTCCCAGGCGGGAAGCCAGGACCGCCTCCGGATCGGCGGATTGCGGCAGAACATCATAAGCACCGGCCCAGTACTGGTGGGCGGTTGCCGGAGATCGCAATGCGTCGAGCCATGAACGCAACGTTGGACTGCCATTGGCGGTTATGACGTCGATCGGTAAGTCGGTGGCGAGATGAACCTGGCGTTTGATGGCGTCGAACAACCAGATGGTCGCGCGGTCAACGCCTCCGGGTTGGCCACGCCCATCGGGGCGTATCACGTCGCCGATGACGGTGACGCCCTGGATCACCGATAACGACATGTGTTGCCTGAAATCGCGCTACCGAGGTGCAAAGCCGGATTTCCATGAGAGTTTGCCCGGGTGTGAGTCTCGACCTTTTGTTTGAAGGAACCGTTAATTTGTCGGTTACGAAGTCCGATCAAAGTACCGATGCTGTGATCCCTGCCGGCATTGACGGCACTTCGCGTAACTGCCGCTGCCGATCTGGGCGGGAGACCGGGTCGGTCATGTGCATCGGGCAATACGAAACGATGGATGCCTGGATCACTTTTTGTCGTGGATCGTTAACGATTATTTTACCTTTCTCCGCTAACTCAGGTTTGCTTCTTCCAATCAGGACACACGATCATGAGTATCTCAGGTGTAGCGGGTGCTCCATCAGTACCGTTCGTCCCGCAAGCGCAAAGCGTGGCGCAGGCTAATCCGGCGGGCACGTCGGCGGCGTCCAGCCCGGCCCAGCAAATCGCTGCTGGCACGCACCACCACCGTCCTCCCGTCAACGCTGCCGGACCAACGCCGGGAGCCGGCGCAGCGCCAAATGGCCCGGCCACTCCGCCTGGATCGGCCGGTGTCAACACAGTCGCTTAAAGTAGTTCCACCTGGAGGGTACTGGGCGAAGCCGTGCATACAGCATGGTTGATCGCGTAATTCATGCACCGCCGGCATCACGGTCCAGACGGCCACGTTCGGCTGGCGTGAACAAATGCTGTCCTTGTGACGGGGGTGGAGAGTGTTAACCGAACTCCCGTCCGGGATGATTTCGTTCGACACGCCTCCACCTGGCACCTTCGACGCGATTTTCCACGCACTCGATGCATGCTCCCAGGATCTCATTGGGCCGATGCGGCCGCGCCTGCTGGCCATCCCACTGCACGACAATGAGGGCATTGTGGTGGGCGGGTTCTGGGGATGCACCTTGTTCCAATGGCTGCATGTGCAGTTGTTGTTCATCCCTGAATCGTTACGCGGCAAGGGCGTCGGCTCCGCCCTGATGCAAACGGCTGAAACCGAGGCTCACAAACGAGGCTGCATCGGCGCGCATGTCACGTCGTTCAGCTTTCAGGCCACGCCGTTTTACGAAAAGCTTGGCTACACCCGGTTCGGACAACTGGACAATTATCCGCCCGGACACAATTTGCTCTACCTGCGAAAGCGCTTTGATGCGCCAGCGGTGATGGCTGAAACGGTCATCCTGGCTGACGCCAGAAAGCAGCAAGCCTTGAAGCGCGCGCGAGCATTCGCGGTCAACGGCGAGGATGACGCGGCGAAGCAAGCCTATGTCGATGTACTCCGCATCGATGCGACAGATTTTGCCGCCTTGAACGAAATCGGTGCGCTCGCCTGCGCCAGCGGGCACCGAGCCGCTGCACGCACTGCTTACTCTCAGGCGGTTCAGTATCACCCGAACAATCCGATAGGGCGGATCAATCTGGGCAATCTCCTGTTTGAAGACGGCGAGATTCCCGTGGCGCAAGCCCAGTTTGAGGCGGTGCTCGCCGCCAATCCCGATTTTCCCGAAGCGCATCAGGGCATGGCGCGCGTGCTGAGCGAGCTTGAGGACGATGGCGCCGAATCGCACCGGCAAAAGGGCTATGCCGGACATGCAGTCGTCACCAAACCCTATCGTGGTCCCGGTGAGGGGATGCCGTTGCTTCTGCTGGTCTCTGCCCACGGCGGCAACATTCCCACGCGTCACTGGATCGATGATCGGCACTTCGCGGTATCGGCGATCCATACCGAGTTCTATGATCCAGCCGAGCCCTTGCCGCCGCACGCGTTGGTCGTCAACGCGATCGGCGACCCTGATCGGTGCGTCACGGCGCTGGCACGCGCGGAGGAGTTGCTCGCCGCCAGCAGCGCGCCAGTCATCAATCCGCCCGCGCGCGTACAAGCGACTGACCGCGCCGGCAATGCACAGCGCCTCGCCGGCATTCCTGGAGTGATCTCGCCGCAGATCGTCGCCCTGCCGCGGGACGCGATCGCCGCGGCTGATGGCTTGCACTTCCCGCTGCTGTTACGGACGCCCGGCTTTCACGCGGGCCGGCATTTTCGTTATGTCGAAAATCGTGGCGCGCTGGAAAGAACGGTAGCGGATTTGCCCGGTGCCGAGTTGCTCGTGATCCAATTTTGCGACGCTCGCGGGCCTGATGGCATGGTACGCAAATATCGGGCGATGTTTATCGACGGCGCGCTCTACCCGTGGCATCTGGCGATCGCCGCCGATTGGATGGTGCACTACTTCACTGCGGCCATGGCAGCCAACCCAGCGCATCGTGAAGAGGAACTTCAGTTCCTCGACGATATGCCGCGGGTACTGGGCTCTCGGGCAATGACCGCGCTTGACACCATCGGCAAGACGCTGGGTCTCGACTATGCCGGTGTCGATTTCGCGCTCACGCAAGACGGTTCAGTATTGGTATTCGAAACCAACGCAACGATGGTGATCAGCCCCCCTGGGCCGGAGCCAATGTGGAATTATCGCCGCCGTGCTGCCGCCGGTGCGCTCACCGCCGCAGCGAATTTGTTGTCGCAACGGCTCAACGGGCAGCAGTCCTGTTTCACCTCGGAGGCCTCGCAAAGCGCTGCTACCACGGCGTCCGCAGTCAATGCACCGGGTTGTCGATCGTGATATCCCCCACCGACACGTGGCGCGGCATGAGCGCTGTGTCCCACGTGATCGTCGATGGAGGAAACGCAACGCCCAATACTGAAGCCGGCTGGGTTGAGGCCATCGCGATCGCCTGCTCCGCGCTCGCGAAGCACCAGGTTACGACGTTGCGTACCGCCTGATCCAGCCGCAGCGCAGAACCGGCCAGCACCAGGCTCCCGGGCTCTCGCACTGAGCCATCCGCAGTATGCTCGATGCGCATTCCTGCGAAGTCATATAGCCCCGGTCGGGTGTCGGCGGCCGCGGTGGCGTCGGTGACCAGAATACTCCGCGTCAGCCCCTTGGCCCGTAGCAACACGCCCAGAGCATGCGGTGGTATGTGGATCCCGTCGGCAATGAAGCTCGCGCTAAGCCGATCCTCGGCCAGTTGCGCGATCAGCGGATTAAGAAATTTCGGCTGTGGTTGCGGTAGAGCATTGCCCAGATGTGTGCTGAGTTTCAGTCCCGCGTCGGCCGCCAATCTGACTGTGTTGTGGTTGGCTGCGGTATGTCCCATTGCCGTTACGATGCCTCGTTCCACCGCCCAGGAGATCAGCGACAGCGCCTCTGAGCGCTCCGGCGCGAGGGTCAACAAGCGGACGGGCGTGCTGATCCCCGCCATGATCCGGTCCAGCACGAACGGGTCCGGCGGCAGCATCGCCGAAGCTGGATGGCAACCGGCATAACCTTGTGCCGGGTTCAGGAATGGCCCCTCCAGATGGATACCCAGTACCATGATCGAGCCCAGGCGCCCGGTACGGATGGCTCGATCCAGGGCGTGCAGACGGTCGGCGAGCACCGACTCGGGGGCGGTGATCAGAGTCGGCAGGCAGTGCGTAACCCCCGCCCGAAGCATCGCATGCAGCGCGTGATCCAGCGCGTCAGGGGTCAACGCCGTACTGTTGAAGTCGACGCCGGCGTAGCCGTTCACCTGAAGATCGAGCAGCCCGGACGTTCGCATTGAAACCATCCTGTTCGAATAACGCTTAGCTCGGGCCGCGGCGGCGCGTAAGGCTTAAATCCGGCCAAATCGCCGTGCCTCAGGTTCGGTCCTGCCCGCGGGTCCAAACCTGGCTCCGCGACCATCGAATTTTGCATGGGTTATTGATTTGAGATGGGACGTTAACCCGGCGTCAACCATTTCCGAGATACCCTGCGGACATGGTTTCGCACCCCTGCCGGCGTTTCATAATTGCCTTTTTTCATAGCAGAATACCGCATTTGCGACCACACATGTGCCACTTGGCTGAGCATTCCTAACGTGTCTATGCCGTCTCACTTCGCCTGGGAACGCCACGTCCACCCATCCATGAGCCTCATACAAACCCGGGCGAAACGCCCGATCGTAAACGTGATCAGCCTGCTTCTGCTGCTCAGCGTGGTGACGGTTGTGCTGTTCGCGGCGTTACGTTCACCGCTTAAGGACGACATTGCCTGGCTGCTTTATGTCGCCCACCGTTGGATGTCCGGTCGCGAACTTTACGTCGACCTCCTTGAGGTCAACCCGCCGCTCATCATCTGGATCTCCGCGCTTCCGCTTGCAGTGGCTCGATGGCTCGGGGTAACGCCGCAATTTGTTGCGATGCCGGCCTTCGCCGCGATCGCGCTGGCCAGCGCATGGTGGAGCGCCTGCCTGCTGCGGCCGGTCGGCGGGCTGTTTGCCTGGCGGATCCCGGTGTTTGCCGTCGTGGGCAGTGTGCTGTTGATCATTCCCGCAGCCGACCTTGGCCAGCGCGAACATCTGCTGGTTGCAGCGTTTCTGCCATACCTGATTCTGTTCGCCCGGACCCTTGCTCCGGAGCCAGACGGAACGCGGCCGATGGTCGTTACCGTTTCAGTTGCCGGAGTTCTGGCCGCTCTGGGCTGTGCCCTTAAGCCGCAATACGGAATTGTCTTCGTAGCGCTCGAGGTTGTGGCGTTGTGCCACCGGATCCGGCCGTGGCGGGCAGCACCGATCGCGGCAGCCGCGACGCTGGCGGGTTACGTGGGCCTCGTTGCGTATCTTTGTCCGGCCTATTTGCGCCACGCGGTACCGATGGCGCTGGCACTCTACGGCGCCACCGACGTTTCGTTCGGCGCATTGTTGTTCAAGTGCGCGCCATTACTGGCGGCCGAGGGTCTGGCGATTTTCCTGTGGTGGCGCAATCGGCGTACCTTGTCACACGCCGCCCTGCTGATGACCGGTATGGTGTTCGCAGTCCTGTCCAGCCTGGTCTGCTTCATCGATGGCAAGGATTGGTTCTACCACCGGCTGCCCGCGACAGTGGTTACACTCCTGGTACTGATCCTGTGGGCGGCCGCTACGATTCGGCGTCGGCTGGAGGATTGGCCGCCGGAGGTCAACCGGGATCGGCACTTGCCGTGGCGGGGGCTGGCGGTTGCCGGCATTGTCGTGGCGTTGTTCTGCGTGGCCGCCGTGCGTCGACTGAGCCCCGAGGTGCGCCAGGCGGTCGAACCTCAGGCCACAACAGTGGCGCGGCTGGAGGCGTTAATCCGATTACATCATGCGCGGACCTACATCGCATTTTCCGAGTGGATCGCGCTCGGTTTCCCGGTGGTGAACAATACCGGCGTGACGTGGGCGTCGCGATTCGACTCGATGTGGGCGCTGAAAGGCGAATTCTGGCGGGCGCGTATCGATCCGGCGGCGACCAAGGAATGGCCGATCACACACTGGGTCGCGCAGGACTTCATCGCCGGCTGCCCGGATATTGCTGTGGTCGATACGCGGGAAGGGTTGAATTACATTGCCGTCCTGAGTGCGTCCGAGCCATCTTTCGCCCGTGTCTGGTCTCGCTACCAGCAAATCGTCGCGTTCGACGGACTGCAAGTCTACAAGCGCCGTAAGGGCGGTTGTGTCAATCCGTGGATTGCTGCTGAAGGACCGGAGAGCGGGACGACAGTGCGGTAACGGTCCGGGGCCTCGCACATCACTGCGTGCCAAACAACCATGGCGCGATGACAGCCGCCCGTGGTAAATCCAAGGCATGGTATTGGCCTGGAGTATCCCTGATCTAATGACCGTTGCCGAGTTCCTGAAATGGGATTCGCCGGGCGGTTATCTCTGGCAACTGATCGACGGCGTACCCGTCGCCATGGCACCTGCGGTTCCGCTGCATGGTGCCATTCAGAACGAGATCGGTCGTCTGATCGGGAACCATCTGGTTGAGCGCGGTAGCAAGTGCACCGCTATCACGACGCCGGGTGTCATTCCGCCGTTTCAATCCGACCGCAACTTCATGGTTCCTGATCTCGCGGTCGCTTGTTCCGCTGCTGACATGGCCGGTAAGGCGTTGCACGAGCCAATCCTGCTGATCGAAATCCTGTCGCCATCGAACCATGCTGAAACCTGGCGCAACGTCTGGGCTTATATGACAATCCCGACGCTCCGAGAAATTCTGGTAATCCGGACGGCCTCGGTCGGGGTCGATCTGCTGCGCCGGGGAGACGACGGCAAGTGGCCCGACCGGCCGCTGGTAATCACTACCGGGGCGTTCACCTTGTCGAGCATTGACCTCAGTCTGCCGGTCGAGGCGTTGTATCGCGGCACCGGGATGGCCTGATCAGAACTTCTCTTCCCCGGCGTGCCGCACGCTATCGGGAAAGTCCCGGTACAATGCGAACGTCGCGTTCGTCACCAGCGAATTGACACCGAAATGAAATCCCTCCACCGGCTCCCGCCGGGCGGCCACATGGTCAAACGCAGTGTCGAGTTGCGCGAGATCGTGCACCTCGATCATGATGTGGAACTCGCCAAGTGCGGCCGGAGCCAGACCGAGCTTACGCCGGGTCAGGCGATACTCCTCGATCAGGCCTTGCTCTTTCAGGTGTCCCAGATACCGGCTGACGTTCTCGGTAAATGTCAGATCGCTGACCCCCGGCTTCAGGTCGCACCAGATGTGATAAAGGTTCATGCCATGCAGCCGATGTCAGGTAATCGGACAGGCGACGATATGCTGCTGGTAGGCAGGCCGTTGGCATAGCCGGTCGTACCACGCCCGCAGGGCAGGCAATTCCGGCCGCTCCAGGCCCAGATAGTTCATACCGAACCATCGGTTGGCATGTACGCCCCAGGGAATGTCACACAACGTGAACGTGTTGCCGGCAATGAAATCGTGTTGCTGCAACTCCGTCTCCACCATGCGCCAAGCCTTTGCCGCATCCGCAATTCCCTGGGCGATCGCCGCCATGTCCCGCTTGTCCGCCGGAGTGCGGACCAGCCCCCAGAACACCACGCCAATTGGCCGGTTCAACACGGTCTGTTGGGCGTCCATCCAACGATCGACGTTGGCACGGGCGTGCACTTCGGCAGGAAACAATGGCGACGAAGGTGCATGCGCTGCGTGCAAATAGCGTAGGATGACGTTGCTTTCCCACAGGGTGAAATCATCCTCTTGTAACGTCGGCACCAACCCGGTCGGATTCATTTGCCGATACTCAGGGGTATCGGTTTTGCCGAACGCGCCGCCGACGTCGATCCGCTCGAACGGTAAGCCCAGTTCGCCAAGGCCCCAGAGAACTTTCATGACATTGCTCGAGGTTGCGCGGCCCCAGACGATGCGTTTCATCGCGTGCTGTCTCCCGGTTGCTCGTAGGCCAGACTAACCTCGAGCCGCCCCTTGCGCCATGAGGGAAGCGAGGGCACATGGCCGCCATGCCGGCGTCTCCCATTTTGTCGTACCGCGCATCCGGGCTTATCGCCGCCGTTGCCGCTGCCATCGCGCTCGGGATCGCGATCGCATCGGAACGTTGGGGCGGCCTCGTTCCTTGCGCGCTGTGCCTGCTGGAGCGCTGGCCCTATCGGATTGCCATAGTACTGGGCCTTGCCGCCGCCTTGGTGCCGCCCCGGACCGGCCGCGTTATGCTGGGGTTGCTGGCATTGACCATGCTGGGTGGGGCGGCGCTCGGCGTTATCCACGTTGGGGTGGAATTCCACTGGTGGCCAAGCCCGTTGCCGGAATGCGCGGCGCAGGTCTCGCACGGCGGTTCGGTCGCCGAATTGCTTGCGCAGATGCCCGCCACGCCCTCTAAGCCGTGCGATGACCCGACCTACCTTATTCCGGGCCTGAAGCTGTCCATGGCCGCGATGAACCTGCTATACGCCGGTCTGTTTGCCGCGGTCGTCGGCTGGATCGCGATCCGGAGACCAACATCATGACCGGCCAACCGGGCGGCCAACAACCCGGAGATGCAGCCACCCGTGCCGCCGACCCGCGGCCGTCTGCCCTGACCCAGCGCCCAGCGGCCGCGCCGCTTCCCGGCGACCTGCCCACTGACGCCACCATCCACCGCATGATCAGGGTCGATCATGCCGGCGAATACGGCGCCGCACGAATTTATGCCGGTCAGCTTGCGGTACTGGGCCGCAGTGCCAAAGCGGACCTGCTCCGCCACATGCAGGAACAGGAGCAAGCACATCTGGACACGTTCAACACCGTGCTCGCCGACCGCCGCGTGCGGCCGACAGCGTTGCTGCCATTCTGGCATCTCGCCGGATTCGCCCTCGGCGCGGCCACCGCCGTGTTGGGCGAGCAGGCAGCGATGGCATGCACCGTCGCGGTGGAAGAAACCATCGACGCCCATTACACAGCGCAGATCGATACTCTCGCGGAATCCGATCCGCCAATGCGCGACACCTTGGAAAAATTCCGCGCCGAAGAACGCGAACACCGCGACATCGCACTGGCCAATGGGGCCGAGCAGGCGCCAGGCTACCGCCTGCTGTCAGCGGCCATCCGCACCGGATGCCGGATTGCGATCCGGCTTAGCGAGAGATTGTAACTCGCCGCCTCCCATGCCAAGAATTGAACCGGTGCGCCCATGAGAGGCGTACGACGGGGAGACGACGATGAGTACTACGACGAAAGCCGAGAGTGGTGGACTGTCCTGGATTAAGGACGTCACGCGTTATCAATGGATGGTTTTTCTGGTTGCATGGTTTGGCTGGATGCTGGACGCAACCGACTTCGGTTTGTTCAATCTGGTGCTACGGCCCGCGCTGACTGAGCTTCTGGGCGGCAATCCAACCATCGCGCAAATTGGTCAGGCCGGCGGCTTGTTGAGCATGGCCGGATTGCTGGGATGGGCCCTCGGTGGCTTCGCGTTCGGTATTCTGGGCGATTACATCGGGCGTATCCGGACGCTGATCCTCAGCGTCGTGTTGGTTGCCGTGTTCACCGGATTGCAAGGGTTCGCGACCAACGCTTGGATGTTCGGCTTTTTCCGGTTCTTCGCCGGCGTCGGCACCGGGGCCGAGATCGTGGTGGGAATTCCGCTCGTTGCCGAAGCCTTTGCCACCGAGCAACGCGCCAAAGTCCTCGGCATCATGATGACTGGTGCCGCCTTCGGTAACCTGTTCGCCGGCCAGATTTTTGCAAGTATTGGACCCTACGGCTGGCGTTACGTGATGTATGCCGGCGTTGTTCCGGCGATTGCGTTGCTGTTGCTGCGGCGGGGCATGGAGGAACCGGAGCGCTTCAAGGACGTGCAGGAGCGCCGGCGAACCTTGAAGGCTGCCCGCTCGCTCAGCGCCGCGGACGAGAAGTTCCTGGCCTTTGCGCCGAAGCAGCTGTTCACCAAAGAGCTGCGCTACAGCACCTTCATCGGCATTTTGTTTTGTCTGGGCACACTGCTGGCGATTTGGACCAGCCAGATTTGGTTGCCGACCATACAGACGCAGTTGCTGCAGAAGGTTGGCATTACCGGTGCAGCGAGTGCGCCGTATGTCGGTCATGGCATGATGCTGTGGGGCGTCGGCGGTATCCTTGGCTACGGCACCTTCGGGTTCATCGCCGATGCGGTCGGCCGGCGGCCGGCGGTGATATTTTACAATGTCGGCACGATCGTCTCCGGGCTGTACTTGTTCCTTGGCGTGCAGACCTGGGACCTGTATCCGTACCTGCTGCCGGTGTTTGGCTATTTCGTGTTCGGCGTGTTCTCCGGCCACGCCGTCTACCTGCCCGAGCTGTTCCCGACCCAGGTGCGGGCCACCGCGGTTTCGTTCTGCAATGGCACCGGCCGCGTGATAACGAGCTTCGGTCCGTTGTTTGCCGGCCTCATCACGCCGCTTCTGGGTGGGCAGTTCAGCACCGCGACCGCGATCATGACCTGCTTCGCCGGTCTGAGCATTGTAGCGATGCTGCTTGGCCGGGAAACCCGCGGCGAAGACCTACCGCATCTTACCGTGAAAGGATAAGCGCATGGCAAAGGCCTATTGGGTAGCCACCTACCGCTCGATCTCCAATCCCGACGCGCTGGCCGAATATGCCAAACTCGCCGGGCCTTCGATTATGGCCGGTGGTGGTAAATTCCTGGTCCGTGGCGTGCCGGCGAAGACCTATGAAGCGGGCCTCGCACAACGCACCGTGGTGATCGAGTTCGACAGCGTCGCCGCCGCCATCGCCGCGCACGACAGTGCCGGCTATCAGGCCGCGCTGAAGGCCCTGGGGAATGGCGCCGAGCGGGATATTCGCATCATCGAAGGCGTCTGACAGCGCGCAGCGATGTAGCCCGGATCACCCGGCGTTTGGTGTACGGATTGCTAACGGTTTTCGGCGTGTCCGTCGTCATCTTCGTGGTGATGCGAGTATTGCCGGGCGATCCTCTGGTCGCGCTGTTCGGGCCGGAGGGCTATATCGAAATCAGTGCCGCCGAACGGGCCGGCTGCATGGTTCAGTTCGGGTTGAGCGATCCGCCGGTCGTGCAATACTGGCACTGGATGCGCGACACCGCCTCCGGCAGTTTCGGCCGCTGCTTCGTTCTGGATATTCGTGCGGCCGGTGTTTGTCGGGCGCGGGCCGATCAAAAGCATGATGTTACGCTTCCATGAGGTCGAGTGCCGTGAACCGTCGGGTTCGCCCGGCGTGCATGGGACCGCGTTGATGACATCGGTGCTACCTGAATAATTGGAGAAGCAGAACTGGCCACTGTTCACCGACGGTGAGAGATTGAGTGGCAAGTTGCTGTCGGATTTGGAGCGACTGTATGTCAGCGCTGACGTTCCCCATGTCTGCATCCGTCAGGTTGCCGATCCCACTGTCGAGACTATCGACGGATTGCGTCGCGTGGGCCTGCATCTGCTGAAGAATATTGATGGAATTGCCGAGCGTTTGCGCCATCTCGCCGGTCTTGCGCAAGGCCGAGGTGAGCGTGGCGATCGCCCCCGCTGCTCCACCCCAAAGAGTTGGACTCGCTACAGGCGTACTGGGCAATGGAATCAACAGCCCAATACTGGTGATTGGAATATTCACTGTTGCCCCAGGGGGGGACAGGACAAGGTTGTATGTCGTAGGCGATGCCGGAGAAACCGACTGAATTGTGGTTCCTGGCGGGATCGCCGCGCTGGGTGGCAAAAGGTAGAAGGCCGGTGCAGTTGGATTGCTGCTGCTGAAAGCGTCGATCTCGGCTTGAGTAGAGAGGAACGTTGCCCCTACCAACGAAGATGGCGGATCGCCGCTGGGGAGCGACGGTGAGTTTATGGTAATCTGTGTTGGTGTTCCGGTGGCATTGACCGCCGCCGTCATGGTCGCTGACCCTGCTCCAACCGCTATCGGTAAACTTGGCCGCAGATTTTGCACGGGCGGGGCGACCGTCCCGACGTTATTACCGGCGATGCTGAGGATCGCGCCGGTGGATGGAGATGATGCTGTGAACTGACTTTCAAAACCGGCCGCGAACAATGCGCTCTGCAAAGCCGTCATGGCGTCATTCAGGCTGAACCCCACCGGCAGAGGCACTGGAATCGTGTGATCCACATGCGTAATGTTGCCTGCCGCGTCGGATACCGAATTACTGTCTACGCTTGCATCGGATGCGGGCGCATTTGTGAATACGAATGTCCAGCTTTGCCCGGGGTATTGGGGCGTTTCCCCATTGCCATAGTTCGCGGTTTGCACCTGAATCTGGGTAGGCGGTAGCGACGTGCTGATGTTCTCGACCGACAGAGACGAAAAGTCGATGCTGAGTCCGTCCTGGGTTCCCGAGAAGTTATCGAGGCCAAGCCCGGGCAGGGACGCGTTCATCTGCGACAGTCCCGTGTCACCAATTGTCAGCATGTTGCCGTCCGGGTCGGTTGGTACGTGAATCTGTGTCAGGCTGACATCGTTGACGACAGCGCCTGCGACGAGATTGACTCCATTCACCGTCGCATCGGACTCGTAATTGCTGATCTGAGATAACAGGGCTTGTATCTGAGTACTGGCGGCGGCTCCGGATACACCGCCGGACTGCGCTTCGATAGAGGCATTCTGTAGGTTTGCCAGAACACCCGTGATCTGATCTATTGCGGCACCGGCCACTCTCGCCGGTACCTCTGCTCCGCCAAGGCCGTTGTTCACAGCCATGAAGGCTTGCGCATCTGAGTTGAGTCCGAGCGCGTTGACATAGGCAGCGGAGGAATCTGCCGCCGTCGCCACGGCTTTGCCGGTCGCAGCCTGCGACATGGCAGTTCGCAGACTTGCATTAATTCCATCAAGTGTCCGCAATGCATTGACCACACTTGGATCGGTTAAACCCAACATGGTTGGCGGTCCCTGTCGATTTGTCTGGCAAGCAGCGCGATTGCGCGTTAACGATCTGTCAGTGGAAGTGTGTTCAGAGGGGATCCACCCCTGTTAAATGGCCGATAGCACCAACCGGTTAAGAAACCGTTGACCTGGAGGTCAATCATCCGTCTGACATGAATCCATCGCCCGGCCATGGTTTGAGCCGCACGCATTGGGGCAGGAAGGTTTGTGTGTCGCCATGGCGTACCGTGGCCGCAGACACGTTCGGTCGTCACACCGTCGCTGGTACGGGCCGGACGGACCAAAATCGACCGCTTGCCCTCGCCGGGGTTCAAAGCAACCGGCGACCTCCAGCCAACCACATTGTTCGTCAGCGTAAGGCTTCGCCAGGCATGCCAAGGCCGGAGCGAGATGGATCAGACTAACTGTCCAGCTCGCTATCCCAATACAGGTAATCACGCCAGTCTTCATGCAGGTAGTTGGGCGGAAACGCCCGTCCATTGTCCTGCAATTCCCAGGTGGTCGGCTGCCGCGGCGCCAGCCGTGGGAACATCTTGCATTCCTTGGGCAACCGGGAACCTTTGCGCAGATTGCATCCCCCACACGCGGTCACCACGTTTTCCCACGTGGTGCGGCCGCCTCGGCTGCGCGGGATCACGTGGTCGAAGGTTAAGTCCGGCGTCGGCCGCCGCTCGCCGCAATACTGGCAATGGAAGGCATCGCGCAGAAACACGTTGAACCGAGTAAACGCCGGCCGCCGGGCCGACGGGATATACTCCTTCAACGCAATCACGCTCGGCAGCCGCATCGTCACACTAGGCGAGCGAACCTCGGTCTCGTATTCGCTCAACACCGAGACGCGGTCCATGAACACGGCCTTGATCGCATCCTGCCACGACCACAGCGACAGCGGGAAATACGACAGCGGACGGAAATCCGCGTTCAACACCAGCGCGGGAAAGTGAAATCCGCCGTCAGGCACGGAGCGACCCTTTGCGTCCGGGCGCCAACCCGGGCCGGGTCATGGAACGTCGACCCGTCCATTGCCGCGCCGCCAAATTATCCACAGGCTTACGCCCGTACGGCTTATGGCAGAGCCCTGGAGTCGCCGCAACAAGAGCGACTCGGCCCTGTCCGGGTTTCATGGCTTCGTCATGCAAACGCCCGCCGCAACGCCAGAGCCCCCATCGCGATACCGGAATCATCGATCCCGTGGCCAAGCTTCGGAACATACAGGGCTTCGACCGGCACCCCGGCCGCCTGCAACGCTGCCTCGGCTTCGCGGGAGCGGTGGACCGGGACCTGACCATCCGCTTCACCATGCACGATCAGTACGGGGGCTTTGTTCCGCAGCTCCGCCGCCAAAATTTCCGGCGCAATCAGGGCACCAGAAAATGCCAAAATCGCCCGCGGTGCGACCGGCCGGCGCAGACCGGCGAACAGTACGGTCATGGCGCCCTGGCTGAACCCGATCAGAGCGCAGGCGTCCTCCGCCAGTCCGAGCCGATCCAGTTCGGCATCGACGAATGCGTTCAACAGCCCGGCAGCACGGCGGGCTCCCTCTACCATCACCTCGGGGCGTCGGTCGCTCACCGCCCACCATTGGCGGCCGAATCCCGAGTAATGCTCGTCCGGCGCGTTCACCGAGGCGAACAGCGCGTCCGGCACGGCGTCGGCCCAGGCGGGGGCGAGATCGATTAGGTCATAGGCATCGGCGCCGAGGCCGTGGCACAGCACCACCAGTTGTTTCGGGGTGCCCTTTGAGGCAGGTCCCCAGTGCACGGCTTCCAGCAGGTCCGGCATGATGCGCTCCTGTTGCTTTGGTTTCAGCCCGTGCTCTGCGGCCTTGACCAGGCCCGGCACCCCGGGCCACTCCGTTTTCACGGGTCTGGCTGCCGGTTTCCTCCGCGCCACGTTGCCAGTCCCGTTCTCCGGGTCAAGTCCCGTTCTCCGGGTCAAGTCCCGGCCGATGCAAGCCACGCTGGCGAAGGCGGACGCCGGCCCGATAGTGACGCACGCTGTCAGCGGATAAGGTAACGGACTCCGATGTCCATCGTTACGCGATTTGCGCCCAGTCCGACCGGGTATTTGCATGTCGGGCACGCTTACTCCGCGTTGCTCGCGTGGCGGCGTGCACGGGCGGCCGGGGGACGGTTTCTGCTGCGGCTGGAGGATATCGACCCGGTTCGCTGCCGGCCTGAATTTGCCACCGCGATCCTGGAGGATCTGGCGTGGTTTGGCCTCGACTGGGACGGTCCGGTGCGAGTGCAGTCTGAACACCTGGGCGATTATGCTGCGGTCCTCGACAGTCTGCGGGCGAGGGGGCTGATTTATCCGTGCTTTTGCTCCCGCACCGACATTCAGCGGCGCGTGATCGCAGCCGCTCCACACGGGCCGGATGGCGGACCGGTGTATCCCGGCACATGTCGCGGCATGTCGGAGGCGGAACGTGCCGCCAGGGCAAACCAACCACATGCACTGCGTCTGGATATGGCGCGCGCGCTGATCCCGGGTCTGACCTTCGAGGAGGAAGGCGAGGGCATCATCGTCGCCGATCCCGCCCGCTTCGGCGACGTTGTGCTGGCACGGAAAGATACGCCCACCAGCTATCATCTTTGCGTCACGCACGACGATGCATTGCAGGCCGTGAGTTTGGTAACGCGCGGCGAGGACCTGCAGCAGGCAACTCATTTGCATCGGTTGTTGCAGGCGTTGATGGGCTGGCCGACACCGGTTTACGCGCATCACCAGTTGCTGACCGACGCCGCGGGACGGCGGCTGGCCAAGCGGGACAAGGCTGTGACTTTGCGGGAGTTGCGAGCGGCCGGCGTGCGGGCGGACGAAATCCGGGACCGGTTGCTGGCCGGTTCGGCGGTGGCATCGGTGACCTGGATGGCGAACCTGACCCGCTGACGGCGTGACCACGACGGCGCTCGTGCAAGGCGTCAGAGACCCGCGCGTTCTTCGTCTGCCGGGATCAGTGCATGGATGGCCCATGCACCCAGCAGCGAGGCCAGGGCGGCGGCGAGGAATGCCGACGGCGGCGACCACGCCACGAGTATCCCGCCCAATACGGTGCCAATCGGGAATCCGGACATATTCAGGCTCATGGATACCGCCAGGACGCGGCCCAGAACTGCGTGGTCGGTGCGCCGCTGCCGCAAGGTGAGCACACCGATATCGATGGGACCGGCAAGCAGACCCGCCAACAACAGACCGCATACCAGTACTGGGCTGAACCCGGTGGCGGCAAACCCTACGCCGAACGCGGTGACCACCATACTCAGTGCCATCCCGCGCACTTCCCTGCCAACCATCCCAAGCTGGCCGGAAACCAACGCGCCGATCCCTCCGGTAACCCCGATGCCGGCCCAAAGCAGGCCGGAGACCGATTCCCAGGTGCCGACGGGAAAGCTCCGAGCCACCGCAACCGGCAAAGCGACCCAAAGCATGCCCCAGGTGACCATGTTCAGGGCGTAACCGACGGCGAGACCGCGCAGCACCGGACGAGCAACGACGAAACCCAGACCTTGCAGCGCCTGCCTGAGAAAACCCCGGGATGGCCGGGATATGGGTGTGATCCCCCGGATCAGCGCGATGCAAAGTGTCGCTGCGGCATAAGCGGATGCGATGGCAACAAAGGCGGTGAACGGCCCGGCGAACCCGATCAACAGACCCGCGAGCGACGGTCCGGCCACATCAACGATGGCGTGGATTGCGGTATCCAACGCGTTTGCCCGGTCAAGTGCTTGCGCCGGTACCAGGCGCGGCAGCAGAACCCGGACGCCGGCTGCGCTCAATGGGCTGCTGAGCGCATAGACCACCGCCACCACCAGCAAGGTCGGAAGCGTGGCCCAGGTAGCTCGGATGCAGACGGCGAGCGCCAACGCCATGGCGGCGCTGAGGGCCAAATCCGCGACAATGCCTTTTATCACTCCCGCTCGATCGAGCCACGTACCGGCAAGCGGACTGATCAACAGTCCGGGTGCCACGGCAGCAAAGGCAACCCAGCCCGCGATGGCGGGTGATCCGAACGCTGCCAACGCGTGGAACACGATGGCGATTGCAAACATTCGATCGGCCAGGCGGGATAAACACGTGGCCCACAGCAACGCGAGCACGTTGGGCAGCCGAATCAGCTGCCCGTACGAAATGGGCCTGTCGTCCATGCGCCGACCGTAACATTGGCCGGCGCTGAGTGGCAGCCACGCAGCGGCTCAGGCCGCCTTGACATCACCGATGAACTGCCGGACTTCGCCGCTGAGTTGGTCGGCCTGGCGGGACAGGTCGGAGGCGGCGCCGAGTACGTCTGAAACCGCCGTCCCGGTTTGCATTGCGCCGCGGCTGACCCCACTGATGTTGTTGCTCACGCGCTGCGTGGCCATCGCTGCCTCGTGCACATTGCGGGCGATCTCCTGTGTTGCCGCGCCCTGCTCCTCGACCGCAGAGGCGATTGTTGTGGCGATCTGGCTCAGTTCACCGATGGTGTGGGAGATCGCCTCGATCGCGGTCACCGCCTCTTTGGTCGCCACCTGAATTTGCGCAACCTGTTGGCGGATATCGTCCGTGGCCTTCGCCGTCTGGTTCGCCAGGCCTTTCACCTCGGCAGCAACCACGGCGAAGCCCTTGCCGGCATCGCCGGCACGTGCCGCCTCGATCGTGGCGTTCAGCGCGAGCAAATTGGTCTGTCCGGCGATCGCGCTGATCAGACTGACCACCTCGCCGATCTTTTGCGCACCTTCCGCCAGCGTCTTGACAATGCCGTCGGTGCGATTGGCGTCCGCCACGGCCCGGTCGGCGATTTCCGACGACTGGGTCACCTGGCGGGCGATTTCGCCGACCGAGGCGGACAATTCCTCGGCCGCGGAGGCAACTGTCTGGACGTTGACGCTTGCCGTTTCAACCGCGCCGGCGACGTCGGCGGCCTGCCTCGTGGTTTCACTGGTGGTTTCCGA
>Ga0187867_10001373_pt1 | contig 20972 bp, 16 predicted proteins | sample June2016WEW_13_1_FD_132976 | JGI IMG/M metagenome (GOLD analysis project Ga0187867, IMG submission 132976) | Peatland microbial communities from SPRUCE experiment site at the Marcell Experimental Forest, Minnesota, USA - June2016WEW_13_10 | ecosystem: Environmental > Terrestrial > Soil >...
ACGCCCAGGTTCAGCAGCAGCAGATAGGTGAACAGCGCGTCGCGGGCGTCTTGCCCGGTCGAGCAGAGCACCGGGGTGAGCACTCCGCCCAGCACCGCGAGCAGCGCGATCGTGACCGCGTCGTGCAGGACCGCCACCCGGGGCGGGGGCGGGCCGGCGCGCAGGAAGTCAAGCGGCGAGGCGCACATGCTCAGGGCTGGGACGCGTCGGACGGGTTCTGCGGGATCTCGTCATTTTCGAGGATTTCCAGGATCGTATAGGGATAATTTATGCTTTGCGAGGCCGCTGCGGCGGTCGCCGCGCTGCTCGCCGTCGAGGACGGCTGGCTCGCGTTGGTGACGGGCGTCGCCGCCGTGGTAGACGTACTGGCGGCCGCCGCGGTTGCGTTTGTCGCGTTGGTCGTGTTGGCCGTCGCGCCCCCCTGGGGGGCCACGACCGCCGAGAGCCGGTACATCGACCGGCCCTCGTGGACCGTCACGAGGATCCTGAGGGCCGAGATTGTCGTGCCGAAGGGGGCCGCGTTCCCGCCGGCGCCCGCGATGGCGGACAGGGTCGCCGTGCTCTGGAACCACTGCCGGCCCTCCTGGGCGTACTGGCCCGTGCCCGCGAGGTAGCCGCTTATGGCCTGCATCTGCGTGTCCGTGTACTGGCCCGCGGCGGCCAGGACGTCGGCGTTCGCGCCGTTCACGTTCGGCTGCGGGTAGGCGAAGATCGAGACGTCGTTCACGAGCCTCCAGTAGTTGGCGTTCGGCAGGCCGTTCTCGTCGAAGAACACGTCCTTCGCGTAGTCGATCGCGGCGAGCTCGCTGAACGAGCGCATCGGCCTCTGGGGCTCAGCGTAGGGGATCTGCGCGTTGGTGTAGTCCGGCGTCACCGCGGTCGCGTAGACGTAGCCGGTCTGCATCCAGCCGAGGAGCACGTCCGCGAGCTTGCCGGCGTCGGCGGGCGACATCTGCCAGTACTCGAACAGGTTCGTCAGCGTCGTCATGTCGGCGCGGGAGAGGGGGATCTTGCCGCTCTCGTCCTGGAAGGAGACGTCGACGGTGCGGCCCTCGGAGGGGGTCCAGCCGGCCCAGCCAAGGGGGTCGCCCCAGCCCTCGGCGACGCTGTGGAGCCCGTTGTCCGCCTGCCGGAAGTCCTCGAGGACCGCGATCGTCACCTCGAGCGCCGAGAAGGCCTCCTGGCGGAGCCGCTTCGAGTCGTACTGGCGGACCTCGACCAGGAGGTCGTTGCTCGCCTTCTCGATGAAGACGGTGAGCGCGGCCGCGGTGAAGGCCAGCATGACGAGGACCAGCACCAGCACGGACGAGCGCTGCGGGGCGTTGCCTTGGGTGCGCGGCATCGGGTTCACCACGGGTTGGGCAGCCCCGGCTTCGCCAGGGGGAGCGTTATGACGGACTCGCGGGTCAGGCGGTCGTACGAGAAGGTGAACCGCAGCCTCTGCGGCGGGAGCGGGTTGCCGGAGGCGTCCGTGCGCATCACGGTCTCCGTCATCCACTTGTTGAAGTCCGTGTCGAAGTAGTCGTAGGCGACCGCCGTCACGAAGGGCGACACGAGGGCCTCGCGGGGCGGGTCGTCGTTGAAGTGGTTCTCGAGGTCGGAGTGCCAGAGCATGAACAGGCCCTGGCCCCGCCTCACCTCAAGCGAGCAGAACACCTCGGGCAGCGGGTTGTCGGGCCACCTGAGGATCCGGCTCCCGGACAGCTCCATGTAGGTGATCAGGTTCTCCCGGGGCATGCCCTCAGGCGACACCGGCTGGACGCCGACCGGGGTGGCGTTCACCGAGGCGGCGGGGGGAAGCGTGGCCCGGAGCACCTCGCGCTGGAGGAAGCGCGTGACGGCGCGCACGTGCTGGTCGAAGAGCCGGACGTCGGTGTTCCTGCCCCAGAGCTCGCCCATCGAGAAGACGAAGGTGTTGAGCCCGACGAGCACGAGCCCGACGAGCGCCATCGAGAGCAGGATCTCGACCAGGGTGAACCCGCGCCGCCTCATTGGGCCTGCTTCCCCTGGACGAGCGCGATCCGGTCCGCCGCGTTCTGGCGCAGCGTGCTCCGCGTGGTCGGGTCGGACCAGGTGGGGCGCACGAGCATGAAGTTCTCGACCACGGTCCTCGCCTCGACCCCCACCCCCCCCGTGACCGTGCAGGTGAACGTCACGCTGAACAGGTCGGTCGTGCTCCCCTGCTCGATCTCCGCCGTCCATCTCACGTGGCGGTCGCCGTCGTCGAACTCGGCCCCGTTCTGCGCGGTCTGCAGGTCGGCCTGCGAGAGGAGCTGCGACCGGGCGAAGAACACGTCCTCGTCGTTCATGTTCGCCTTGCGGGCGATCTCGTAGCCGTTGAGCACGTTCAGGTACGCGCTGCCGAGGACCACCGCGGTGAGCGCGAAGATGACGAGGGCGACCAGGACCTCGACGAGCGTGAATCCCCTACGGAGAGGCATCGGTCTTGGTGAGGACGGGCGCGCACGTCCAGGGGTCGACGGAGAGCATGTGCGCCCCGGCCGCGGTGCGCAGCTGGACGCGGAACGGCGTGCACGTCCCGTCGTCGTAGAAATCCACCGATGTGAGCGGCTGCGTCTCGACCAGGACGCCGCCGATGAGGATCGAGGAGGAGCCCGAGCCCGACTGGCCGGGATGGAAGTCGATCGCCAGGTCGTCCGGGCCCGCGACGGGAAGGGCCCTCTGGTGGGCGCCGTCGGAGAGGACGAAGCTGCGCGACTTGGTGTCGAAGCTCATGAGCACGGTGCGCTGCTCCTCGAGGGCCTCCTTGCGCGCCTGCGCGCACGCCGTCCAGAACTGCTCGTCGGGCGACGCCACCCGCTCCGCGAGGAGGGAGTTGGTCCCGCTTATGAAGATCGTGCCGAGGAGCGCGACGAGCGCCAGGGCCAGCAGTATCTCGACGAGCGTGAACGCCTTCGCCTCACCAGTTGCCGATGTCGTCATCGGTTCCGTCCGTCCTGTCGGGGCCCTTGGACCAGAGGTCATAGCCGTCCTTGTTGTGGACGCCCGGGCACTTGTACTGGTAGGGCTCGCCCCACGGGTCCGGCGGGATCTTGTTGCCCTCCACGTAGGGCCCGCGCCAGCGGTCGGCCTTGCCCGGGGGGGCGGCGAGGAGCGCCTGGAGGCCCTCGTCGGTCGACGGGTAGGCGCCCATCTGGAGGCGGTAGGTCACGAGCGGGGTCTTCATGCTCTGGCTCACGAAGAGCCTGGCGATGTCGACCTGCGAGCCCCCGAAGAGCTTGCCGAAGTTGGCGATGGTAAGGCCGGCCAGGAGCCCGATTATCGTGATCACGACGAGGATCTCGACGAGCGTGAAGCCTCTCTGCCTGGGGTTCTTTGGATGGGGCATAAACGCGGGATGTTTGGGGCACGCGGCCCCAATGTCGAGACGCGCCCGGCACGGCAAAGTTGCGCCAGGGCGCCACTTCAGGCCCCGTCCCTCCGGCCCCGGTCCTCCGTAAACACGTAGTTCACAAGGAAGCTGAGACCCAGGACGCCGCCCAAGGTTCGGATATTGCGCATGGCCCCGACGACCGTCGAGAACGGGCTCGCAGCGGGCTCGCGCACGCGCAGGAGCAGGAAGGCCCCGGCGAGGGCGATGACCGGCTGGGCGGCGAAGCAGGCGTGGTAGACCCGGAGCGGGCCGCCCCACCCCGCCGGGGCGTGCGCGATGACCCAGCCGCCGAGGACCGGCGCCGCGGCGGCGACCAGCGACGTGACGGCGAGGTTGAAGCCGATCGCGAGCATCTTCGCCCCGACCGGGATCACCCGGAGGCTGAACGTGAACTGGCCGAGCACGAACCCGGCGCTCGTCGCCCCGGCCCAGGTCCAGAGACCGTAGAGCATCGCCCGGTTGCCCGGGTTGACGACGCACCACAGGAACATCGAGAGCTGCCAGAGGACGAGCGAGAGGACCATGACCGGCTTGTTGCCGTGGCGCTCGAGGAGCCGCCCCCAGGCCGGCAGCGAGAGCGCCCCGCCGACCTGCGAGAGGCCCGTCGCGACGGCGACGTCCAGGGCGGAGAAGCCGACCGGGCCGAACATGAACACCGTGTAGAAGGGCCCGAAGCAGTTGGCCGCGAAGCTCCAGACCGCGCCGAACGCGACGAACATGAGGAACGAGCGCGAGCCGAGGAGGACCGCCGCCTGCCCGCGCAGGGAGCCGCCCGGCGGGGGCGGCGGCCGGTGCGGGCGGGTGGGGCTCGCCCACTGCCACCTCAGCGAGAAGATCCTCATGAACGCCGAGGCGAGGATCACGGCCTGGAACGCGCCGACCGAGTACTCCCACCGGGAGAGGACCCATCCGGACGCCATCAGGAACACCACGACGGCGAACTGGAGGATCTGGTTGCGCCGGCCGAAGAACTTCGCCCGGATCCGGCGCGGCACCCACTCCTCGATCCACGTGCTCCACGTGACGCCCGCCACCGCGCCGAGGCAGCTCGACACGAGGAACCAGCCGAGGATCCACAGGGCCGCCCTGTGCGGGTCGCCGCGCGGGATCCACGGCAGGAGGACGCCCAGGGCGATCCAGCTCAAGAGGTGCAGGGACGCGGCCGACACCGTGATCGCCTTGGGCGGCCGCCACCGCATCAGGAACGGGGAGACGAAGATCTGCAGGAAGTTGCCGACGAACGGCAGCGACCCCAGGACCCCGATCGCGGTCGCGGAGACGGGGAAGGCCTTGGTGACGAGCGCCGTGAGCGCCATGCTCGCCGGGAGCGCCATCGTGACGATGGGCATCGCGACGATCCCCTCCCTCGTGCAGTTGCGCAGGCACAGGACCAGGTCCGCCTTGCGCCCGCGCGCGAGTTCGCGGCCCTGGGTCGCGGCCTGGGGGTCGGGTTCGGTCGGCATGCCCCGGGCCGCGGCTAGAGCCGGACCGTGAAGGAGTCCCCGGCTGCCCCCTCCCCGGAGAAGAGCGCCGCGCCGGCGCGGGTCACCTCGAGGCGGATCCTGCCGGGCGCCGCCGCCCGGGCCTCGACGGAGAACACCGTGCCGAAGGCGTGGATGTCCCCCAAGGACATGCGGTCCCAGCCGGCCGGCAGCCGGGGCGCGCACGCGAACTGCCTCAATCCGAGGGGGCGGATGCCGAACAGGCCCTCGATGATCACCCGGCAGTACAGGGCGCTTTCCGCGGCAAGCTGGGCCTCCCCGCCCTCCGGGTGGGCCTCGACCGGGTAGGGCGCGTGCTCGCCGAGGAGCCTGCGGCGCGTGTACTGCCTGAGCCGGGCCACCCCCTCCTCGGCCGCCCCGCTGATCAGGAGCCCGCGCAGGGCGTACAGGGTAGCCCTGTCCCAGTAGCTGTTGCTGCCGTCCTCGACCCGGAGCCCGTCCGGCGACCAGAGCCGCTCCAGGAGCGCGCGGGTCGTCCCCTCCCTGCGCTCGTCGATTCCCATCGCGAGCGGCAGGCAGATCCAGTGGCGGAGCCCGGCGCAGCCGGCGTAGTAGCGGTAGGTGTGGTAGCCCTCGACGTCCGCCCCGAAGTGGCTCTCGATCGCCGCCCGAAGCGCCGCGGCCCTGTCGGCGTAGCGCCGGCCGACGCACTCAGGCTCGCCCATCTCCCCGGCCAGGCGGCTCGCGCTCACCAGGGCGCCGTAGGCCAGCGCGGAGGTCGACAGGTTCGCGGTCCCCGTGGGAAGGCGGCCCTCCATCTCGTCGGTGTCGGAGGCCACGACCCCGTCCGGCGTCGTCCGCCTCGCGCAGTACTCGAGGCACCACTGGATGGCCGGCCAGAGCGTCCGGGCTACCCCCTCGTCCCCGAGGGCGAGCGCGTACAGGCCGGCACCGTTGGCATACATCGCGGCGTCGCCGCGGTCGACGCTCGCTATCGGGTGGGCGCCGTCCATCTCGAACGAATAGGGGACCCGGTGGAACTCCGGCGTCATGTAGGGCATGTACAGCCGGTACCCGTTCAGCGCCGCCTCGTTCGCGGGGCCGTAGCCGAGGTACGCGAAGAAGGGATGGGCGTACTCGGCCTGGTCGTTCGCCCAGACGCCGCCGTAGAACCTGACGCCCCCCGGGGAGTGGACGAGCCCGGACCGGGTCGCGAATATGCTCTCGGCGGTCCGGACCTTGGCCATGCCGAACTCCCGGTCTATGTCGGGGTCGGGGGTGCGCAGCTCGAGGCGGGCGCCCAGCGTCGCGATCAAGTCGGTGCGCGCGCGAAGCTCCGCCTCCCCGTCTGCGCCGGCGGAAGGGGCGTCGGCCTGCCGGCCGCTGTGCTCGACCCAGAACACCGCCCTCTCCCCGGCCGCGAGGACGCTCCTTGAGCCGCGGATCCCGGTCTCGATCGCGTAGTTCGCGTCCGCCCCGTGGACCGGGTCCGACCGGAGGAGCTCGCCGACCGCGAGCTCGACCGGGGACGCGGAGGCGTTCCTCACCTCCCAGAGGTCGAACACGGCGGGCTTGTCGGGCGACGGGAAGAGGCGCCGGCTGACGGCGACCCGGCCGGGCTCGTAGTCGACGCGGAGCACGCCGTCGAACGCGATCCTCCCCACCGCGGGCTCCTCGAAGGGCCGGCCGTCGACGTAGAACGCCGGCGCGTCCCCGGGGAATTCGCGCATGAGGTAGCCGCGGTAGTCGTACTTGACGATGAAGCCGGGGAATACCGCCAGGTCGCGGATGTGGATCCTCCGCTCGGCGTCGACGCGGTAGGTGACCACCATCGAGGCCCTGAGGCCGCTCATCTCCACGTGGTCCTCGTGCGGCAGCCTCGCGTCCGTGGCCACGTTCCATTCCACGCCGGCCCTGTCTCCCAGGCGCCACCGGTCGCCCCCGGGATCGGCCCCCGGGGCGGCCCCGCCGGGCGGCGACCCGGTGGCGGGCCCATGCGGCAGGACGAGCAGGGCGACGAAGAGGGCCGGTCTCATGACTCGGGATCAAGGATCGGCCCCCGCGCCGCGCCCCACAAGTAAAGACGGCGCCCGGTGGCTCCCGCCGGGAAACCGCACGCGCGCCGCCTACCTGAGGAGAAGCATCACCGCCGCGTGCCCGGGCACGCGCCCCCGGTAGCCGTCCGGCGCGGGGGCGAGGTCCCGGTGCAGCCAGAGGTCGCGCAGGCCGGCCGGCGCGGAGGACCTGCCTACCAGGGCCCAGGTGACGGCCGCGTCCAGCTCGCCGGCGTTGCGGTTGAATACTGCGACCGCCTGGCCGCCGCGCACCGGCTTGACCCAGACCTCGACGCCGTCCTTCCCGGACACGCGCACGCCCTGTTTCCCCAGCGGGTCCTGGTCGACCGCGATGACCTCGCGGTTGGTGAGGATCCCGATGGTTTCGGGCGACATGTGGCGCAGGTCGTTCCCGGCGATGAGCGGCGCGGCCAGCATGCACCAGAGGCTGAAGTGGGTCCTGTACTCCGTCGCGCTCATCCCGCCGTTGCCCACCTCGAGCATGTCCGGGTCGTTCCAGCGGCCCGGGGCCGCGTATTTTGCGAGGCGGTCCTGGCTGAAGCCGTTTGCGGCCATGGAATCCCAGTTGTCCTGGATGTCCCCCGTTGTGCGCCAGAGGTTGGCGCCGGCATCGGGGCCCCACCCCGAGACGCCGCCGATCCCGTATTCGCAGAGGCTGTAGACGATCGGGCGGCCGCAGCGCTGCAGCGCCTCCCCCATCTTCTGGTAGACCGGGCGCAGGTAGGCGTCGCTGTAGACGCGGCCGGCGCTGCACCAGTCGTATTTCAGGTAGTCGATGCCCCACGCCGCGAACGTACCGGCGTCCTGCTCCTCGTGACCGTAGCTTCCCTCGTAGCCTCCGCAGGTGACGAAACCCGGGGAGGAGTATATCCCGAGCTTGAGGCCCTTTCGGTGCACGTAGTCCGCGAGCGCCTTCATGTCGGGGAATTTCCTGTTGGGCACGATGTCGCCCCCGGCGTCGCGCCCGCCCTCCCACGTGTCGTCGATGTTCACGTAGGTGTAGCCCGCCGCCGCCATGCCGGTCGCCACCATGGCGTCGGCCGTCTCGCGCACGACCCTGTCGTCGACGGACTCCGCGAAGTGGTTCCAGCTGTTCCAGCCCATCGGCGGCGTCCTCGCCAGCCCGTTGTCCGGGAGGGCGCGGACCGCGGGCACCGGCAGCGCGGCGGGCGGGCGGGTGTCGGACTCGGGCACCGGGACCGCCAGGGCCTCGTCCCTCCCGCCCCCGTCGTACGACACGACGACCCGGAGGTTGGCGCCCTCCGGCCTGACCCGGAAATTCCAGCCCCAGTTGATGCTGAAAACCGTGTCCTGGCCCTCAGCGTGGGCCCCCCTGATCGGGACCCCGACGGAGCCGTTCGCGATGACCTGGCCGCTGATACTGGTCCCGTCCTGGTGCAGGACGAGGAACGAGTGGAGCGTCGCGCCGGAGGGCTTGGGCACGTCCATCCTCCAGGTTCCGTTCAGGTCCGATGCGATGGCGGCCCCCTGGATGACAAGCGCCGCGACCGCAATCCTCCCGACCAGCATGAGGGCCGTGTCGGCAGATCCCAGCCGCTTGGTTTCCATGGGGCGACTCTTGCCGCGAGCGCCCGGTCCGGCCACCCCTAAATGCCCCGGAGCCGGCCCCGGTGGAACTGGTACGGCAGATGCTTGCATGGAGGCGTGAAAAACTCGACCTCCAACATCCATTATAGGCCGGCCGGCCAGCCGCAGATCTCGACCAAGGCGGCACTGCTCGTGTTCGCGGGCGCGATCGGCCTGGCCGTCGCGGTCTTCTCAATAATTCACTAGACCTCCTGCGGCCCGGCGACGGCGCCGTGCAATTCGAGGGGATGGGCCGTGAACGATCCGTCCACGGCTGTTGCGATCATCGACGTTCCGGGGAAGCCTGGCGACCCGACCGCTGCGAGCACCAGGGGAAACGGCGCCTCCGCCGGCGGGGTTTGGCGAAAGCCGCTAGGCCTTCTTGTCCTCCTTCACCCCGCACGTGCTGAGGCCAAAGGGCATGTATGCGGGACATACGCGGATGACGGCAGTCAGGATCGGCCCCAGGCCGACGAGGCCCCACCAGCTCTTGAAGTAATAGCCGGCGCCGAGAATCGCGAGGCCGGCGATGATGCGGATGATGCGGTCGATGCGGCCTATGTTTGCTTTCATGGTGTCGATTCAGGTTCGTTTTGGCGCGAGTGCGCCTCTTTGCGGTTCGAGTGGACTGTATAATAGATGAGCGGAACCGCCAGCGGGCTGATGACCAGCGAGGCCAGGGCGCCGAACAGGAGGGATATCGCCAGGCCCTGGAATATCGGGTCGGACAGGATGACGAGTCCGCCGACCACGACCGCCAAGGCGGTGAGCATCATCGGCCTGAAGCGGACGGCCCCGGACTCGATGCAGGCGTCGCGCAGCGACCGGCCGTGGCTCATGCGCAGCTCGATGAAGTCGACCAGTATGATGGAGTTGCGGACCACGATGCCGGCGCCGGCCATGAAGCCGATCATCGAGGTGGCCGTGAAGAAGGCGCCCAGCGCCCAGTGGCCGGGAAGGACGCCGACCAGCGAGAAGGGGATGACCGTCATGACGATGAAAGGCGTGGCGTAGTTCCTGAACCAGCCGACCATGAGCATGTAGATGAGGATGAGCACGGCGCCGAAGGCCAGGCCCAGGTCGCGGAACACCTCGATGGTCACCTGCCACTCGCCGTCCCACTTGATGGCCGGTTCGCGGTCGGTGCCCGGGATGACGGCGTTGTAGACCCTCACGCCGGGCCGAGAGCCCCCAAAGTCGCGCCCGTCAAGCCTCGCGAGCTCCCTGTTCATCGCGAGGATAGCGTAGACCGGGCTCTCGACGACCCCGGCGACGTCGCCCGTCACGTAGACCACGTCCTGGAGGTTCTTGTGGTAGATGTTGCGCTCGCCGAGGGTGCGCTCGACCGAGACGAGCTCGCGCAGGGGGACAAGCGGCGCCCCCGGGTTGACGTCCGACCGGACCTGGAGGGCGAGCAGGTCCTCCGGGCGGGATCGGAGCGCCAGGGGAAGCTCCAGCGCGACTTCCACGGTCTCGCGTTCGCCGGCCGCATGGAGCGGGGTGACCGGGTAGCCCTGGGTCGCAAGCTGCACGGCGCGCGAGATCGCGGCCTCGCTTATGCCGCTGAGCGCCGCCTTGGCCCTGTCGACCCTCAGGACCGTCTTCGGCTGGAGGGCCTCTACGTACCAGTCGACGTCGACGACCCCGGGAGTTTCCTCGAAGATCCGGAGGACCCTGGCCGCCAGGCCGAGCCTGGAGTCCTCGTCCGGCCCGTACACCTCGGCAACGAGCGTCTGGAGCACGGGCGGGCCCGGCGGAACCTCGGCGACGGCCACGGCGGCGCCGAACCCCCGGGCGATGGCGGCGAGCCGCGGGCGGACCCTCCTCGCGATTGCGTGGCTCTGCGCGGCGCGCTCGTCCTTCGGCAGGAGGTTCACCTGGATGTCGGCGATGCTCGGGCCCCTGCGCAGGAAGTAGTGCCTGACGAGGCCGTTGAAGTTGAACGGGGAGGCCGTGCCGGCGTAGACCTCGTAGTCGCGGACCTCGGGCTCTGCGCGCAGGGCCGCCGCCATTTCCCGGGCCGCGCGCGCCGTCTGCTCGAGCGTGCTGCCCTCGGGCATGTTCAGGATGACCTGGAACTCCGACTTGTTGTCGAAGGGCAGCATCTTCACCTTGACCGCCCCGATGCCGACCAGCCCCACGGCCCCGGCGGTGGCCGCCGCCACGGCGGCGAGGAAGCCCCACCGCCGCGCCCGGTGGTCCAGGAGAGGCCGCATGACCCGGCTGTAGACGCGCGTGAACCAGGTGTCGGCCATGGCATCGCCGGCCGCCCCCTCCCCCTCGGATGGGGGCGCGTCGACGAATTCCGCGGCCCCGGCGGCGCGCCCGCCGCGCCCTCGGAGAACCTTCAGCGCCGCCCACGGGGTGACGGCGAACGCGACGAGGAGCGAGAAGAGCATCGCCGCGCTCGAGCCGATCGGGATCGGCCGCATGTACGGGCCCATCAGGCCGCTTACGATCGCCATGGGGAGCACGGCGGCGATCACCGCCCACGTGGCCAGGATCGTCGGGTTGCCGACCTCGTCGACCGCCTCGACGGCGACGCCGAGCAGGCCCTTGCGCCGGCATCCCGGCAGCCCCATGTGGCGCACGATGTTCTCGACCACGACGATCGCGTCGTCCACGAGGATGCCGATCGAGAAGATGAGCGCGAAGAGCGTGATCCGGTTGAGCGTGTAGCCGTAGAGGTAGAAGACGAGGAGCGTGAGGCCGAGGGTCACGGGGATCGCGAGGAGCACGACCAGCGACTCGCGCCAGCCGAGGAAGAGCAGGATGAGAAGCGCCACGCCGAAGACCGCGAAGCCCATGTGCAACAGCAGCTCGTTCGACTTCTCAAGGGCCGTGGCGCCGTAGTCGCGGGTGACCGCGACGCCGACGTCGGCGGGAATGAGCGTCCCCTTGAGGGAATCGACCCTGGCCAGCACCGCCCTGACGACGCCGACGGCGTTCGCCCCGGGGCGCTTCGCGACGCTCAGCGTCACGGCGGCCTCCTCCGCGCGCCCGGGGGCGCCGAAAAGGACATAGTCCGCCGGCTCCGCCGGGCCGTCGACGATGGCCGCCACGTCGCGAAGGTACACCGGCCGGCCTCCGGACACCCCGACGACGACGTCGCCCACATCCCTCGCGTCGCGGAAGAACGAGCCCACCTGGAGGAGCGTCTCCCGGTTGCCCGCGGCCTGGGCGCCGGCGAACGCCTGGGCGTTGGCCTGCTGCAGCGCGGGGATGAGGGCGTCGGGGCTCAGGTTGCGCGAGGCCAGCTTCTGGGGGTCGAGCAGGACCCGGATCCCGCGCGCCTGGCCGCCCGTCACCCGGGTCTCCGCGACCTGCGGAACCTGCCTCACGGCGTCGTCCACCTGCACCGCCAGGCGGCGGAGCATGGCGTGGTCGTAGCGCGCGCTGTGGAACGTGAGGGCGAGGATGGGGACGTCGTCGATCGTCCGCGCCTTGATGAGGGGCTGCGTGACCCCGGGGGGGATCCGGTCAAAGTTGGACTGCAGCTTCTGGTGGAGGCGAACGAGGGCGGCCTCGAGGTCGGTCCCGACCACGAAGCGCACGATCGTCAGGTCACCGCCAGGGCTAGCCGTGGAGTAGAGGTACTCGACACCGGGAATCTCCCAGAGGAGCTTCTCCATCGGCCGGGTGACGCGGTTCTCCACCTCGTGCGCCGTTGCGCCGGGCATGGCGACCATCACGTCGATCATCGGTACCTTGATCTGCGGCTCCTCCTCGCGCGGGAGCATCAGCACGGCAAAGGCGCCGAGCAGCAGCGAAGCCGCGACAATGATGGGCGTCAGCTTGGAGTCGATGAACCGCGACGCGGTCCGTCCGGCGAAGCCGTAGGCGCGCCGGTCGGCGGCCGGCGATGGCCACGGACCGTTCACGGCTGGATCTCCAGGGGCTGGCCCTCGCGAAGCCCTACGGGCGGCGCCGCCACCACTCGCTCGCCGCCGTCGAGGCCCGAAAGCACCTCGACCTGGTCCCCGCGCGGGGCGCCGGTCCTCACGAGCCGCAGGCCGGCGCGGTTGTCCGCGTCGGCCACGAAGACAAGCTGCATCTGTCCGTCGGTCACGACGGCCGATGCGGGCACCATGAGGGCGGATTCAGGGGCCCCCTCCACCTGCACGCGGGCGAATTCCCCCGACCGCACCGGTACCCCGGCCGGGACGCGGATCTTTGCCGTGACGGTGTGCGCGCCGGGATCGGACGCGGGGGAGAGCTCCTCCAGCTTCCCGGCGAAGATGGCGTTCCTCGCGGGTATGGAAACCGTGAGGACCGCGCCCGGGGCGAGGCGCGAGGCCAGCGAGTCCGGCAGGGCGGCCTCGACCTGGAATTCATCCATTCCCTCGAACTCGAGGAGCGGGAGCCCCGGCGAGGCCAGGTCGCCGACATCGGCAAACTTCCGGGCGACGATGCCGTCGAACGGCGCCCGGACCACGGTGTAGGCGAGCATCGCCTCGGCCTCCCGGACCGCCGCCTGCGCGCCGGAGAAGCGGTCCTCGAGGTCCCTCACCGTCTCGGCGGTGCTGGCCTCCTTCTTGAGGAGCTCGCGCTCGCGCTCCAGGTCGCGGCGGGCGGCGCTCAACTGGGCCTGCGCCCGCGCCGCGCGCGCCGAAATCTCGTCCGCCCCGATCCGGGCGAGGAGGTCGCCCGCGCGGACGCGCTGGCCCAGGACGACCGGCATCTCCTCTATCGCGCCCATCAACTTCGCGGCGACCTGCGCGGACCTAAGGGGCCGCACCGTGCCGGTGCTCTCGGTCACGGACGCGAGGTTCTCGACGCGCACGGCCGCGAGCCTGACCTTCGCCGCGGGAAGCTTCGCGTCGGCCTCCCCGTCGGACCCGGCCCGTCTGCCGCAGCCGGCGGTGAGCGCGATGAGGGCGGTCGAAAGGAGCAGGCGGGCGTGTCTCATGATTTTAGGCTAGGATGGAGGGAGCGGGTCCAGCCCGAGGGCGCGGCGGAGCTCGACCAGCGCGACGCGCTCGTCGGCGGCCGCCACCGTGCGGCGAAGGCGGGCCTCGAGCAGGCGGCTCTCGGAGCCGATCAGGTCGGCTGCCAGGAGCGCCTCCCTGTCGAACCTCGCGCGGCTCAGCGCCGCGCTCTCCTCGGCCTGTTCCACGGCGCCGGCGCTGACGGCGAGGCGCTCGACGGCATCGGCATGGGCGAGGCGCGCCTGCTCCACCTCGAGGCGGACGCCGAGCGTCGTCTTGCGCAGCATCTCCTTGGCCTGCGCGAGCTCGTCCCCAGCCTGGCGGATCCTGCCGGCGGTCTGGCCGCCGTCGAATATGTTGAGGTCGACCGCGACTCCGGCGAGCCAGCCGTCGCCGTGGCGGTCCAGGACCCAGCCCTGGTCCACCTGGTAGCTCGCAAAGGCGTTTACGGTCGGCCGCCTTCCGCCCCTGGCTGACTCCACCATCGCCTCGGCTGCCCTCACCCGGGCTCCGATCGCGGCCAGCTCCGGCCGGCGGGTATAGTCGCGGGTGTCGGGCTCGACGAGTCGGGCCAGCGCCGGGTCGCCGTCAGCCAGGTCGACTGCCGCGTCGCCGGGCTCGATCCCAAGGAGAAACTGGAACGCGCGCGAGGCGAGCGCGGCGCCGTGCCGGGTTTCCGAAAGCGACTCCCGCGTCTGCGCGAGCTGGACCTGAAGGCTCAGGAGGTCGGCCTTGAGGAGCTGCCCGGCGTCAAAGCGCGCGCGGGCGACCGCGACGGCCTCCTCGTAGGCCCGGACGGCCGACCCCATCGCCTCAACCGCTTCCCGCGACTTCCGGATATTCAGGACCGCCTTGACCACGTCGGCGGCGAGCTGGTTCTGCGTGGCGCGCCACTCGCAGTCGGCGGCCTCCGTGCCCGCGCTGGCGGCGGCCCGTGCCGCGGTCGCCCTGCCGCCGCTGTAGAGGTTGTAGGCCACCGTGCCCGTGCCGTTCAGGTCGTCGATCCGCCCCGGGCTGTTGAAGTTCAGGCCGAAGTTGAAGGCCCGTTCGTTCAGAATCGAGCCGAAGGCCATCATGGGGCTGTTCGTGCCGGTGTACCGGCCGGAGACGGAGAGCTGCGGCAGCCAGGCCGACTGCGACTGCGCGAGCAGCGCCTGCGCGGCGTCGATCCGCGCCCGCGCGATCTGCGCGTCGGGGCTGCGCTGGAGGGCGGTCGCCACCGCGCGGTCCAGCGTCCAGACCTCGGCCCGGGTTGGGGACGGGAACGCGCCGGCCAGCAGCGCCAGGAGGAGGACGGGGTTGGCGCCGCGGTGCATGGGTTCGACGGGTCCGGGGGGGCCGCTCACTCCCCATTCCAGGACAGCGCGATGAAAAGCCCCAGGACCGCGCCGAAGACGGCGCCGCGCCACCAGGTTGACGTCAGCGGGCACGCGCCCGAGGTGCACTGGCCGAAATGCCCCATCACCGCGCCGACGGCAGCGGCGCCCGCGACGGTGAGGACGAACCTGAGCAGGGCCGATTTCATCTGGGGGAACCGTCAAGCCGGTCGCGGCGGCCGCCCCAGTGGATCGTCCCGTCCGGGCCCAGCCATCCCAACTTCGACAGGATGAGCGTCGGCGGGCAGAATCCCGTGAATCCCGACTGGAGGAGATTGGCGCCGACGAAGGAGGGCAGCAGCAGCCACCAGCGGCTGACCAGCAGCGTGAGGGCGATCCCGGCGAGCACGAAGCTGCCGGCGAGGATGCGGACTAAGGACTCGGGTTTCACGATTCGTGTTGACGAATATGCGCATATACGGATATGATTGAATAAGTGTCAAGCCTCCATTTAATCCCGCCCTGCATGACCCCGAAGACCCTCCGCCCCCTCACCGACGAAGCGCTGGAACTGATCGCCCGCCGGTTCGCCGTGCTCTCCGAGCCCATGCGGCTGCGCCTGCTGCACGCGCTTTTCAATGCCGAGAAATCCGTGAGCTCCCTGGTCAGGGAGACTCGCGGAACCCAGGCGAATGTTTCCCGTCACCTGCAGTCGCTCGCGGGCGCGGGCATACTCGCCCGCCGCAAGGAGGGCCTGCAGGTCTTCTATTCGATCGCTGATCCGTCGATCTACAAGCTCTGCGACCTCACCTGCGGGAGCATAGAGAAGCAGCTCGCCAGGCAGGCCGGGGCATTTGGCGCGGGCGCGCCCTGACAGACCCTGGCCGGCTCGCCAGACACATCTCCGCAATGTCCGGGAAAACGCCGCTCAGCAGGGAATTGGTGCCCCCGCCCGGACTTGAACCGGGATCTACGGTTTGGGAAACCGCATGCCCTCACTGGCTACGAGGGCAAAACTAACCGCAAAAGCCGGCGTTTTTTTTCAACTTTTGGCAAGGATTCCGAAAGCGTACGCGGTAGCTCTTCAGAGCTCGACAAGCCGCGCCATCCTCGGGTCAAGGGTGAAGGGCTCGCTCGATCTCGGCATCGTTTATCTTATTGCCGCAATGCATTCCTCGACCGCCGGGTGAAGTCGCGGCCACTCTGGGTCGGTACAATACTCCTTCGGCTGCATGATCTGATCTCGGAAGCGCCGTCCGAAATCGTTCGCGTAATAGTATTCCTCCTCGCGGGTCATCACGCGGTCGTACTTCTCAGCCAGAAGCTGATTAAACGCGGTATCATTCGATGATTTGTACTTGGCATTCGCCGGATCGCGATAAAACGCGTTGGCGCCATCCACAAACCTCGCAAAGCGCCCCGGAGGAAGGCCCTTGTCGGTCTCGGCTTCCGCGCCTTCGATCTTCGCGCCGGCCTGCTGCAGCGAAAGCTCGCCTGTGGCCCCGCGTAGGAAATTTTCTGTAAGCTGGCGCATGGCCGCGCTAGGACCGGTTTCGGTCGCGAAGAACCTTTCTATGTCGTGCGCTGGAGCGAGCATCTCGTTCACCGCGGCGCCTGGGCTGATCCCGCTTGTCATGACACCGACGGCGGTGCGGAGGCCCTGCGAGGGTGAGCCGAGGGACTCGACAAACTGGCGATATTTCGCGGCGAACCGGGAGTCCACTTCGACCGTCCAGGACTGGGTGTCTTGGCTGATGAGGTTGTTATATTTGTCAAACTTCCTGTTGGTGTATAGGGTAATGGTCACTGGCTCGTGTCTGCCCGGAAAATAGGCCTGGCACTTCTTCGAGAACATTTCCACGTACGTGCAGAAAAGTTCCTGGAATTGCTGATTTTCGTCCATGTCGCTGCCAAAACCGCCGTCGAAGACTTGCCGGATCATGTCGGTCTGGTAGGCGTCCCAGTACGCTTTCGTTTTGCGGACGAGATACTTCGACGCCAATTGAGCCGGTGGTGCGTTCTTCAAGGCGTCGGCGTGTGCGGTCACAGAAGCGGCATGGGCCGCTGCCTGCGCCGCAACCTGCTCCGCCGTTGGCGGAGGTACGCGCGGCGGTCCCGCCGCCTTTTGAGCTGCGATGGCACCATTGATATCGGCGGATTCAGTAGCATCCCACGTGGCTTCAAACTTTGGCCCGAAGCGGGGTCCAGGCATCTGCCAGTTGAGAATTCGCGCGGCATTCCTGGCGACATCGAGCATGTACAAGCCATCGAACGGCATCGTCTCAAAATTATTGGGCGGTACCGTGTCCCACTCGCGGGGCATCAACTGGAAGCGGTGGTGCCCTGGGTCGTTGCCGCCCTCTAGACTGTAAGTGAAGGCCTTCGTGCCAAGGTCGGTCGGCAGATAAACTGTGAACACGCCGGCGAGGTTTCCGTGGCCCGTCTGTGTTATTGTCAGCTTGAACTTTGTTGGCGGCCCCTGCCCGCTCGTGTAGGTGCCGTTGTAAACGCCGTCGATGGAGTGGAGACGGGCGATCGGGGCGGCGGGCGCATTCGTGCTCACCACGCTGGCAGCACTTGCTTGGGCTGCCATGACGCTATCGAGATTGGCCGAGTCGATCTTGTCCCGCGTGGCATTAAAGCTGACGCTGGTATGGCCGGTAACCGGCCCGGAAATCCGGTCGGGATTAATGCTATACGCAAGTTGCCCATCGCGACCCATGACGAAGGGACCCTGGCCGAAGGAAGCATACACGCTCTTCATCGCGTAGGCATCCGGCGCGGGGGTTCCCAAAGGCTCGACCGTAGTGAATTGAAACGGGTGTTGGTTACCCGCGACATATCGGCCGGTCAGCTTATAGGTGGCGGGGCGGGACCCAAGGTAGGCCGGTAGATCAAACGTGAACAAACCGGTCAAGGCCCCTTCGTCTGTCGACTTGAACGAAAGTTTGGCCTTCACGGTGCCGTCAAGACAGGTGTAGGTGCCCGTATAGACGCCGTTGATGTCGGTGGGCAAGGCGACCTCGGGCGCTGGAGCCAGTGAAGTCGGCGGCGGTGAGGTGGCGGAGTTCGGAGCCGTTGGCTGCCTCGCTTGCGGCGCGACAGGCTGGGCTGACGGTCCCTCAGCCTTTGTGGCCGCGACGACGCTAGCCATGCTGGCCGATTCAGCCGCATCTCGAATGGCCTCGAACCGAGGGCCGGGTCGACCGAGCAGGTTGCCCAAAATCTTCCCGGCGCCTTGTTCGCCGTCGGGATCGAACGTGCCACTCATTCCCATCATGCTCACATTCCTCGGGGGGACAGTTTCCCATTTGCCGCGTCTCAGTTGAAACATTCGATTCGCCGCAATATATCGTCCCGAGAGGTTGCAGGTGTACGCATTCGTGCCGGAACCTTCCGGCAAGTTAAACGTGAACACGCCAGTGAGGGTTCCGTTGTCCTGCTGCGTGAGCGTCAGCTTGAACGTCGTCGGCCCTTGGTCGCTGGTATAGCTGCCGTTGTACACGCCGTTTATGGAGGTGGTGCGAGCGGGCTGGGCTGGCGCGCTCGCAGTAAGTATCCAGCCAGCGACAACTACAGCAATCGACCATCGGAAGGGGGTCGCGTGGTTTCGGATCATGGGGGTCGCCTTTCGCCAGCAGGTGTGAAGCTGGCCTGACGGGATTGAGTCTTGCGGAAGCGGCGGGAAGTGGAAACGACAGCATGTCCGGTTTCCGCGTCGCTTCTCATAGCCGTACAACTTGCGTTGTCAACGAGTCGGACACGAACCGTGGAGGGACGGTGAATTCCCATGTTCGAAATGTCACCGGAATCCCATTGTGGCAATCCGACGCAACCGAGTAGACGCCGTGGTGCGAACACCCGACTCCCAAGTCGCACTTCTCGGGAACCCCTTCTTTAGGAGAGCTCGGCGCCGATCATATTCCAGAACTCTCCTCGGACCTCACGGCTAGTTGCCCACAACCAAGCATTCAAGTCCAGGGAATCGATGTTGCGAATACGGGCCTTGGTATCCCCGCCCGGACTCGGAGGAAGTTAGGCAATTTTCAATGACCGGACAGAACCTACACGGTGGGGAATTATCCGAGGTGCAACCATCACCCGCCAGGCGGGAATCCCGGCTTAGGCGACCGATCAGGCGGCCCGAGCTGGGAGGATCACGTGAACGACGCCCGCCGTCCTGCCTGTCAGGCGCCCAGGCGGGTGCTTCCCATGCGGGAAGCTGGACCCGGCTCGACCTGCGAAAGGAGGGCCTGCAGGTCTCTTACTCGATAGCCGATCCGTCTGCCTACCAGCTCTGCGACCTCACCTGCGGCAGCATAGGGAAGCAGCTCGGCTGGCATGCCGGGGCGTCTGGCGCGGGCGCGTCCTGAAGGGCCCCGCGGCCTGACCCAGGGCCCCTTCGTTCTCCCTAGAGGCGACGGACGCCGACCGCTCCGCCTTCGCGTTTGAGTAGAATATCCAGCCGGCGATTTCGATGCCGGGATGAGCGTCGAAGTGCCCGAATTCTGTAAAGATGGGCTATAAAACCCCAGAAAGCCCCGCGAAGATATAACCTCTTGATCCATGAGATAGTTAGAAATAACTCCAAGGAAATCGAAAATCAAAATCGTCGGAAATCATTACGAATCTCGAATCCCCAGAGCATTCATTGCCAATACTTGGCAATTGTAGCATTTTGTAACTATTTAAGGATGATTACCTTATAATCAATTCTCCGCGCGCTCATGTGGACGGGACATTTGATGGCTCGGCAATTGCTGAGGCTGAATGCAGCCAAAGTGCGCCTTGGATGGGGTTTGCCGTCTCTGAGCAAATTGGTGCCACCCCAAAAACCATCCTATCAAAAAATGACCTCCCCCACCTGTGTCTGCATTAGAATCAAGGCCTTGTCGATCTCGCTCCTCCTTCTGGCCGGCACGACCACGGTGGGTCTTGCCCAGACGAATTGGCAGACCTCGGTCGGAGATTTCACTCTTGCCGGCAATTGGAGCGCAGGGGTGCCGACGAGCTCGGTCAGCGCCGTCGTCACAAACGGAACCTCGGGAACCCCGAGCGTCGTCAATCTCTCTGCAACCGGGAGCTTGCTGGATCTCACCATCGGTTCGTTCGACACGCTGAATGCGTCCCCCGGGGGCGTCCTGAATGTGTACGGGGGCCTCATTCAGAATGACGGCGCGATCAACTTCACGGGCGGATCCGGCGCCAATGCGATTTTGAGTCTCAACGCCAGCGCCACCCTCGCGGGCGGCGGCGTGTTGACGATGGGCTACACTGGCTCGGGAGCGGGCCAAGCCTACCTCCAGCAAGCGGTGGGTGGCGTTACGCTCACCAACGAGAACACCATCCAGGGCCAGGGCATAATCGGCAACGGGGGACTGACGGTCAGCAACGCCTCAGGCGCGACGATCAACGCGAACAGTTCCGGGGCCACCCTCCTTATCAACGGGTCAGGCGGAGTGACCAACTCCGGCCTGCTCGAGGCCACCGCGGGCGGCACGCTTAACCTCCAGTCTGTCACGGTGAGCAATCAGACCGGCAACATCACGGCGGGAAATGGGAGTACGGTCCTCCTGGACAATTCCGGCGTCATCGGGGGCACCCTCAACAATACCGGCACCGGCACCTTGGAGACGGTATCAAATGTCACCCTCGATGGCAGCACCCTGGGTGCGCTGACCATAAACGGGACCCTGCTGGCGGGTCCCGGCACGCAAGCAACCGTGACCGGCACGATCATCGACAACGGCGAGGTGCAGATGGTCGGGGGAGGCGGCGCGAACTCGGTCTTGTTTCTAACCGGCAACCTCACCCTGCAGGGCACTGGTCCCCTCACCATGAGCTACAGTGGCTCGGGGGCGGGCCAGGCTTATATTGAACAGGGCTTGGGCGGCCTCACCCTAACCAACAAGACGACCATCCAGGGCCAAGGCGTGCTCGGAAATGGCGCCCTGGCGGTGGTAAACGACGGGACGATCAACGCCAACGTCTCAGGGGCAACGCTCCTGCTCAATGCGTCCGGCGGCGTCACGAATTCGGGCCTGCTGGAGGCCACCGGCGGTGGCACGCTCGACGTAAACTCGATCACCGTCCAGAACGCCGGGGAGAACATCACGGCCGGAAGCGGCAGCACGGTGGATCTCACGGATGCGACAATCGTGGGAGGAACGCTCAATAATAACAGCGGCGGGACGCTTCAGGTCGTGGGCAACACTACCCTCGACGCCAGT
>Ga0187867_10001374_pt1 | contig 20969 bp, 10 predicted proteins | sample June2016WEW_13_1_FD_132976 | JGI IMG/M metagenome (GOLD analysis project Ga0187867, IMG submission 132976) | Peatland microbial communities from SPRUCE experiment site at the Marcell Experimental Forest, Minnesota, USA - June2016WEW_13_10 | ecosystem: Environmental > Terrestrial > Soil >...
CGGTGGGCAGAGTGAGGCCACGCGAACGAGGCGGTAGAAACCCACCTGACCAGCCCCGGCTCAACGCTCGGCACGGTGGCTTACATGTCGCCCGAGCAGGCGCGCGCGAAAGAGTTGGACGCGCGCACGGATCTGTTTTCCTTTGGATCTCCTTGACCCAGTCTTGATAAGTCTGGGTCCATACCTTGATCCCTGCGGGAACTCGTCGACCGTGGCGCAACAGGAATTTGCTGAGCCGGTGCCGCGCTCGCAACTGATCCTGCTTCGCCGCCTCGCGGGCTCGAACCAGGTCCCGCAACGCCTCGTGTTCCTCATTGGGGACCCAGACCGCGGTTAGATCCCCGGCGCGATAGCTGCGCGCCAGCTTCGTAGCATTTCGTCGATCCGTCTTCACCCGATATCCTGCCTTGATCGGTACCAGACTCGGGGCCACCACTTCGCACTTCACCCCCAGGGTCGTCAGCTGCCCGTACACAACATATCCGGTTGAGCCCGCCTCATCGCAGGCCTGGAGTTGCTCTGCCGGCCCTAGCTTCTTCACCAGTTTGCGAATCGATTCTTCTCGATTCGGAATAATCCCCAACTATCCCACCTCTCCGTCGGGTTCGGCTACTGCTACCGCAATCGTCTCGGCATGGACACCTAAACCCAAAAATCGTACCTTTTTCATGGAACCGTTTCCTTTCCGCTTCTGGCTCTGCGTTGTAGTTACTCGACTCACAATGTAACCCACGCATCGCGCATCGGGACCGGTTCACTCCATTGTGACTAGAAATGGCAGAACTTAAACAAAAAAAACTCAAGATAACGCTTATAGGACAGTGCTCTGCCAAGCGGTTCCTGGTCGCTCTCCGTTCAGCGCTTTTCTGTCGAACCAGAAGGTCGGAAGTTCGAGTCTCTCGGGGCGCATCATAATCCAGAATCCAGATCCTTCGCCTGGCTTAGGATTTCGGGCAGCGGGCTCCCGCTTTGCTCACGCCCGCCAGTCGCCTCAAGTTCGAATCTCTCAGGACGCACCATGAGGTCTCATGGCGCCACTGCGGGATGAGCTGTCGAGGAGCTCAGCCGCCCCGCACCATAGCGGCTGCTGGCAATTACATAGCCAACAATATTTAGCGTTCCCCCTTGACACGGGCGTCAATGACGCAAATGCTGTTCGAGTTCGGTCCGCCGTCTTGCCAGTTGGCATGCGGGTTTCCACCCGATAGCCGCTACTTCGAAGGCGGTGGAAACAACGGCCATTAGTCCTGTTACTCCGACGGAGCGTCGTGCCTGGTTTCACGAACGATCCGCGAGTGAACTTCAACTTGAAAAGGAGATGTGTCATGCGATTGCTTTTTAAGCACACAACAGTCATCGTTGTGGCCTTCGTTGTGGCTGCAAGCGTCCTTGTCGGCGAAAAGGCGCTGGCGGTCGACTCTTCCTTACACCCGAAATCCGGCGCTGCCCTCACGGCCGAAACTGGTTTTTCCGTGATTGCCAGCAACATGAAACCCACGACTGACGCCGTGACGGGCGAGTTCAGTAGCCCGCAAATGGGAGTCTATGTGGTTCTAGCGCCCCGCAACGAGTCGGAGCTTTCCGAGCTTTTAGCGAATCTCTACGATTCGAACGGCAAAAGTTACCAACAATGGCTCGGCAAAGGAGAGTTCTACACGCGTTTTGCCCCGAGCGATGCGCAGGTTGCCGCAGTCACGGATTATCTGCGGGCAAATGGGTTGGTAGTGGAAAAATCTTCGTCCCCATTTCTACTGCGGGCGAGCGGACCGAGCAGCATCATAGCAGCGGCATTCAAGACTACCCTGCGCACTTACCGCAATCCGAAGGGGATCGATTACTTTTCGAACGACTCCGAAATTCAGCTGCCAACCAGCTTGGCCTCGGGAGTTCGTGGCGTTGTAGGTCTCTCGAATACCGTGCGCCTGCAACCGCAGACGGTGCGTCCCCTGAAACAGACAGCCTCTTCGACCACAAGCTGTGACACCCCATACGTCACGGCAGCTCAGCTATTCGATTACGTCAATAACGGCGTGGGCTTTCCATACGGTTATGGTGGCGGTCCGGGATGCAGTGGTCTGACGCCGTCGCAGGACAACTCAATCTATGGCGCGCCAAATTTCGGATCTCTCGGCAAGGGGCTCGGCGTAAACCTCGCGGTGTTCGAGCTCTCCGCCTACACGCAATCCGACATCACGACGTGGGCACATACCTTCTATGGCCACGCTTACACGCCCCCGCTTGTCAACATTAACGTTGATGGCGGCCCGCTCAACCCAGTGTGCCCAGCGGGCGATACCTGCGTCGGTGGCTACGGTGGAGACATCGAGGTCAACGCCGACATCGAAATGCAGCTCGCGATCGCACCGGCTGCACGTCACATCCTTGTCTACAACGCTCCGAACGATTACACCGGGCAGACCGAACTGGATGAGTACACGCGGATCGCAAAGGATGACACTGCGGATGTAATCAGCTCGAGCTGGGCGGAATGTGAGAATGACGCTGGGGCGGCATACGCCCAAGCCGAGAACGTGATCTTCGAGCAGATGGCTGCTCAAGGACAGAGCATGTTCGGAGCCGAAGGCGACACTGGCGCTTTCTCGTGCATCAGGAGCGATGGAACAACCATCGTCAATGTCCTTGACCCTCCGGCCCAGCCCTGGGTGACGAGCGTTGGCGGTACTTCCTTCGAATCATTCAATCCCGACGCGAACCCAAATCCAAACTACCCGAGAGGCGTGGAGACCGTGTGGAATGTCGACGACCTGTGTAACTCGGGCGCGCCGAGCGCGGCCAACGACAACCTAGGAGGGTTCTTTTGGTGCGCCAACACAGGCGCGGGTGGCGGCGGGAACAGCCAATTCTGGGGTCGCCCCGCCTACCAGTTTGGGCCGGGCATCACGAACCCGTACACGACGTACGGCAATGGCACGACACAATGCTCGCTGGCGGCAGTGGGAAAGCCGTGCAGAGAAGTTCCGGACGTCTCCGCCAATGCTGACCCATACACGGGCTATGCTGAATATTGCACCGGGACCGATCCCACCAGCGCATGTGGCAGCTTCAGCGGAGGCGAAACTCCTCCTGGCTGGTTCGGCATCGGCGGTACCAGCCTGTCGTCGCCGTTATGGTCGGCGGTCATTGCTGACCATGACGGCTTCTCGCACCGTCGGATCGGCAACGCGAACCCGCTTCTCTACTTGCTTTACAACGTGAATTATCGCGGCTATTTCAACGACATCACCGGAACTAGGCAAACCACCAACAACAACGGTTTGTTCCCAACCACCCGGGGATATGATCTAGCGACTGGTATCGGAACGCCAAAGATGGGAGCTTTAATCACCCTTGTCCCGCAGAGGTAGCAGGTTCGTTGGACAAGATTCTATCTCTATAACGGCTAAAGCCAGAACAGCGGGCCTCGCATCCAAAGTGCGCGGCCCGCAATATTTTTGTCATCAAGATTGCTTCTTCCTTTATGGCGAGCGAACGACGTCGCTGACTCGCTGCCACGTCGACCTAAAAGGTGACTTTCAGGGCCAATTGGCATTGTCGCGGGTTGTTCGCCTGATAAAAGATCGCACCGAAACTGGGATCGCCGACTGTGGAGTCAGGCGTGCCCAGGACCGGATGATTGAACGCGTTTTCGGCTTCAAGGCGCAACTCCAGGTGCACTCCTTCATGCACGTTGGATAGCAAGAACTGCTTGGTGAGCGACAAGTCGGCGGCGAACGAAAGCGGCGTACGGATCGCTCCAGTGGCCCGCGGTGCGTTGCCAAGAGTAAACGGGGCGGGCGTCTGGAAGACATCAGGGTTAGCAAAAAAGTTATTCACCCAATCGCTACCGTAGTTGCGTTTCGGCGTGCCTACGATATCCGGGCGCTGGTAGCCGTACGTAGGCAGGGGCGTGCCGCCATTCAGAGTAAAGAAGCTTATCGGCCGGCCATCGCTAATCTGCCAGATGCCGTTGGTCTTCCACCCGCCGAGGACGGCTTCGAGGGCTCGCGGCATGTCGCCGAGGAGCGCCTTCCCGCGCCCAATCGGCAGATCGTAACTGTAGCTGAATTTCAGCACAGATGGCACATCGAATGTCGACAGGCTCCGCTCCAGCCATGGCTTGTTGGGATTCTGAATATTACCGCCAATGTAGCTGCCGTAATTTCCCAGCCATTGCACGTTGGTGTCGTATATCGAGGAATCGTCGATCGATTTCGACCAGGTATAACTCACCAGAAGCTCCAGGCCGTTGGTGTAGTGTTTGTCTGCGGTAAGTTGCAGAGCGTGATAAGTGGAATTCGCGATGGGCGGAACATCCGTCGCGACACCACCCGGAAATTGAGGGTAGGGTGTGTTCAGTTGAAACTGCTGGATCTGGGAGCTTGAAAGCACGCTGTTCGGGTCAGTAATGACCGCGGCGAAGGGATTGTTGACGTAGGTTTCCAGAGCCGCGATCTGGGCTGGGCTGTAACTCTCGATCTGCGGTCCGAGAATGTCGATCGAGTTGTCGCCGCTGAAGTAGAGGTGGGTTCCCTTCTTTCCGATATAGTGCGCACCGAAGACCACACTCCAGGGCAACTGGCGTTCGACTCCAAAAGTCCAACTCTGCTCGTACGGAGTTCGTGCCGCTGCGCCGGTGCGAAGCGGGCCAATGGCGCCGTATCCCACGTCATTCAGGAGGCCAAGGGAACTTCCTGCTGGCTGGATCAGCCCATTGGGATAGGGATTGCTCAGGTGCAAGTAGGGAGTTGCGCCATCATTCTGATACGTCGAAATGAGGCTCGTGTACTGGTTAAAGCCCTGTGAACCGTAGCTCAACAGGCCGTTGGCGCCCGAGCGAGTCTGGCCGTAGTAGATGCCATAGCCCCCGCGGATCACGGTTTTTGGCTGGATCAGATAGGCGAAGCCGAAGCGCGGCTGAATGTCGCTCCAGTCGGTGACCCAGTTCGTGCGTTCGCTGGGGCTCGCAAACGCTTCACCTCCGTGCAGAGTGCCCAGTCCGGGCACAACCAGCGGCGAAACTGCGTTCGGATCAAACCAATTCATGCGGTTAAAGCGCTCGGTTCTGGGCAAAGAAACGTCATAGCGCAACCCCAGGTTCAGCGTGAGCTTGTAGTTCACCTTCCAGTTGTCTTGAACAAACGTTGCATACTGGTAGTTTTCGGTCGCGGGCTGGAACTGGATTTCATAGGCGCTATTCCCATTCCCCAACATCTGGCCCATCATGAAGCTGGCCATCCCGTCTCCGCCGCATCCCCCCGCCAAACCCTGCGGACACGATGCCGTGCCTTGATCGCTAAAACCGAAGACGCCAAGCGGGGCGTTGGTCTGGATGTAATTCTGCTGGTGCAAGCGCGCCTCGAATCCGAACTTCAATTCATGGGAACCGTGGATTTTACTCAGGGTCGCAGTCAGCTGCCCGGTGTCTTGTCCCTGTTTGTAGTTGCCATAAGGATCATTCCCTGCACTGGTATAGCCGGCCGAAAAATACCCGCCGCCAATAAACATGGCAGGAACGCCGTTGAACCCATTCGTTTTCAGATAGGACGGGAAACCCAACGTACCGAGAGGATCGGGATTCAGACTCGAATTGTAGGCATAAATCAGCTCCGCGCCGCGGCTGAATCCAAAGGTCGTGGTCAGCAGCAGGGTGGGACTAAAGGTGTACGTGTCATTAATCGCGAACAGGTGGGCGGTGCCTTTATTCGCTCCGCTGCCACAGGGGTCGATGAAGGTCTTGAAGCAATTGTAGGGACTGGTGGAGTTCCAGTTTTGAGAATACTTTCCGCTCAAGAGATTCTTTTGATTGAAGCGATGGTCAATCTTCAGATCGAACTGGTTGTTCGACTGAGGCGTTGCCCCCGACGCGATCCAGTTATCGTAAATCGTAGAATTGGCGACGTTGGGAGTGGGATTGGGGAATAGACTCATCATTTTCTGAGCGACTGGATCAATGAGATTGCCCGGCGTATTGGGTAGTTGGTAGGGTGTGCCATTGAGATTGGGATTCCCCGGGCTGGTGTAGGCGGCAATGTTGTTGTATGGAATGAAGGCGCTCCGCACCGCACCGCCCAGATTGGCGTTATACGTACCGCTATAGGGATCCCAGATCTGACCGTTCGCGACGTTACATAATCCGGTCGAATCAAACGAACCGCCCTGCGACGTGCAAACTTCGCCAAAGTTACCGGCACGCTCGGCAGCGCTCGGTACGCCCGCATAGTAAGTGCTCATGTTGGTGGCGCGGAGGCCCTCCCAATCGAAGAAGAAGAAGGTCTTGTTCTTGATGATGGGCCCGCCGATGGTGCCACCGAAGTCGTGACGGTGAACCGGTGGAATGGGAATGCCACTCTGATCGTTGAACCAGTTGTTCGCGTCGGTGATTGTGTTGCGGACAAAGTCATAGGCGCTTCCATGGAAGCTGTTGGTACCGGAACGGGTGATCATGTTAACGACCGAGGCACCGGAAAAGCCGTACTCCGCGCTGAAGTTGGACTGCTGCACTTTGAACTCTTCCACCGCTTCCGGTGAGGGAACGTACGTCACCTGGGTGATGCCGCCATTCGGCTCGAAGTTTGTGATGGAGGCGCCATCCATGAGAATGTCGGCGCTGGCTCCGCGGCTGCCATTGGAAACAAAGTTCGTCCCGGTGTCACCGATGTGGTTCTGATCGCTCATATCGGTAACGCCTGGCGTGAGATAGGTGAGGTCCAGCACATAACGGTCGATCAGAGGCAGGTCATTGATGGCCCTCCGGTCGATGACCTCGCCGGTCACCGCATCTTCGGTTGCAATCGATTGCGTCTGCGCCTTGACGTCAATATTTTGCGCCGCGCTGGCAATCTTCAGAGTCAGGTTGGCCGTCGCGTTCTCACTGACGTTCAATTTAATGTGGGTGCGTACAGTTCTCTCAAAGCCCGGCAGCTCTACAGAGACGGTGTACAAGCCTGGCGCAATCGAAGCGAACAGGTAACGCCCGTCGTTGTCCGAGGTGGTCGCAAACTTATATCCCTTCTGCTCGTCCAGAAGGGTGACTTTTGCCCCTTGGACTATGGCCGCCGACGGGTCGGTCAGAACGCCGCTTACAGTTCCGAAGTAGCCTTGGCCGAAAAGCACCGCTGGTAATAAGACGATAACGGCGACGGTTAAAGCTTGAAATCTGCGCTGGCAAGTTTGGCGAAGGATGAAAACTGAAAGACTCACTTTGCGCCCCCTTGGTCCCAAATGGACTGGATACGATCGCTGACTCCCGATGTCGGTTGAAGAAAAAATCTTCTTTCGGAGCAATGCCCGTTCCTAGGTCAGTCCCCGCACCTGGGAGCTATTTTCATATTGAAACGTTTGATTATGGACCTCCGGAGCTGATCTGAGAAGAGCAAAGTTAAATGCAGGGACATAATTGTGTGCCGGGCGGACCAAAGGGAAAACGTGGGAGGGTCGTGGCGAAGGTTGCGCGCGGAGCCTTGGCGCGTCCAATTTCGCCTCTCGGCCCATGAACAAAATTCGCGGGCTACTCCACGTCCTGCACACAGCGGAAGCCAATTCCACCTGAGCGATCCAGGCCCGGGGCCGTCAGCAGAAGTTTGCCGTGTTCGTTGAGCTTATAGGCTTGGGGAAAATACCATATTGAACCTTGCGGTTGGTAATATTCGCCGCCGCGCAGAATTCCGGCGCGGGTATGGTCGTCGGTGAACTCTTCGGTCCATTGCCACACGTTGCCGACGAGGTCCATTACGCCGAAAGGGCTGCTGCCTTGCGGATGCGCATCAACGGCGTCCGGCCCACCCACAGTGCGGCTTTTGTCGGGCACAGGTACCGCAGTCGCATTCCAGTCATTCCCCCATGGATAGATGCGGCCATCGCTGCCTTGCGCCGCGTATTGCCATTCCCACTCATGCGGCAGACGCTTGCCAGCCCAAGCCGCATAAGCTCGCGCATCTTCTAAAGAAATCCAGGTAACGGGTTTGTTGTCCCAACCCGCAGCAAAGTTTCCGCCTTTCCAATCACGCAGAAAGTTCAGGTCATCTTGCGGATGATAGTGCGTGCTGTCCAGGAAAATCTTATATTGCGCGTTCGTGACTGGATAGGTGTCGATCCAGAAGGACTTCACGTGCATGGAATGTTCGTGGAAGCGCCGTGGAGAATTTTCCCAGGGATATTGCACGTCTACGCCGAGGTCATCGGATCCTTCGATCTCAATTCCCTGCACCTTGAAGAGAAAGTCTCCCGCGGGGATTTTCACCATGCCGGCTTGGGGCGCCAAGGAAGGTTCCTGGAAAGATGCTGCAGGCGCCTTAGTCGCAGCGATCGGTACAATCTGCTGCGGTAGTACGGTCCACTCGTGCGAATAGCTCCCTAATGGTTTGGCCGTCATTTCTTTCATCTTCGACATTAGTGCCTGGATGGCTGTATTCGGCGCCGCTTTCGTAGCGAGCAACGCGCCGTACCCATGCGCTTCAATATCAAAGCTAAGCACAACCCTGCCTTTCGGATTGCGTTCGGGCTTCAATTCAATCCCATGGTAAAGATCGAAGTAACGCATTCCCTCCTGTGGTTGGAGTTCGATCTGGCGACCTTCCACGTCATACTCGTTGCGATTCACGATGGCCCAGACCGTCGGACCGTTCAACGGCCAACGGCTGCCGAAAACTCCGTAGCGCAGCATCGGCGTGAGCGGCTCCCATTCACTGCTGATAAGCGACGGGGCAACGGCTCGCTCGATGGTGGCGACTCGGCGAGTCGCCTCGGCGTCGCGCGGCGTAATCCCGTTCCAGATGCCCCAAATGTTCTCCCAACTTTCCCAACCGACACCATTGAAAAAAGCAAACTGTAGATCGTTGGTCTTGTCGCGATTCCAGCGATCGGAAATGTTCACCATATGGCGCGGTTCCAGCCATTTGTACTTGTCGACCATGGGAACGAAAGGAAAGTTGTACTGGCCCCAGGTCATGACGTTCCACGCCAGGGCCTCATCGGAAGGGCCGTCCTCGGGCTCAAAGGCGAGCGGATGTCCAACTTTATCGGCAGCGGCTGAAAATGCGAGCGGGACCCCGTCCTGGGTATCGCCGTTGATGCCATCGGCCCCCACTTCCGCCATCAATTCAGCAATCGCCTGCGGCCAAGGCTTGCCAGGATCGCGCGTGCCCTGGTCCCACATCATCATGGGAAACAGCACGCGCACACCACGCTGATGAAAGTCAGCGATCATCTGCCGCACTCCGGCAACACCGCCCGGCATGCTGCGAATCAGGTCGTGCTGATTGCGGTCATCAATGCCCATATTCGGATAGGTTGGCCAGATCAGCACCGCGTCGATGCCCCCGTAGCGTTTTTCCAGATCATCGAGATAACGATCGACGGTGTAGCGGCGAGCAACCGGGTCATAGAAATAACGGTCCTGCACCATCATCTGCGCCTGGAAAAAACTGGACTGCGTCCACTTGAGCGCGGGAGCGTCATAACGCGATCCATCGTAGCCAACGCGGATCAAGTGCTCACTGCGCCAATGCCGGATGTCGGCGAGCCACGCATCGTCATCTTCCGGGGTGCAAGATCTCCATCCGCCGTCCCAGACCGCTTTTATCGATAGGCAATCTGGCGTGGGAATCTGCTGATGGTCGGGTTCAAAACGTGTATCCTGCGCGCAAACCATGCTGAAACAACCCAGTAGACTTGTGATGACAAGTTGATTCACTTTGAGCTTCATGAGTGCAATCTTCTCGGTTCCTTCTGGACTGACTACTGGAGCCAGCGAGCCGCAAATGCTACCCCGAATTCGTGCGCCGCATCATGACTTTGCATTGCGCGGAAAGGATCACTTCGCAGCATTCCCAGGACCTCCCACCGGATATGTGCGGGGAAGGCGCTGCTCGACGGGTGGTAATGCTGGGAAGGCGGCATGCGTTTCCTTCTGGTACCAGTAAGCGACCGAAAAGAAGTTATCGGAGCGATGATTGGCATGGCCATGCTCGATCGTTGCTCTCAGCGACTTGGTGAAAGGGATCGGCGAGTCGAGGTGAAAGCGATACAGGGAAGAGCGGCTCCCCGCCAGCTCTGGGCCTTTCACTGGCGCTCCGAATAGGGCATAGGAGAACGGATGGTCGCCAAAAGCCCAGGCTCCGAGAAAGTAGTCTTCCGATCCAGTTCCGTTGATGGAAGGAAGTTTTTCTCCGTCGACAAAAAACATGTCGTCGCCTTCACCCCACCAGCCATCCTGATTCTGAAGGATTGACATAGTCACGCCCGCGAAGTGTCCCTGCCCGGTCGCTTCCAGCCACACGTAATTGTTTTCCCCATCAAGATTTTTCTTTGCGGTTATGGCTGGCGTGTCGTTTGCTTCCCATTGATTGGTCCAACCTTTGGCTGGCGTCGCTTGACGGTACTGTGCGTGGAAATACATGGTGTCCGGAGCGAGGTCTTTGCGCAAAGCCTGATAGTCGATGTTGAAATAAAACGCATCGACGCCTTCGCCCCCCTGGTTCGTAACGGTGATGCGGGCTCGCTTCCGAAAAGGCATCGGAAAAAAAGAATTTAGAGCCTTATCCGAGGCCACGGACAGGGGGGTTGATTCAAATCGAAAGTAGTCGCCAAGACCGAGGCCGAAGAAGTCGCCGATTGGAGCCTCCACACTTGGCGAGGCTTCCTCGTCCCAATACATGCGAAGAACCAGCTTTTTCAAGTGATACTGCTCCGGCGAAGCGATGGTGATCCAGACGTGAGTGATGACTCCGGGGCCGGACTCATCGAGCAACGTAAGCGTGTCTCCGGGAGCAATTTTGCGAAAGTCGTCGTTGCCGCCGGTGCGGTCGTAGCTGGAAGCCCGCTTCTGGACATACGTGTGAGGTGAGATAAGGCTGGAGAGCTGTGCGCCCTGGGCCGCATCCGACTGGGCCCAGACAGAGGCGCCCGCCAGCAGGATGCCAATCAGACTCGCGCGCGAGCACAGAAGCTGTCTTTTGTTAATGTCCTTCATTTAATGAATCTCCTTCACTGGGAGACTTGCCCGATGTACACGGCGAATGGCTCCAGAACGATTTGATCTAACGGACCGTTGGGCGCCGGGGCCGAAGTCGTGAGCAGAGTTTTGGCCTTGGCCGAAGAGAAGCCCTCCGCGGAAAGATTAAACCTGACATGCTGCGGCGTTCCAGACATGTTCAAAGCGACCAGCACCGCTTCTTTCTTATATTGGCGCAGGTAGGCGAGAACGTTGGGATCGTCCTGGTTCAGCGCCAGATAATCTCCCGCCAGGAGCGCTTGATTGCGATGGCGCAATCCCAGCAACTGCCGGTAAAACTGCAGAATGGAGTTGGGGTCGTTCGATTCACTCGCAACGTTGTGCCTCTTCGCGCTCGGGGGAATGGGTAACCAGGGTGTCGCTGCGCTGGTGAATCCCGCATTGAATGAGCCGTCCCATTGCATGGGAGTGCGCTCACCGTCGCGGCCTTTGTATCCCGGCCAGCCCGTGACTCCCATCGGATCCTTCACATCTTCCCTGCGCGTGGGATTGCTATTCTCCATGCCGATCTCTTCGCCGTAATACATGATGGGTGTGCCCCGCAGCGTCAGATAGAGGCCTGCCATCAGTTTGGCGATCTGATCATTGTGCTTCCCGTCCCCGTAGCGCACGTAGGATCGCTCCATGTCGTGGTTGCCGATGACATAGGTCGGCCAGCCGCCGGTGGATTCGGCAAGCGCAATCTGCTTACGGAATTCGCGCGCGGAGAGCTTGTCGAGGGTACAGAACATGAAATCCATAGGCAACTGGATTTCATCGTTGTGCGCACCGTAGTATTCCTTCAGCTCGGCGGCACTATCCGTGTAGGTCTCACCCACCAGAACGGCGTTGCTTTCGTCTGCGACGCTTCTCAGGCGGCGAAGAACGTCATGATTTTCGCGCAGTTTGTCGTTATATTTCTCCTGCATTTTCGGGTCGCCCAGGTCGTTCTTTCCCTCCAGGACAGGATTGTCGTGAAGATCCGGATCCTCGAACAGAAGATCAACCGCATCCAGACGAAACCCTGAGACTCCACGCTTGTACCAGAATCGAGTGACGTCGAACATCGCCCTCTCCACGGCTGGGTTGCGCCAGTTCAGGTCAGGCTGCGCGGTTGCAAAGTAGTGGTAGTAATACTGGCCAGTGGTGGCATCGAACTTCCAGGTTGAACCTCCAAAACCGGAGATCCAATTGTTGGGAGGTTGGCCGTCGCCCTTGCCGTCGCGCCAGATGTACCAGTCGCGATGAGCAGAGGTGCGTGATGACTTCGAATCCAGGAACCACGGGTGTTGGTCAGAGGTGTGGTTGATGACAAAATCCATGATGATGCGGATGTCACGCTCCTTCGCGGCTTTCGCCAGCCGATCGAAGTCCGCCAAGGTTCCGTACAGGGGATCGATGTTCTCGTAATCGGAAACGTCGTAGCCGAAATCGACCTGTGGGGACGGATAGCAGGGACTGATCCAGATGGCGTCCACGCCCAATTGCTTCAGGTAATCCAGCTTGGCCTCGATCCCCTTGAGATCTCCGATACCATCGCCGTTGCTATCGGCAAAACTGCGCGGATACAGTTCATAGAAAACCGCCTGCTGCCACCATGCGTGGCCTTCTGCATCCACAGACCGTTCCTGCGCCCGCGAGAAAGAAAGTGCAAGGCACACCGCTGCAATTAATAGAGCCGCGAATCCGGAGTTTTGAAGCATTTAGCATTGCTCTCCATAATTTTAAGAAGCGAACCTAAAGCACTGCGCTCTTACCTTGCAGCAAAATGAAAGGTGATCGTAGCTTGCGGATCGATTCCGGGCGCACTCGCCGGAAGCTTGACGTGGATTCTTGCTTCCGGCCCGGCTTTCTTCTCAAGCTCCGCGCCTTCGATGGAAGAGATCTGGTCCGGATTCCATGCCGTGAGTTCATAACTCTCTCCTGGCGCGCCTGAGAGTAACAATCGTAGAGTATCCCGCGTTGCCGACCACGATTCGGAGAGCACTCGCAAACCGCGGCTGGTGCTTCCCAACGCTGGAAGCGTCGACGACTCACTCAGCTCAAAGTCATTTTTCATCTGAATTTCAATGGTATTTCGCTCACCCACGATGGGGAGATTCACGCTTACATGCTGATCGGATGAGTTCGCTTCAATCTGAAATGGTAACGCGCGTCCATTGAGTCGAGCTCGCGTAATCTTGGCACGCAAACTCAATGCCGGCGAGAACTGTAGAGAACAACGGCCGGTTCCCGTGGATTGCACGTCTAGTTGGATACTGTCGGCCGTCCGCCGGTAATTCAGATCTAACGCCACTGCCCCAAGGCCAACGTGATTGACGGAGAACCAACTCCAGTCCGCTGGGATGTGAGGAACGAAGTCTAAATGGCAACTGGTAGCGCCCACTTGCAAGCCGAGCAATCCGCTCAGCAGAGGATTGACCACCATAGCCGCCGACCAGATCTGATGGGGAGATCCGGTTGAGAGTGTCTGGAAATAATCGCCGGAAAGAACTTCGGCGACGTGGCCGAGAGAGCCGTTCAACGTAAGCAGAGCGTTGGCCCGCAAGTTGGAGTAGCCGGGAAGCGCGCGGTGATAGCGGTACTCCCCGACAGACGCCCAGCCAGTGAACAGCGGCCACACAGTTCCGTAGTGATATCCGCCTGGACCATATCTCGGGTCGTGCGAAGAAAGAATTCGCATGCCCCAGTCAGTCTGGTGATCGGGGCCAGCGAGCTCCTGAATCATGATTCGAGCTTGGTCTCCGTCGAGCTGCTTAAACCACATCGGAACCGTAGCCAGGACGCTGGCCACGTCGACGCGGTCGTTACGTGCATCGAGCGCGTAAGCGTAGATTTTGTTTTCAGCGGACCAGAACATTTTGTCCAAAAGCGGTTTCTGCCGTTCGAAAGTTTGCTGCAGCTCGTTGGCAAGATCTTCTTTACCCACAAGACGAGCGAGGTGAGAAAGTGCCCGCGTGGCTTCGAGTCCCAGCGACGCCTCATAAAGTTCAGTTCTCACCGGATAGAGCGGCCCTCCCTCGATCCAACCGGTGCCCACGCCAAAGTTCTGCGCCAGTCCCTGCGCGTCGTACGTGGATCGGAGAAATTCAAAAGCCTTCCAGATGTTGCCCCATTTCTGTTGAGCGAATCCAATGTCGCCACTGTGCGACACATAATCGTTTACGGCAATGATAAACAGAGGTGTAGCGTCCGCGGAGGCAAACGCGTAAGGGGTGCTCCTGAACCAGTCCATCAAGCTGGCACTTTGCGAGATTTCGTGAGGAATCTTGCCGTCCGCACGCTGGTATTTGCTTAGGAACTCCAAAGCATTACGGGCCGTTGAGAAGTCGCCCTCCGCATCGAGCGCCAACGAAGTCCACTCGGCGTCTCGACCAAAGAACCAGGCGAAACCAGGGCGCTCGCTGTCGCTTGACCTGTTATATCCGGCAACCAGACCTTCTCCCAGGAACGGGTTCTGCACGACGCCTTGCAACATGCTCACTTTCGCCCAGTCATAGGCCGTTTCGATTTGTGCGTCGGGAAGCTTCAAGCTAACCGTGCGATCCAGATAATCTCGGTAATACCCGACAGCTTCCTTCAGCAATTCTGGATAGTTTTTTGCCAGGTGATCGTAATGGCTTGCTACCGCTGCCCGCCCTTCGGCCCCTCCCGCAATGACAATAAGCTTCGTCTCACTGCCTTTTTTTGTCGCACCCAGAAGAATTGAGTTTTGCTGAGAGGAGAAATAGTTGCTGGAGTATTCTTCAGAGCTTTTGACCGCTGTTGGAGAACCGACCAGCGCATCGAACTTTCCCGACTCTTCTCCGAAATGGAAGACTCGCAGCGTGGGGTCCCATTCCTCAGAAACACCTCCGAGGGCTGCCGGCCACTGCAGCTGAAAATCACGGTCGAAAACAGCCTCAATCTCGAGAAGCTCGGTGGTATCGACTTCAAAGGCGATGATGGCGCCCGACTCATGCACCGGCACGAACAGAGTTTCGCGGACGGAGAAAACGTCGCCTGTATAGACGATCGTGCTCGACTCGGGATGAACAATCAACGTTCGCGCCAGAGTTTCTGCCGGCACCGTGACGCCATCGATATGGAATCGCAAATGAAAATCACGCAGGATTTTCAAGGGGTAGACCCACACTTCGAGCTTTCCTTGTTCGTTTCCGAACATTCCGGCGCGCGTGCCTACAGCCGAAAGAAATTCCCACGACCGAATTGGCCGCGAAAGTTCAACCGTTTGCGCGGCAAGGGACTGCCCGGACTGATCAGCAAACGCTACCGAGCCTGGAAGCAGCAAGCCGCAACACAGAACGATTAATCTCGGAGAGAGCCATCTTCGCCGAAGGGCGCCTGGGGAGTGATGCATGATTAAACGGGGGTTCGCACGAACGGAGTATAGACCCACCAGCAGAAAGTTTGGAAGCCTTCCAAATTCACTTGCAGCCGCAACCATTCGCGAGTCAAGTGTTCGCGGACAGTACAGGGTCGAACAAAGGAGCTCAACCGTTCACGGTTGCATGGCAGGTGACCACCCGGCACTCCCCGGCACTCGACTCTCATTGACTTCGCGTTCTGGCAACCCCTAACATGCAGTCGACGTCGAATGCACAATAAAGCAGAGAGCTACCGAATCGGCTTTATCCTGGCGCTCTTCGAAGTGGTCGTGAACGGCGCCCTGTTCGCGCAGGGAGTGCCCTCGATCCTGGTTAACTGGGAAAAGAAAACACAGAACCACACCGTTCCGACCCTGCAAGCAGTGGTCAATCCGATGTTGCGTCGTGGATCACCCCTTCACGATGCGGCCTTCGAGGCGCTACGAAGGATCGGTGCCGATTATGTTCGCTACGCCTTTTGGCTGCCTTATCCGAAGTTGGCGGTGGCCGAGTTGCGCCCTCCGGACGCAAACCAGACCTATTGGGACTTCCAATACATGGATCCGCTGGTTGAGGACTTTCAGCGCGTGTCGGCGGGGCACAGCGGCGTGATGAGCTTCAGCACCATCCCCCAGTGGATGTTCACCACGCCGCAGCCAGTCGCGTACCCGGACGATTCCAATCAAGTGATCTGGAATTATTCGCAAGGAACACAACTCCACGACCTCGCCGCGCTGGGAGATTACTATGCACGGTTGGCGAGCTGGTATACGAAAGGTGGATTCACCGACGAGTTGGGGAAATTTCATTCTTCCGGATATCACTACGACATCGGCTACTGGGAGGTCTTCAACGAGGTCGATGGAGAACACGATACTACGCCCCAGCAATACGTCGAACGTTATGATGCCGTGAGCCAGGCAGTGCTGAAGGTCGCGCCTCAGATGAAATTTGTTGGCCTCGCCTTGTCTGGCCCGTCCGATGCTCCGCGAATGTTCGCATATTTTCTTGACCCAAAGAACCATCAACCGGGCGTGCCTTTGGACTACATTTCCTTCCATGTCTATGCCACGCCATCGGGTGATCAAACGTCGGAAGACTGGCAGTACACGTTCTTTGACCGAGCCAGCGAATTTGTCTCCGTAACGCGTTACATCCTCGAGATCCGAAATCGGCTGTCCCCATCAACCAAGGTCATGGTCAATGAAGTAGGCTCGATTCTCACGGGCGACATGGTTCAGGGGGAGCCGGGTCACGTAGAGAAACCAATCCCTCCCGCTTACTGGAATCTGAGTGGAGCTTTGTACGCCTACCTCTATATCGAGTTAGCAAAACTTGGAGTTGACACGGTGGGCGAATCACAACTGGTCGGATATCCCTCGCAGTTCCCGAGCGTCACCATGATCGACTGGACGAACGGTAGACCGAACGCACGCTTCACCGTGCTGGAGTTGATCAAGAACAATTTCGGTCCTGGCGACGATCTGCCTCTCACCGAAGTGCGCAGTAATGGCTCGCTGGCGGAGTCCGACGCCGTCGAGGCGCAGGCCTTTATCCGAGATGGCCACCGCAAGTTGTTGTTGATTAACCAGCGAAATCGTGAGGTCACGGTGCAACTACCCAAAGAATGTTTAGGGGCTGCGATCCAGACCATCGGAGGGGTGTCTGCAGATACAGTAAAGCGGGATGTTGGCGAGGGGAAAGTCATTCTCCCGCCCTTCGCTGTGTCCGTGGTTGCATTGAAGGATTGACTGCGGATATCGAAAATGATTCCCCAAAGTCCGAGCCAGCCACCTTGTTCGAAATCTGGCCATATCGGGGTGCTGAATTTTGGGCGCGACCGGCTCTGGATCAGTAGTAGAATGGCCCGGTTTGCGGCCTTGGTGCGACTCGTAGGGTCAGTCCAGACCTACCCCAAGAGACTTTTTCCAGAGGGCCAGTCGATGAGATTCTTTTCGCGTTTTCACGCTTACCTGATTTTTCTGGCAGTCCTGGCCGGTACGGTTCACTCTCAAACCTCCTATGCGCAGGACTCCGCTGCCGCGCAAAATCTCCCCAAACGATTGGTGGGCGACTACGGTTATTGGAGTAAGTTTTCGGAGCCATCTTACAGCGCGGCGCAGATTCCATTTCACGAGCTGACGCACGTGAACCATGCTGGAATATCCTTTAACGCAGAGGGCACGTTGTCCGTTCCCGACGGCTTCATTGAGCCCGAGCTCGTCAACTCGGGCCACGCGAGAGGGGTTAAGGTCCTGCTACTCATCGGCGGCGACTTTACCGGGGTTGAGACCAGCGGCACCCTGGCAATTCTGGTAGGGAACCTTTCCGCTTTCGCTGCAAAACATCGCTACGATGGCTTCGACATCGACTGGGAGTATCCGGAGACGACGCAGGATCGCCGCTTGCTCGTGGACCTCATGGCGGGACTCCGCAAAGCGAACTCCGACTATGTTCTGTCCGTCGACGTGGCGCCCTGGGGCGGATACGGTTACGATCTGCTTCATCTGCAGAAATCGATCGACTATTTCAATATCATGATGTACGACTGCGCTGGGCCGTGGACCGCGCACGGGCAGCTCAATTCTCCGATCTTTTGGGACCCGCGCGATCCCGCCCCTTATGAGTGCCAACCGGGAGGCAGCGCCGAGGGAGCCGCCGAGATATTTCTGAAGAAGGTCCCGCCCCGCCAACTGAACATGGGAACGCCCTTCTACGGCTACTTTTATACCAACATCAACCAGTTGTTCGGATTGTGTCCGAACTCGCTCTATACGGCGGACGGAGAGTGCGATAACACTGTTCTGACGGAGAACTATGCGCCATTCATGAAGAACCGTATCAACCGGGATGGGTGGCAGACGTTTTATGACCCAATTGCGCTGGTTCCGTACATGCTGAGAACCGATGGGAAGGACGGCTACATTACCTACGACGATGCCGTCTCGACCTATCTCCGGGTCTCGTATTCCGATTGGGTCCTCGGGCTGGGAGGCACATTCATGTGGTCGCTCGATGCCGACTACGATGGCCACTCACAAGACTTGCTGGACGCGATGTATCAAGCGACCAAGAACCGCGGGAAGTAGCGCCGGCTCGGCTGAGTGCTTTTGTGTTTGAAAATTATTCTTGGCGGAGCACGTTTGCCGGATCGATGCGCAGGGCCCGTCGAACGGGACCAGCTACGGCGAGAGATCCGGTAAGCCCCATCGTTGATACAACAGCGGCAAGTACAAATGGATCCTGTGCCGACGCCTGGTAGACGATCGCCGAAAGCACGCGGCTTGCGGCGACTCCGACCAGCATCCGAACGACTGATCCGCTGGCCAGCAGGATCATCGTGCGGCCGAGCGCTGCCGCGAGAATCTGCTTCGCTTGCGCACCGAGCGCGACACGGATACTGGGTTCGCGCAGGCATTTGCTGACCGTATACGACGCAAGGCCGAAGGTGCCGGCGAGCGAGAGCAGCAATCCAAGAGCGCCAAACAGGCCGAGCGCGACGGTCGCCACCTGGGACAAGAAAAAAGTCAATCCACGCTGGTTCTTCCAGAGGCTGGACTCGCGCACAGGAATAGCGGGGTCAAGATCGCGAATCAGTTTGCGGATGGTGGCTCCCATCTCGTTGGCGGCCGCGTCCGAGCAATCCGGCCGCAGCCGGACGATGAACGATGTGTGCGCAGTTGGTTGCTGCGAGATCGGGTGGAACGCCGCTGCTTCGGTATCTTCGGTAAGCGAAAAGTATTGTCCATCGGCCACCACGCCCACGATCTTGATCGGCTGGCCGGAGTTGCTCTTGAAATAGCCGCCCACGGCGTCATCCGCGTGGGCATGCGGTTGAGAACGCGCTAACTCTAGCCGCCGCGCGCCGTCTGTTGCGCTCCGCCGATGCTCCACCTCTCGCAATCATTCGCTCCCTGGCTTACTTCGCACATGTGATTGATGAGGTCCTGAGTCTTCCCGTTAGTCCCGAGTACTTCCGCCATCTGCGCCAGCGCATCGCAACCTTCCCATCCCCCAGTAGCTTCCTTCTGTCGGACCGCATACACGCCTGCGGCGTGGACGATGCTGACTGTTCCCTCAATCCTCAAGCAACCTGCACGCGCCTACGGCGCGGATGATGACAAAGCACACCTCCGCGTTCTCGATCCTGTACTCAGTACAGATCACTCTAAACAACCTTTACTGGGATACTTCTGACGAGTGCCGAAGTCGAGATTATGGAACAACGAGGCATCCGCCCCTGTTTAGTGAATGCCCGCCACCTGAAGAACGTACCCGGACGGCGGACCGCTGGCACGAATACCAATGGTTGCAGTTTCTGCACTCGGTGGGATTACTGCGGGCTGGCTTTCGGCCGGGGCAGGATGCCTGCGCCGTGCGGACCCCAGTGCGGCACCGTAACGAATTGGTGGCGGCGGCCAGCCAACATGTGCAGCACATGCACAAGGCGCTGACGCAAATGAATCTGCAAATCCCCCATGTCATCAGTGACATTACCGGGGGGACTGGCCTTGCCATCGTGGACGCCATCCTGGCTGGGCAACGGGACGGCGCCGAGCTGCGCGATCCACACATCCAAGCCGACGACGAGACCATCCGAAAATCGCTCGCAGGCAACTGGCGGCCCGAGCCTCTGTTTACCCTCGGTCAATCGCGAGCGCTGTACCGCATCTATCAGCAGCAGATCGTGAATTGCGATCTGCACATCGAGAAAATGCTGCGGGAGTTCGAGCCTCGCGTCGACCCCGCGGAACGACCGTTACCACCCGACCGGAAACGAAATCGAGCCGGAGGCAAAAGGAGAAAGAAGAACGGGCTTCCCCATCCAGAATTCGATCTGCGTACCGAAACTTACAAACTCTTCGGAGTGGATGTGACTCAAATTCCAGGCTTAGAGGAAAACGCGTTGCCACTGTTCAGTGAGGTCGGCCGCGACATGTCACGGTGGCCCAGCGCAGGGCACTTTGTTTCCTGGCTTGCACTCTGTCCGGACAACGACATCAGCGGCGGGAAATTGCTGTGGCGGGGAGCACGAAAAGTCAAAAACCGGGCTGGCCATTTATTCCGCATGGCCGCCTTTTCCCTCCATCATAGCCTCACACCCTTAGGCAACTACCTGCGTCGAATGAAAGCCATGCTGGACCCCGAAGCTGCCACCATGGCAACCGCCCACAAGATCGCAGTGATCTTTTACACCATGGTCAAAAACCAAGTCGAGTATGACGAGACCATCTGGGACGCCAGGGACGCCCAGAGGGAAAAACGATTGGAAGCAAAACTCAAACGGCAAGCCAAACAACTGGGCTCCAACTTGTACCCATCGAACCCCAGGCCGCATAACGAACCGATTCAACGCACCGGAGTGCCGCCGCAACGGAGGCGGCGCCACATCCAGCTTCCTTCTGAAGCGGGGCGCTCTTCATAAATGCATTGACCTTCGCATCGGTTTTGAGTGCTATGGCCTGGTTGATCAACAATCCGATTTCATCCATTGCTGTCCAAATTCGCGGGCTAACTGCTGGCCGAAGCGAAAGGTGTCGCCGTCGGTGAGAGGCTGAGCCCCCTGATACGCTGGATTGGGTTCCGACTAAGAACCAATTCAACTACAGGAG
>Ga0187867_10001376_pt1 | contig 20960 bp, 18 predicted proteins | sample June2016WEW_13_1_FD_132976 | JGI IMG/M metagenome (GOLD analysis project Ga0187867, IMG submission 132976) | Peatland microbial communities from SPRUCE experiment site at the Marcell Experimental Forest, Minnesota, USA - June2016WEW_13_10 | ecosystem: Environmental > Terrestrial > Soil >...
GACGAGCCCAGGGCGACCGCGACGGGAAAGGGCGGCGGTTACCGCTGGGACCCGCCGCCTTGCGGCTCTTCTCAGCTGGGGTGGTGGGCTGCGTCGTGGGCGCGCTTACCGCCATTTACCTTCCATGGCAGGCAGCGCCGCTGCTCGGCTGGGACTCGGCGGCGTGCCTGTTCCTGGTTTGGGTCTGGTCCACGATTTACGGCCTTGACGAGAGGGGCACCAAGCAGGCCGCCGCCAGGGAGGACCCGAGCGCTGCCCTGGCGGACACCGTCATAATCGGAGCGGGTCTCGCATGTCTTGGTGCTGTCGGGCTCGTGCTCGTGAAGGCGGCCAACAGCGGCGGCGGTGAGAAGGCACTCCTCATCGGGCTCGGCGTGGTGAGTGTGGCGCTCTCATGGGCTTGTGTGCACACCGTGTTCACTCTCCGCTACGCCAGGGCTTACTACGGCGGCAAGGCAAGCGGCGGGATCAACTTCAACGAGGAGGAACCCCCCGCCTATCTCGACTTCGCGTACGTGGCCTTCACCATCGGTCTCACCTTTCAGGTCTCCGACACCAACCTGAGTTCCAAACCGATCCGCCGTATAGCGCTCAGACATGCCCTGCTCTCGTTCCTGTTCGGTGCTGTCATGATCGGCCTCACCATCAACGTGCTCGCGAGCCTCCTGAAATAGGCCAGAGCCCTGCGTCGGGCTCACCGTCCGAGAAGCTCACGAGCTCAAAGCTGACCGCAACTGCCTCGGCCGTTGTGGGATCGTGGGCACACGCGTCGCCATCTCGTCACCGCGGCCGCTGTGCTGGCGGCGCTCGGCACCGCCTTCGCGATCGGAACGGGCTCATCCGGTTCGGGGCCTGGAACAGCTTGTGGAGCGCACCTTGGGGGATCGCTTTGCGTCACTCAGGTGGTCCACCCGAGTTCTCGCCAGCGAGGGTGCATGACGAAGACACGAGCTATTCCGCCGTAGCAGCAGCCGGCCCCGACGACGGGTTCGCCGCCGGGTCAACCTGCTCACCCAAATGCGCGGGAATCCTGGCAACGACCGACGACGGCGGTGCTGCCTGGAGCCTCGAGTCGACGGGTCGGGTTCTTGGCGTGCAGCTCGAGTTCGCCTCGGCCTCGGACGGTTTTCTCCTCGGCTACACCTCATCAAGCCCCCCGTGCGGGTCTGGTTTGTCACCGTGCGACGTGCTCTTGTCGACCGTCGACTCAGGAAGGCATTGGTCGTCGGTTCGGGGTGGTTTGGCACCGATCTGGTCGATGGCCTTCGTCTCACCGTACGTCGGCGTCGTGGCTGTCGACACGTGCAAGGAGTCGAGCAAGCTTCCCGTACCGCCGGCACCGTGCGGTGGTCGCATCGAGCTCACCCTCGACGCCGGGAAGCGCTGGGCGACAGTGCTGCGGACCTCGGCGCCGATCATCACGCTCGCTCATTTGCCGGGACGGTATGGGCGGTCGAGGCGCGCGCGTCGGCGAACAACGTTTCGCCAGCCTCGAGCTGGGTGAGGATCCTCCGCAGCACCGACGGTGGGCAGAGTTGGTCACAACTTGGCTTGCTGCGGCCGCAGTTCGACCTCGGTGTCCCCACGGACCTCGCGACCCAGCTCGTGTTCGCCTCCGCCCGTTTCGGCGCTGTCACCCTCTTCTCCCCGTCGAGCTGCGCGATGCACGGGTGCGGTATCGACGAGGTTCTGACGACCTCGGACGGGGGCGACGTCTGGTCCTTGGCGACGCTTCCCGGGACGTCGTTCGGGTGTGGCACTCCCATAGGCGCCGTGGCGGCCTCTCCGGGCGCCAAGATCCTCGTGAACCTAGGGACCGAGGGCCAGTGCCCGTCAGAGCGCGACCACGTCGACGAAACGGGAGACGGTGGTCGCACGTGGCACATGCTCCGGACGGTCGGCTTTGCACCTGATCCGAGCTCCATGGTGATCCCGTCCGCCGAGGGTTGGGCGGCGAGCTCCACGGCCCTGTTGCGGACCGTCGACGCCGGTCTCGACTGGACCCAGGTCCTGCCGCCCCCGAGCCCGGTGAACGGAATTGACTTCCTTTCCTTGAAACTCGGGGTCGGCTGGGGCACGCTCGCAGACCCGAGCGCCCTTCTTGTCACGCGCGACGGTGGGCGGACATGGCGGCAGGTGAGCGCGATTGGGAGCGATTACCTCGCGGTCGAGTTCACCGACTCGGTGCAAGGATGGGCCGTCGTCACGACCGGAGAGAGCGAAGGGGGCACAGCCAAGGTCTTGACCACCGCCGACGGCGGTCGCCGTTGGAAGGCGAGCTCACCTATGCCCGACAACACAGCCAAAGCGTTAGCGTTGACGGGCTTGCAGACGGGCGAAGGCCTAGAGGCAATCTCGGCGGAGTGGGCACGAATCGTCGTTTCCTCCCAGTCCGGTCCGCCGTCGTCCCCATGCCGCGCGAGCGGCCCGGACCTCCTGCTTAGCACACGGGACGGAGGCAGAACATGGACCGTCGCCCAGCTTCCCCTCGAGAAAGTGCCGGTCGTGGCCGCGAACTTCGCCGGCCCAGCAGGCGGGCTCGTTTCTGGGGCCAGCCAGCCAGGCTGCCCGGGAGCGCTCGAGTTGAGCCTCGACGGGGGGAGCCGCTGGTCCGTCGTGAGCTCAGTTCCTTCTGTGGGCGGTGGGGCTCCTGCCACGCCCGGCTACGCCCTCGACGCCCTCGGCCCAGACCGCGCCTGTTTCTGGCTGACGAGGTTCGGGGACGCGCTCGGACAGCCCGAGAAACTCGTTCTGGGGACAGGACTGTTGCAGACGGCAGACGGCGGGCACACCTGGACGAGATACTTGTTGCCGCCATCGCTAGCCGAGACGCGCCTTGTTGGTGCGCAGTGGCCGGTTGGCCTCGGACCAGTCGCCATCCAGTTCCTGCCTCGGGAACCGACCGTGAGCTGGATGCTGCTCGGGGCCGAGTTCGCCCTCGGATCGCCCACGACCGTTCGACCGGTGCTCTGGCGAACGACTGACGGAGGGCGCCACTGGGTCGCCGTGAGCTGAAAGCCCGTATCGATGGAGGAACAGTTCGGTCCAGAAGGCCCTGCTGACACGGGTTGCGGTGAGCAGCTGAGGCCCCGTGCGCAGTGATTCGACCACGGGCTGATGCCCGTCCTTAGCTCACGAGGATTTCGGATCCGTCTCCGTTGAAGTGAGAAAGTCCACTTGTCGCAGCAGATGCGTTGTGCCTCCGCCCTCGTGGCCGTTGAAGCTGTACACGGCAATTTCCTTCGGACCGGCGTAGTGGTTGAAGGCGGCAAACACTGTTGATGCGGGCGTAATCTCGTCTAGCAGGCCTACAGAGAAGAGCGTATGCACGCTCACGCAGCGTTTGGCGTGGTTCACGACATCGACGTAGGAGAGCGTTTGGAACACCTGTTCCGTCTCGTCTCGGTGGACTCGGCAGTATTGGGAAAGCTCCCCGAAAGGAAGAGCCGCGGTGATTTCGGCGGCTCGGCGAGGATGGGCCAGGAACGGAACTTTGGGCAAGGTCGCAGACACTTCCTTTGCTAGGTGCGCAGCGGCGAGAGCGAGACCTCCTCCCTGGCTGCCGCCTGCCGTGACGATGCGCCATCCGGTGAACTTAGGGTAGGCCCTGGCTGCGTCAACAGCCCGGGCGGCATCAACAAACAGCCTCGTGTAGTAGTAGGTGCGCGGGTCCATGATGCCCCGCGTGACAAAGCCTGGTCTACTCGGTTGGCCCTCCCCGCCGACATCGTTCGTGTCGGCGGTGCGCCATGGTCCGCCTTGTCCGCGGTTGTCCATCACCAAGTGCGGGTAGCCAAAACAGCTCCAGGTCAACCATTCAACTGGGTGGCCGCGGCCGCCGCCGTACCCGGTGTACTCGACGATCACTGTCCTGCTCGGGACCGACTCTCGAGGGACGAGAAGCCAGCCCTTGATCGGGACGCCTCCATGGCCCGCAAAGCTCACGTCGAAGACGGCAGCGTGGCGGAGTTCGGTCTTCGTCGGGGTGAACTGCAGGTTGAGGTCATGCGACCGGGCGTCGCCGAGCTCGCGACTCCAGAACTTGTCGAAATCGGCAGGTTCCTCGACTGGGGGTCGATACTCACGAAGCTCGGCCAGGGGTAGGTCTACGAACAAAGAACCTTTCCTCTCGTTGTTCGTCTAAGTCCAGGACTTCGCGGATCACCGGATGGTCACCGTCCCCGCGGAGAACCAAAGCGTTCTTCAGTCGGCTCGGCGCGTAGTCACCGGATCGCCTTGCCCTCGGCCTCGTGAAGGAGCGCCCGGTGGGCAGCAAACACCTCGTCGTTCGAAGAGACCGACGCGCCAGGTACGGTCGGAGAAACGAAGGTGGGAAGGCTGCCGCCGTGCCCGACAACGATGGCCGCGGTCCTAGTTATCAGCTCATGGCTGACCACCGCGGCCACGACAGTGGAGGCGCCGCCGAATGGCCGCTCTCCTCCATCGAGGGTGACGACCGCGTCCTCTACCGGCACTCCGGTATCGATGACCTCGTCGCAAACATCTGACAGGTGATTGCCACTCGAATGTGCAGGAGTCCGCGCCTTGTTTGCCATTGACGTCACGGCGACTGTGAACACGCTTCGTTTGGCCCCGTACATGGCCGCCTCAATGCCTGCAGCGTTCCTGCCACTGTGCGAATAGACGACCAGAACATCACCAGCGTTTATCGGCTCGTGAGAGAGGAAGTGCTCGATGTAGCCCTCCTCGCGCTCCAACCAGAGCAGCTCGCCCACACCACCAGGCGCGAGCACGTTGTGCCACATGAGCCGGGGATCGGTAAGCGGATGAAGACCTACAAAGCTGCCGTAGCGAGGAAAAGCGTCCAGAACCGGAATCACGGAGTGCCCACTGCCGAACAGGTGGATCAACCCTCGTTGCTCGACCGTCGCGGCGCACCGTCTTGCGACTCGGTCCAAGACTTCGTCTTGCGTTTTCGCAAGATTCTCCAGCAGGGCGATCAGCCTCGCCGTATAGGTTCTCTCAATCTCCACGTGGTGCCCTTTCTCTTAAAGACGTGTCGAGTTTGGAGAAGGGCCCCCACTACCGGGATCCATCCCCGTACGTTCGGTCCAAGATTGGATGCCGGCGCCAGCTCGGACCTCTGCGACCTGAGGCGGGGTCGCGAGCACCAATCGGACCCGGTACCTGTCACCTCGCATGACGCTTTGGGTGTATTCGAACGGACCGTCAGTGGCGAAGGTGAGCCGTTCGACCAGAAAAGCTGGACTACCGATCTCGACATTCAACAGGCCGGCATCGAAAGCCTTGAGCGATCCAACGGTGAAGGTGTCGACGGCCTTTGCCGGCAGCAACCCGTAACGCTCGAACAACACGGCATAAAGAGAGCGTCCCTCGAGGTCGACCTCTTCCAGGCCGGGGAACCTTGCTATGGGCAGAACGCTCGTCTGCAGGCCCATAGGCTCACCGTCGCCGGTTCGCAGACGCTTCCACCGCACCACGAGCGAGGTCGGCTCCACGTCGAGCTCATCGGCCACCATCGCCTCGGCGGCAGTCAACACAGCTCGATCGAGGACCAGCGAACCGGCTTTGAGCCCCATTTCGAGCAGCTCGGTCGTGAAAGACGTGACGCTTCGTTCGCGAGCTACCACACTGCTGTCACGAACGAATCTCCCCCGACCTCGTTCGACCGCGATCATTCCCTGCGCGACCAGATTCGCCACCGCTTGACGGACGGTTATACGACTGACGCCGTAGGTCGAGCAGAGTTGATCCTCTGTTGGAATCTGCTGGCCGGGCATCCATTCGCCAGACACGATTCTGGTGCGGAGGCTCCGCTCGACCTGCATGTAGAGCGGCACCCCCGACCTGACATCCAGGGGCAAGACGACACCACCCTCGCCAGGAGGGTGCGGCACATTGCCTGATCGGAAGTGAGCGTCGTCCGAAATCGTGGTGACTCCTTTAAGGAGTAACTATGAGATACTGACAATATATCAGCCTGCCCGAAAGGCAGGGCGGACCTGGTTGTGACACCTACGCTCTCGGTAAAGTTCCAGCTGGTTGCACCTATTACGGGGTTCTCGCCTACTGGGCCAAGGCGGAAGGGGCGATGGAGCCAAACCCGAAAACGCTTGCGGACAGCCTAAAGAGAGTGCTCAGCACAACTTGTCGGCAGAATAGCATCCTGTTATACTCTCGCGCCTAACGGTGGAGAACGCCCGCGGCATTTTCCGGGTTGACAAGTGGAAGATCGCCTGAGGCTCTAAGCGAAGGGGGTTCTTAATGTCATTCCTGTCCCCGCGAGTGAATCGTCGCGGCGTGCTTGCTAAGCCTCGTGCCTTTCGAGCAAGACCAACGAGTCGGATGTTTCGGGCAACTCTCGTGTTGCTACTGGGCGGCAGTACTCTCGTCGCGCTAGGTGGCGTCGGCGCGGCGAACGCGAGCCAAAAGTCGACCTCTCGCGTCCATGCCTCCTCAAAGGGCGGGGTAGTGACCTACGCAGAGCAACCGGGGACAACCTTGAACTGGATCTTTCCGCTGATTCCAGACAGCTACGCGCTGACGAACATCAGTCAGTTCGAGGACATCATGTGGAGGCCCCTTTACTGGCTTGGGACCAACACGGGTGAAGCCTTGTGGAATTCCTCGTTGAGCCTGGCGTACCCGCCCGTCTTTTCCGACGGCAACAAGGTCGTCACGATGAAGCTCAAGAACTACGAGTGGTCGAACGGGAAGCCTGTTACGTCCCGGGACGTGGAGTTCTGGATCCTTTTGATGAAGGCGGCCATAAAGATCAACCCCGGATACTGGGGCGGGTACGTGAAGGGCTACTTCCCCGACAACGTGGTGAGTGTGAAGACGCCCAATCCCTCGACAGTCGTGCTCACGTTGAACAAGGGCTACAGCAGCATCTGGTACTGGTACAACGAGCTGAGCCAGATCACGCCGATTCCTCAGGCGGCTTGGGACAAGACGTCGGCCAACGGTCCCGTCGGGAACTACGACTTGACGCCGACCGGTGCGACCGCGGTCTACAACTTCCTAGCTGGTCAAAGCAAGGACCTGTCCACTTACACCACTAACCCTCTCTGGAAGGTCGTGGACGGTCCGTGGAACCTGACGGGCTTTACCACGACGAGTCGTCTCACTTTCGTTCCGAATCCGCGGTACTCAGGGCCTGTGAAGCCGACCATCTCAGAGTTCATAGAAGAACCCTTCACCTCGGATACGGCTGAGTTCGATGCCCTAGAGGCGGGTGACGTTGACTACGGCTACGTCCCCTACACCGACGTCCCGGCGATCGGTGCTATCAAGGCCCGCGGTTACAACATCGCTCCGTGGCAGGTCTGGGCCGTCAACTACACGACAATTAACTTCTCCAATCCAAAAGTCGGGAAGATCTTCGGCCAGCTATACATCCGCCAGGCGATGCAGTCGTTAGTTGACCAGCCCACTTACATCAAGGCTGCCCTCGATGGCTACGGTACGCCAACCTACGGCGTCATTCCTGATGACATCCCGAGCTCCTACATAACTCCGCAGCAAGCCAAGGACAACCCGTACCCGTATGACCCGGCGAAGGCGGTCCAGCTCTTGCGCAGTCACGGGTGGAAGATCGTCCCGAACGGCACGGACACGTGCATCCGGCCCGGTACGGGGGCGAGCGACTGCGGGGCGGGTATTGCCGCCGGCACGCCGATCAGCTTCAAGCTTCTCTACGCCTCGGGCTTCCAGTACCTGAACGTCGAGATGGAGACTTACAAGACGGCTATGGACCAGGCAGGTATGCAGCTCTCCCTGAGCGAGGCGCCCGTTGACGACGTGCTCGGGAGCGCCACGGTGTGCACTCCGAGTCAGTCGGACTGCGGTTGGCAGATGCTCAACTGGGAGTTCGGTTATGTGCTGGTGCCGAACTACGACCCGACCGGAGAGCAGCAGTACAAGGCGGGCGCAGCGAGCAACTTCGGCAGCTTCAACGACCCGGCGCTGAACTCCATCATCGAGAAGACGAACCTACCCGGTGGCCAGGTCTACATGGCCGCCTACGCAAAATTGGCGGCGCAGGAGCTGCCCGACATCTTCTTCCCAGAGGCCCCGTACCAGATTTCGGCTATCAAGTCGACGCTGACGGGAGTACTTCCCCAGAACCCCGAAGAGGACTTCACCCCGGAGAACTGGCGACTCAACGGCTAAGCCACATGTTCGTTCGGCTGGCCCGGCGGGGATCGCCGGGCCAGCCGGTCTGACACGAGAGAATGGGCGAGCTGTGGACCACTGGCTGGCGCTAGATGTGGGTGGGACGAAGATCCGTCAGGCGGTCGTAGCCCGGGACGGTTTCATCCAGAGCTCGAGAACTTGGACTGGTGCGGCGGTAGCCGAACCGTCGAAGTTCCGCGACGAGCTGGTCGCCGAGTGGCGAGCTTCGCGAGCGGGCCGTCCTTTGGGAGTTGGGATTGCGATCGCCGCGATGGTCGACCCTGTCGGCTACGTACGGGCTGCGCCAAACCTGGTCTCATGGGAAGGGCTGAACCTTGTCGAGATCTTTCAACGAGAGCTTGGGTGCCCAGTCCATGTCGTCTTCGACGGGACTGCGGCGTTGTTGGGCGAGCTGTGGCTCGGGAGCCCAGGAGTTCTCAACGGTTTCGCAATTTCGATAGGTACCGGCATTGGCGGAGGATTGGTTGTCGACGGCCAGGTTCTCTACGGAGCGCATAGGTTGAGCGGCATGCCTACTTCGGGCCTGATATCGGAGCCCGAAGGGCTCGAAGCGCTTGCTTCAGGCCCTGCGGTGGCCGCAGCTGCGGGCGTCGACTCGGGAGTCGAGGCGCTACGACGGCGACGGGAAGGAGACCAGCTGGCTGTGGCCGCTTTCGAGAGAGCTTCTCGCGCGCTCTACGAGGCGATCGCAGCGGTCACGGCCACGGTCGATGTGGACACTGTGATGGTCGCGGGCGGATTCGGGGCTGGTGCCTTCGACTTCCTCTTTCCCGACAAGGTGCTTCCGGACGAATATCGTCGCTATCGGCTCGTGCACGACGATGTGCGCATTCGTGCCGCCGTGACCGGAGCGCTCGCCCCCTTGTTGGGGGCGGCCAGATACGCCGCCTTGCAGGAAGGATCGAATCGTTGAGCGATCTTCTTCAGACCCGTGACCCGCTGCTGGTGATTGGTGCCCACGCCTTTGACGCCGAAGTCATGGCTGGGGCGCTCGCATCTGAATGGAGTCGCCGAGGTGGCAGAGCCGTGTTGGCCCACATATCTCTTGGTGAGCGCGGCCACAATTCGAAGTCCCCCGCCGAATATGCGATCCAGAAGCGGGAAGAGGCCACGAGGGCGGCGCGGACTCTTGGTGCCGAGGTACGGTTTCTCGACCGGCCCGACACTGACCCGGGAGGCGCCAACAGGGTCGCGGACCAGATTGCCGAGATCGTTCGCGCCGTGCGGCCCGGCACAGTCGTGACTCACTGGCGCGGGAGCTGGCATCCCGATCACGTGGCCGCGCACAATGCGACGATGCGGGGACTTTTGCTCGCTGGGTTGCCCGCCGCGGGGGAGCCGGACCGAGCCCACTCGCCCAGAGACCTGCTGTTCGGCGAGAACTGGGAAGATGGGGAGGGATTTCGGCCCGACACCTACCTGGACGTGACGGAGGCCTTTGCGACTTGGCAGGCAGCGCTCGAGGCCTACGAGATAGGCCGGATCCCAGCACCGGGCTTTCCCTACCGTGACTACTACACATCCTTGGCGAGACTCAGGGGCTGCGTGCTGGGCACCGGCTATGCGGAGGCCTTCCAGTCGGCGCCGGTCGAGACCATGGCCGGCCTCGGCCTAGGGATTGTGAACAGGTGGCAGGCGAACAAGGCCATCGCGAGCGAGTGACCACGTTGTCCCTCGCCCACTGCCGCGCGCCTGGCGCAGGTTCGTCGAATTCCGCCTCGCGGCGTTCGATCGCTCGCTTGTTAGTTTCCGAGTCTCGAGTTGCAATGCCCAACGACGAGCTCGGTGGCCAGGTGGCCCAGTGAGCGGCTACATCATCCGTCGGGTACTTCAGTCCATTCCCGTCATCATCGGGGTCACGCTCATCGTATTGATCGTCATCCATCTGCTACCCGGCGGTCCCCGAGCGCTTCTCGGCCCACATGCGACACCGGCAGACGTACATGCCTTCATGGTGCAAAACGGTTACAACAAGCCCATATTCATCCAGTACCTCAAGTTCCTCGACACCCTGCTCCATGGGAACCTCGGCTGGTCGTACCACTACAACCAGTCGGTTTCGTCCCTGCTCGCGCAGGACCTGCCCAAGACCGCCGTGCTCATAGGACTTTCCTACCTGGTGGCAATACTCATCGCCATTCCCGTAGGAGTCCTGCAAACGGTGCGGAGGAACAAGCCGAGCGACTATGCGGTGACCTGGCTTGTCCTGGTGGGCTACTCGCTCCCACCATTCTGGCTCGGACTGTTGTTGATCTGGCGCCTTGCGGTGGCAACGCGACTGTTCCCTCCTGAAGCCCCTCAGGGCGCCACCATCGGCGCAGTACTGAGCCAGCCCTTAGGGCTCGTCCTCCCGGTCCTCACGCTCTCGGTCGTGAGCATCGCCACCTTCAGCAGGTTTGTGCGCTCCTCCTCGATAGAGAACCTGGCCCAGGACTACGTGCGAACCGCCCGTGCTACGGGTGCATCGGAGCGCAAGGTGTTGTTCCGTCACGTACTTCGCAACTCGCTCACTCCGATAATCAGCATCATGGGTTTGAACCTGCCGAACTTAGTGTCGGGTGCGATCCTGGTCGAGGCGTTATTCAACTATCCAGGTATGGGGTTGTTGTTCTGGACCTCAGCCACAGATCACGACTATCCGGTCCTGATGGGTTTCACCGTCGTCGTGGGGGTGGTCACCGTTGTCGGCAATCTTGGTGCTGACATTTTGTATGCGTGGGCTGATCCGAGGATCCGCTACTCATGAGCGCGCAAACACCTGGTGGGCAAGGCTCGCTTGAAGCACCTACGGAGATCCGCTCCTCAACGGGGCCGGAGGAACGGGCAGAGGTTCCCGATGAGCTGACGACAACTCAGTCGAGCAGCGCATGGCGGATGGTGGGGCGCGTGTTCGTGGAACGCCGCCTCGCCCTCGTGGGTTTGGCGCTGATCGTTTTCATGCTCCTGTTCAGCTTCGTTGGCCCGCTGATCTATCGGACGAACCAGGTCGACACAAATCTGATACTGGCCGATCTGGCACCCAGCTCAGCGCACCTTCTCGGAACTGACCCGACGGGTTATGACGTTCTTGGGCGGCTGATGGTGGGGGGACAGTCGTCGCTTGAGGTCGGGTTTGCCGCGGCGATGTTGGCTAGCTTGTGGGGCGCCACCTGGGGCGCAGTTTCTGGATACGCTGGAGGTTGGATCGATGCCCTCATGATGCGTGTCGTCGATTCATTGCTCGCGATCCCGCCTCTTCTATTGCTGCTCTTGTTGGCGACCATCGTGACCCCGACAGTGCCCGTGCTCATCCTTGTGATCGCCACGACCTCGTGGCTCATCAGTGCCCGCCTTGTTCGGGGCGAGTCGCTTTCGCTACGAACCAGGGAGTTCGTGCAAGCCGCAGTGGTGGCGGGCGGGCGGTCTCCTCGGATCATATTTCGACATATCGTGCCTAATGTCATCGGCGTAATTGTCGTGCAGACGACCTTTCAGGTGGCCAATGCAATTCTGCTCTTGGCGAGTCTGAGCTTTCTCGGCCTCGGACCGCCACCGCCGGCGGCCAACTGGGGCCAGATGCTGAACGACGGGTTGAACTACACCTATGACGGCTACTGGTGGCTCATTTACCCTGCTGGTCTCGCAATCGTGCTCACGGTAGTGGCGTTCAACCTCGTGGGTGACGCGCTGAGCGATGCCCTCGATGTGCGCTTGCAGAAACGCTGATCGACACATGCCACGCCAACTAGATCCCGTGCGTGAGTCGCCAAGGAACTCACAGCCCAAATGGAAAGGAAGGGACCCTTGCGAGTAGCTGTGATCGGCGCTACCGGCCACATAGGCACCTATCTCGTCCCTCAGCTAGTGACTGACGGTCACGAGGTGATCGCCATCACTCGTAACAGAAGAGTTCCCTATGTGAGTCACCCGGCGTACGACGAGGTGGAGCTGATAACCGCCGACCGCGAGGCCGAAGATCGTGCGGGAAGCTTTGGGAAAAGGCTCAAGGGTCTAGCGGCAGAGGCCATCATCGACCTGATCTGCTACGAGCTCGCCTCGGCTGCACAGGTGGTTGAGGCGTTGCGGGGCTCGGAGACCTTGCTTATCCACTGCGGGACGATCTGGGTGCACGGACCTGCAACAACCGTTCCGATGACCGAGGATGCTCCGAGGCGTCCTATGGAGCCTTACGGAGTGGCAAAGGCCGAGATAGAGCGTCTCCTGCTAGAAGAGTCCTCCCGGGGAGCCGTCCGCGCAGTCGTTCTCCACCCTGGACATATCACGGGACCAGGTTGGAGACCGGTGAACCCGGCAGGCAATCTTTCTCTGGATGTCTTCTCGAAGCTCGCCAAAGGCGAGAGGTTGTGCCTCCCGAACCTCGGACTCGAGACAGTGCATCATGTCCACGCCGAGGACGTCGCTCTCGCGTTCGCGCTGGCGCTCGCTCGTCCAGAGGTTGCCGTCGGACGTGCATTCCACGTCGTATCGGCCAACGCGCTGACGCTTCGAGGTTACGCGGAGGAAGTCGCGAGGTGGTTTGGCCGTGAGGCGGTGTTGTCGTTCATGCCCTTCGAGGACTGGAGCAAGACGGTCAGTGACGACGAAGCTGCGACGACCTGGTCGCATATAAGCCACAGCCCCTCGGCGAGCATCGACAGGGCGCGACGACTCCTCGGATACGAGCCGCGTTACAGCTCGCTTGAGGCCATCCATCAAGCTCTCGAATGGCTGACTGTCGAAGGAGAGGTAGACGTCGCCGGAGCTGCACTCTCGCCATTAGGAGGAGCGCCCGCCGGAGGCATCCAGTCAACACCTGATGGAGAGCGGGCCGCGCATAGCGAGCGGGAAACTCACTTTAGTGCGGGACCACAGGCGCAATGAGTAGAGCTCGGCCTTCGGAGGAGTCCATCCTCGACGTTAAGGCGACATTCGATGGCGAGAGCATCGTCCCCGGGCGCGTCGCGCTGAAGGACGGATGCGTCGTAGCGACCGGAGTCCAGCCACCTGGTGAGCGCTTCCTGGCGACACCGGGGCTCGTCGATCTACAGGTCAACGGCTTTGCTGGAGTTGACTTCCTCACTGCGACACAAGCCGACTACTCAGACGCGAGTCGGGCCCTTTTGGCTTTTGGGGTCACAGCGTTCCAACCAACCTTGATAAGCGCGCCGGAGTCGGCCTTGTGCAGCGCTCTCGGTACGGTCGCGCGGGCGCGTGAGCGCGCTGATGGAGCGAGAATCCTTCCTGCCCATCTCGAAGGCCCCTTCCTGTCGCCGAAATGGCCGGGTGCGCACGACCGTCGCTACCTGTGCGCTCCGGACCCCCTTCTCCTCGACCGCCTAATTGAGGCCGGCCCGGTCGGGTACATGACAATCGCGCCGGAGCTGCCGGGCGGTATGGACCTGCTTGCGCACGTTGCAGAACGTGGGATCGTGGTTGCAATAGGCCACAGCGACGCCACCGCTGATCAAGCCAACGCCGCCTTCGACCGCGGAGCACGCGCACTCACGCATGCCTTCAACGCGCATCGGCCGTTAATGGCACGAGATCCGGGCCCTGCAGGGGCCGCCCTCGTGCGAGATGACGTCTTTGTAGAGCTGATCGCCGATGGCATACACGTCGTCGATGCGCTGATTACGATCGTCGACCGCTGTGCCCGTGACCGCCTGATCCTGATCACCGACGCGATCGTTGCCGCCGGGATCGGAGACGGAACCTTCCAATTCGGATCGCTCGAAGTTGCCGTCGCCGATGGACGTGCCACCCTGTCGAACGGCCGGTTGGCTGGAAGCGTTACGACACTTGATGCTTGCCTCCGGCGGCTCGTCAGCGCGTCGGTTCCCCTCGAGCAGGCACTGCGAGCGGTGACGTCCCGACCAGCGGAGTTGATCGACCGCAAGGACCTCGGCCACCTGAATCCTGGAGACGCCGCCGACCTCGTTATATTCGACGAGGATCTACTCCCGTCGCAGACCTTCCTCGACGGCCAACTCGTCTGGCAAGCAGAGGTCCCACGAGCGTGAGCTGTCAGCACTGTCGAGCGAAGCGGTTGGCGAACAGGCGGACCGAGAGCGCAACGACCGAGCTTCGCGTCGAGAGATTGACACTGCGTGCCTACGCTCGCGCACATCACACGTGGAGCAGGCAAGGGGCGGGAACGATGGCGTCAGGGCCGCACCCGCCGTGGTTCAAGGTCTCGGTTCGAATCCAAACGTGCACAGCACGAAGGACCTAGCAGGAGGGAAATGTCAACCGTCGCTGGTCGAGATGAAGACTGTGTCGACAAGAAGGCTTCCGCGTCCCAGCTCGTGCCGTCCTCGGGACTCTCCCCAGCGCCCAGGGGCTGGTTGGGCTCATGAGCCAAGGCGAGCTCGGGCGCGGCGTGAGCGCCGACATGGCTGAACAGCCGGATATCGTGGCTCGCCTATTCGACCGCCACGAGGAGCTTGTGGACGAGATCGTCGGCAAAGGACTCCTTCCGGCCCGCGGCATAATGCTCGTGGCAAGGGGATCGTCCGACAACGCCGCCATCTACGCGCGTTACCTGCTCGAGTTGGCGACCCAGGTTCCCGTCGCGCTGGCGGCGCCCAGCTTGTACACGCGGTATCACAGCCGTACGCGCGTGGACGGTTGGACAGTTCTAGCCATCAGCCAGTCTGGCGCGACACCCGAGATCGTCACGACTGTCGAAGCTCTCTGTGCGCAGGGTGCCCGGGCGATCGCAGTCACCAACGACGCCGGTTCGCCTCTGGCCGAACAGTGCGACTTCACGATCGGGCTCGACTGCGGGCCGGAGAGGGCCATCCCGGCGACGAAGACCTTCACCGCTTCGCTCGCCGCCATTGCCGCCATCGCTCGCGCCGTGTCAGCCGAGATTTGGTCGGACAGCGACGAGCGCCGCGTGGTCGAGTCACTCGGCGCTGTCCTCGCGGACCGGGAGCCGCTCACGGCGATCGCCGACGAGCTCTTGAGCGCAGAGATGATCTCCCACCTTGGTCGGGGGTTCGGTTTCGCCGTGGCGCTCGAAGGGGCGCTCAAGTACCGGGAGATGACCGGGCGCGTCGCAGAGGGGATATCGACCTCGGACTACCTGCACGGGCCGATCGTTGCCGCCAACTCTCGCACGTGCGTCGTGGCCTATCTCAACTCCGGGCCGACGGCGTCCGACGTCATGGACACCGCCAAAGCGGTGCGAAGCTACGGGGCCCACCTGCTCTTTGTCACCGACGACCAGGAAGGGCCGAAGGGGGAAGAGAAGCTGCGGGTCCCATTCGAGCCTGTTGAAGCACTCACCGTCTTTAGCTTCGCGGTGCGCGCCCAGCAGCTCGCCTTCGCCTGCGCTGAACGCGCAGGCGTAGACCCCGACAAACCAGTCGGATTACACAAGATCACCCTGACTGAGTGAAGAACTGGCTGCTGGGTTTCCGCTCAGTACCGAACGCAGCGTTCGCGGGACCCCTTGCTTTGTTCATTGTGTTGTGCCGAAAGACCGGGGAAGGCCCTACGGCCGGACATGTCACCGAGGCTTGTCGAGGCGTACCGCCGCCGAGCGCCGGTAGACGTCATCATGTGCCTTTGGCAGCATCCTGACCCTCCTCGAACCTGGCGGTGGGAATCAACTTCGAGAAGGGCGGTCAGTGGCTTCGATGAAGCTATGGGCCATGCTCTTCGGGGCCTTTCGACACCACGCTTCCATGAGCAGGTCCCGAAGAAGCTCAGGGCTCGCTTCGTTGAGTGAGACGACTACGCAAGCGAGCCTCGAGCCCCAGTAGAAGGGCTCACAGCACGTCGGGTACGCCGTCACGGCTGCGATGACCTCTTCCGGGCCGAGCATGACGCGGAGGTGCTGGGCGTCGGGCACCGTGGCGAAGATCCTTCCTTTCACTCGGAACGAGTTGATGCCGTGATGGTCCTGTTCTGTCGTCGCCGGCAGCGACAAGGCGAGGTCCCGCGCCTGTCTGACGGTGAGCATCAGGAAGATCCTCAGTAGCCGGGCGCCGGCGACCACAGCTGGAACGGGATTCCCTGGTCGTCGGTGCACTCGGCGTCGCTGCCGGCGCGACGGCGGTGAACCTCGCCTGCCGATCCGCCGAGAGCCCGGACGCGCTCGACGGCGAATTCAATGTCATCGACCCGGAAGAACAGCCCGGTTCCGGGTACGGGCGTTCCGGCGTGGATCCCCCCCGGCGGCTCGATATTGGCGATGTGGTACCCCTCAGGGCCCTGCACCAGGTCCCAAGCGAACAGCGACGACCAGAACGCTCTGGCACGGGCGCCGTCGGGGGCGCTCAAGGTGAAATAGCCGAGCGCACCGGTCGCGGGTCGGGCGTTCGGGTGGGGCGCAGGCACCTCGGAGACCACGAACCAGTTGTGGCCGAAGGGATCACGTACCTTGCCCATACGGGTGCCGTGGGCATCGGCCACGGGGCGGAGGACCTCGGCACCGGCCGACCGAGCACGGTCCACGACCGCATCGGCGTCGTCCACCATGGCATAGAGCTGGACTGTCGTGCCTCCCAGGCTGTCAGGGTTGTGGACCGCTTCGGCGGGATGCTCACCGCCGACGCGGACGACGCTGTCGCCGATGGCGAGCTCGCAGTGTCCGATGCGGCCGTCGGGCATGATGACGGGCTCATCGATGAGAGTCGCCCCGAAGGCCTCCTCGTAAAAGGAGATGGCGGCTCGTGGGTCGCTGACCGAGAGATAGGTCTCGACCCGGTGGATCCTCGTCCGGCTGGGCACGGTCTCCTCCTCGCTCGAGTGTTGGGCCAAAGCGGCGGTGAGGCGGCGGCCAAGGTCCGCCGCGAAAGCGGGACGGGGCCGGAGCGGGGCGTCACGCTGGCGCAGGGCCTCGAAGGGGTCAGTCACCGTCGTCTCCCTCCTCGTACGCCTGGCGGAACGCCTGCCGGGCGCGTACCAGCAGCGCCTCGGTGGCGTGCAAGGTCCGACCCAGATGGTCAGCCACCTCCGCAACGGGAAGCCCGTCGAGGTAGCGGAGAGTGAGCGCGGCGCGGTGGTGGCCTGTCAGGCCGCCGAGCACCTGACGGGCTCGGGCGGCATCCAGGTGGGCATCCCACGGGTCCTCGGTGGTGACGGCCCGGGTGGCGAGGGCGGCCATTCCGCGTCGGTCGCGTTCGTCGGAGCGCCACCGGTCCACCAGCTTGTGCCGCGCCACGGCCACGAGCCACGGGATGCTGAGCACTTCGGGCGGTCGGCGCACCGCAGCCAGGAACACCTCCGCAGTTATGTCTTCGGCTTCGGCCACGGACGCGCAGCGAGGCCGTAGATACCCATAGACCTGGGGAAGGGCCCGTTCGTAGAGTTCGAGCAGTTCCAGGTGCCGGTCGGCGGGCGCCGCGCCGTGTCCACTCACAGCTGGATCATCGCTCGGGAGCACCATTCTCCAACGCTGCCAGTTGTGACGCCGGGAGTTCCCATCGTGGCTCGGTCAAGCGGCGACGAGAGCATCTGTCAGGGGGCCGATGCCAGCGAGGCGCTGCGAGAGCTCAGCGCTCAGGCCGTAACGGGAGCCAAGAGCACCCGGATCGGTGAAGCTCACCCTGGTCTGCCCGCTGTCGTCCCAGACGAGCACCTTGAGCGGGAGGTCGAGGGCGACGAGCGGTACGGCTTGCATGACAGGCGTTCCCGCTACGGGACTGCCGAAGATCACGACCTTGGTTTCGCGCAGCTCGAGACCGTGCCGCCGTGCCTCGCCACTGTGGTCGACGATGGCGAACAGCGTCAGCCCGCGTGCCTCGATCAGCTCGCTGAGCTTGGCGACCGTGTCGTCGACCGAGCCCTTGGCGGTCTTGGTGACAACGCTCCCGCCGGGTTCGGTTGCAGATACGTCACTCATCGTTATCTCCAATCTGTTGGCGCGTGCAGCAAACGGTCGATCGCAGCCTTGCTGTCTCGAGGCGGGAGGCTGTGCCCTCGTCGTTCGACAAGCCCCGAAGCTGGCGTTCTATCCAAGGCGCGGGTGCCGAGCCTTTGCGCTCAGCGCCAGCTGCCAGCGGAGCGTGAGGCCGAGAGCGATGTCACGGTTGTGCCGTCAGACCTCCTCGCCTCGACGCGCACCCCTGTCGGGTCCGCAGTTTGCAGGTAGATGCCGACCGTGTCGGTGTCGAAGGTCGGCGCGACGGAGCGGAACTCGAGGCTCAAATCCACGCCAAGTACCCGCTCGGCCTCACTCGCCAACAAGATTGCGAGCCCGTGCACGAGGAGACCGGGATACCCCTCCTCGATCGCGAAAGGGCGGTCGTAATGGATGCGGTGCGAGTTCCAGGTGGCGGCCGAGAACCGGAACAGCATGACCGGGCTGAACTCCACGCGTCGTACGAGTTGCCATTCCTCATCGGTTGTCGACAATTCAGCCCGGGACGGGTCGTGTCGAGCTGAAGCAGGTCCCTCGTCTACGCGATCGCCCGCGCGGCGGTAGATGATCGACTGGACCTCTTCGAGAGCGATCGCTCCGCCTTGAGAGTAGGTGTGGCGCCAATCACAGATGACCATCTCGCCTTTGCGACCACGTCGTTCTCGTGTGTCGATCAGCTCAGAGTGTCGTTGTGCAGGCTCGCCGATGACAAGGCCTGCTATCTGGCGCAGTTTGCCCCCGCCCGCCATCCGGCGAGGGAAGCGCTCCGCCAGTTCGTCGTGCCGTCGCGGGTGGCCATCGCGCCCAAGCTCAGCGAGCGGGGCAAGTTCTGGGAAGTACGCCCAATGCCACAGCGCGGGGAGCTGGTCGCCGCGGCTGAACCGTTGCCCGGGCGCGACGACCGCCGCCAGCCGATCCGCGACCTCAGGCGCCATCGAGTCCAGGTGTTCGACGCTTTCTCGCTCTGTCAAAGAGCATCACCCAAGCGACGACGACTATGTGCCAAGAGCTCCGGCTTACAGCCGAGCTTCCCGACTGCGCTCATCACGCTCACACGCCGCGCAGGACCGATATCTGGACGGTCGTCAAGCGCGCGAGAGACCGAAGAGGAAGCGACAGCCAACCGCGCCACCTGCCTTGCCGTCGTTTGCTGGTCGTTAGATGCCATCACCTTGCCGAGCGTTAGCGTTCCCGGTTGGGAAATCTACTGGCAGGGCGTATCGCTCGCAGCAGCCACTCGCGGGTGGCAGCCCTTAAGTTTCCCCAACATTCTCGGTGCAGCCATATGTTGTCACTCGGCAGTCGAAGACACGGACAGATGCGCCGAGACCGACTTCATTGCCCTGTCCCGAGGTTCTCAACGAGCGTGCCGCCCACCGGCAAGGTCCCCCCATGGTCATCTTGTAGATCTCGACGAGGCGAGCAGCCTCCCCCGGCCAGCGTCCGAGCCCTGACGAAGAGGTGGACTCGTCAGGTCGTGTTGACGATGAGCACCCCGCACGGGGCTGCGTGAGCGATGGCGTTCGGCACGCTGCCGAGCACGCGCTTTAGTCCACGCATGCCCTTGTTGCCGACCACGATCAGGTCGACGGCCTGTGCCCGGGCGATGGCGAGGATCTGTTCGACGACGAATCCTGGCATCACATGGGTCTCCGTCGAGACGCCCACCGCCCGGGCGTCGGCTGCCATCGCCTCGGCGTGTGTCGTCGCCGTGCTGGCGGGGTCCTCTCCTTCCGCATAGGGAACGCTCAGGCCCGACAACGCCATGGTGCTGTCGGCGGAGCTGTACACGCTCGCTATGTGGAGGGTGGCGCCGAAGGTTTTGGCCAGTTCGGTCGCCACCCGGACCGCTTTTGTTGCGGTCTCAGAGCCGTCACTTGCCACGAGCACCGATTTGTACACTTCGCGCCCCCCATCGCCCCGAAGGTCCAAAGATTGTATGTGGTCGCAGGCGGCGATGTCTGCCCGATGCGAGCAGGGGAGAGCCGTTCGCCTTCTCACGCAATGAGACCCCGCCAGGGCGGCCGGCGTTTGTCGCGCCGACGCCTAGTCCTCGGCGCTAGCGGCGCGATCGAGCCGCGCCAGGAACGGCCTCGCCCCGAGCTGAGTGAAGATGTCCCGGGCCTCTTTCGCCGCCGAGGCGTCCGGGTCGTCGGGTCCTAGCAACAAGACGAGGTCGAGCTCACACATGGCGAGATCGAGCGTGCACCCGAGCGTGCGCCAAGACTCGATCGCCGCGCGGTAGGCCTCGGCCGATTCTTCGACCCGTCCGTCGAGGGCGGCGAGACCAGCTTCGGTCGTGAGGCGGGCTGCCGCCATCCACCTTCCCCTGAAACCGGCCATAGCGGACAGGGCCTCTCTGGCCCCCTCCGAGTCCGAGAGCCAGAGGGCAGCCCGCGCCTCCATGGCGAGCGCGTGCGGGCTGTTGATGCCAAACGGATCGGCTGACACGGCCGCGGCCGCCTCAAGGCGCGCAGCCTCGATGTCGCCGCCGGCGAGGCTCACGACCGAACGTGCCCTCAAGTAGGTGGCACGCACGGCGACCGCTTCCGCGGCGGCAAGCTGCTCGGCGTGCGAGTCGATCAGCGCCGCCGCTTGCGAAGCGGCTCCCGTGCAGGCGAGGAGCATGGCCTCGACGCAGTCGAGATAAGCGACCTGGTCGGGCCGGACGTCTCTCGGCCGCAGCTCGATGATGGCCGAGCGCGTGTCGCCCCACTCCCCGAGGAGAAACGACGTCTCAGCGGCGTTGCGCAGGTCCATCACCTCGACACCGCGCTGTCCCGCCCGCCTTGCCAGCTCAGCCGACTCCATCGACGCCGACAGCGCCTCCCGCAAGTCGTCGTCGATGATGAAGACGCTCAGGTACAAGAGCCCGTTGGCCTGTTCTCGGAGCACGCCGGCCGTGGCTGCGAGCTGGACCTGGCCCCTC
>Ga0187867_10001377_pt1 | contig 20950 bp, 15 predicted proteins | sample June2016WEW_13_1_FD_132976 | JGI IMG/M metagenome (GOLD analysis project Ga0187867, IMG submission 132976) | Peatland microbial communities from SPRUCE experiment site at the Marcell Experimental Forest, Minnesota, USA - June2016WEW_13_10 | ecosystem: Environmental > Terrestrial > Soil >...
GTACAAGAATTTTATGCACAATCCGGTCATAATCTGCTCATAATGTCAACGCTTGAGCTAGTCGCACAAATATCAAAACCGGGGTTTCCGGATGGACACTAGTCTAGTGGTTTGGATCGAGAAAATTGATTCCAGGCCGTTTTAGAAGGTTCCTGCTATGTTTTGCCGAGCGAAAAGGGCGGCTCCACAGGCGGCTCCGGCGGCCTTAGCAGTGGCGCTCATTTACCAAAAATTGCATCAATTGTTTGATGGGGGTTGATGGGGGTGGGGGCGTGCGCGTGTCCCCCGTATACCGGGGTGTATGGGGGGTATGGGACCCAAGTAGAGTGAACACGAGAAAAATGACTCACAATTTTTGCGAGGGTGGAGGTACCTGCATCTTCAAAAGGCGTTCCGGAAAGGGCGGGGTGGGTCCAGAAAAAGGGGACCCATTAACAAGAACCGCTAAGATGTTCAGTATGGCCTAGCCTGAAAACGTGGATGTTTAAGCTTGGCTCTCACTGTGCGCGCTGGTTTTTTACACTACATCGGAAGAAAGCTTCTTCGGATTTCGGAAAGGACAAATACCCGTGAACGCCAGTTTAAAACTCTAAAAATTGTGCGACAGCCTCGGACAGGGTATGCGATTTGAGCGCAGAACCAATTGCCCCCCGTGCCACCCATTAAATCGCCTAGGAGTCACAAGTTCGCGGCGCATTAAAAGAAGATATAGTCAAACGCCCGTATGGAGTTAGTCAGGATTACCGGTATCACAGTGGGAATCGAATTACTGTCCGGGAATCCGCAATAGAATGACATTCAGTTTGCCGCCTGGCGCGAGAAAATGGATTCTGGGCGCATTCTGTGAGGGTCCTGCTTTGCCTCCTCGCGGCGAGGGAAGTTGGACTCGCTTCCTCATTTTTTGGGGCTAAGTTTTGGTTTTTTACGCGACAGGAAAAAGCCCCCCACAACGTCCCCCACAATCAAAAGAAGAATCTGGTTTAGGAAGCCACATGTGACGAGGACAGTGGGAAACGAATTTAACCTGCATTTTCATCGAGAGTGTGGGGGATAGTGTGGGGGATGTAATCTGTGATTTGCATAGAAGTGGAGCGGGAGACGGGCTTCGAACCCGCGACCCTCAGCTTGGAAGGCTGATGCTCTAGCCAACTGAGCTACTCCCGCTCGACTTTGGATGTTTAGCATGCCGGGCGGGGTTTTTCAAACACAAATCGGCCGTGCGCCCTTAGAACCGATAGCGGATATCAGTCCATTGCTTCCCCGGGATGTCTTTTTGGCCCTTCGACCACCACCCGGTCCACCCCGTCCTTCTCGGAAAGCAGAACGTTTACCTGTTCTTCGGCGCTGGTATCCAGGGCGATCCCCACAAACTGGCCGAAGATGGGCAGTTCCCTGTGGTCCCTGTCCACAAGCACCGCCACCTGGACCCGCCTTGGGCGGCCGAGGTCGATAAGGGCGTCCAGGGCGGCGCGGATCGTTCTGCCAGTGTAGAGCACGTCGTCAATAAGGACAACTTCCAGGTCATCGACACGAAACGGCAGGTTTGTTCCCTTCAGTACGGGCTGAGTGTGCAGGCGCGTCCAATCGTCCCGGTAGAGGGTGATGTCGAGTGTGCCGACAGGCACAGGGGCCCCCAGTTTGTCTGATATAATCGCCGCTATCCTGTTGGCCAGAAACACACCGCCGGTATGAATGCCTACCAGCGCAAGCTTGCCGGGGTCCCTGCTCGAGGCTATTATCTCCCCCGAGAGGCGCTCGATCGCGGCCTGGATGCCTTTGGCTTCCATTATAACGCGTCCGTCGTTGTCGTGTCTCATGTCTGTGTCCGTCTTGCAAGAGCGTAGAACAAAGAAACATAAAAGGCGCCTTCCGGCGCCCATTTCAGCCACTGACTGGCTTTAGAACGGCATAGTTCCGAAAATCTTACTTACCAAGTTTTTCAAAATATGTCAATCGATTAACCTCGGAATCGGTCCCGAGATCAAAAATCCGAGACTTCCGCATCATCAAAAGGGATAACCTGCTCCGGGGTCGAACTGTGTTTACAGTGAGGGACCGGGGCCTTTCCATTGCCTGCCTTGTGACGGCCATTTGCTTTCCTTTCGTATGCTGCAATCATCTTAGGCAGTTTTGCAACCTTCTTCGATACGGCCTTTTTCCGCAATGCCGTGGCGCCTCCGATGGTTGAATGGCCGTTGGCGCCTCCGACCATGGTTACCAGTTCCGCCACAAATCGCTTCATTTGTCCTGCCTGGGCACTCATTTCCTCAGAGGCGGAGGCGGATTCCTCGGCATTCCCGGCATTGCGCTGAACCACATTCTCCATTTCCGTCACGGCTTTTCTGATTTGCTCGATCCCCTGAGCCTGTTCACCGGATGCCGCTGAGATTTCCCCCACCAATTCTCCCATCCTGGCCGCGCTGATTTGCACCTCGGAGAATTCGGCGTTGGTTGTTTGGACAATTGCAGAGCCTTCCTTTATTTTTTTGACTGTCCCTTCAATCAGATCGGCGGTATTTTTTGCCGCCTCGGCAGCTCTCATAGCCAAATTTCTCACCTCATCGGCAACAACCGCAAATCCCGCTCCGGCCTCACCGGCCCTGGCGGCTTCAACTGCTGCATTGAGCGCCAGCAGGTTCGTTTGAAAAGCGATTTCGTCAATGGTCTTGATGATTTTCGAGGTCGCTTCACTGGCTTTTGAAATCTCATCCATGGAAGCGGTCAGGTGCGCCATCGACCCGTTGGCCTGACCGACAATCTGCCTGGCCTTCTTCATCAGATCGTTGGCCTGATTAGCGTTTGCGGCATTCTGCTTTGTCATGGAGGCCATCTCTTCCAAAGATGAGGAGGTTTCCTCGATGGCCGCCGCCTGTTCGGATGCTCCTTCGGCAAGTTCCTGGCTGGCGGATGCAACCTGTGCAGAACCCGAAGCCACCTGATCGGCGCCCTCGGTCAAGCCCTCAACGACACGGCCAATCGGTCCGGTAATGCTTCGAGTGATGAAAAAGGCCATCAGGAGCCCCAGTAAGGATGCTGCGGCCCCCAGGAAGAGCAACAGTGTTTTGCCGCCCGAAGCGGCCTGTGAGGATGCTTCACCGTCCTTACGGGCCAGTTCCTGTTCATGACGTGCGAAAGATTCCAATTGTTGCAACATCTTGCTTTGAGGCGCGAGAACTTCAGTAATAATAATATCGGCCGCCTCTTGATGTTTATTGGCTGCGCCCAGGGCAGCGGCTTTATCCGACAGTTGCACCACACTGGTCAGATTTTCCTTCATCCCTGCAAACGTTTCCTTACCTTTGTCCGTTGTCAGTGTTTTTTCTAGTTTACTGAGGGTATCCGTCAACTCAGTCTTAGCCTTGGCGAGATTCTCTGCCTGCCTCTGCCTGACACCCTCATCGGACGTGAGGGCAATATTGCGCGCCGACCGGGCAATCACATCATAATCTTTCATGATATCATAAAGCATGTTCATATGAGGCATTCGTACCTGAACGATCCCGTTTATATTGTCATTCAGCAGGACCATGCGGCTTGAGCCAATAAATGTGACTACGGCCACCAGCACAATCGTCAATCCGAAACCCAACAAAAGTTTTGTCCTCAATTTCAGTTTAGTCAACGACATGGCTTTCCTTCCTTCAGCAACTCAAAATTAGCATCAGCTTTGGGACGTGACGGATTCCCGCACCCGAAACGGTCCCTCAGAGGGGCCTCATTGTCTCGAGCCGTCAGGCAGCCTCTCCGATAAGCTCCTTTTCACTTGCGCTCAGCACTCGATCGATATCGAGCAGGATTTTTACACTCCCGGCTGTTTTTGCCATTCCAAGGATATAGTCTGTGTTCAGAGTGGTCCCGAACTCCGGGGTTTCTTCAATGTCCGATCCCTTGATGTTCACGACCTCCGAAACTGAATCCACAACGATTCCTATGTGCAGCCTCCCTGTGTCCGAATCGGTCTCGACCACCACGATGCAGGTGCGGTCTGTATATTCGATGCTGCACATTCCAAAACGGATGCGAAGGTCGATCACCGGAATTACTTTTCCTCTCAGGTTAATTACGCCCTTCACGTGCTCCGGAGTCTGCGGAACAGGGGTCACGCGCATCATCCCAATGATTTCCTTGACCTTGAGGATGCCGATTCCGTACTCCTCCGGGTCTAAAGAGAAAGTCAGGTATTTTCCTTCCCGCTTTGTCGCTCTTTGTGCAGCTTGACTCATCACCTCGATCTGATCCGGCACTGTTTTCTCCTTTCCATGCAGTATTTCGCTTCTGCCGAAGCCATACATTCCAAGTGCATGGGATGTTTGGCGACCAGGCATGCTAAATGGGATATTTTTCTCAGATATCTATGTATCGGGTAATTACGGGAGGTTCTTGAGGATGAAAATGCAAAAGGCCGCCGAGTTACACAATGGGATACTCTTGCGACGATCCCAACGCGAGTTCGGCAGGAGGGGGGCACTGGGTTTCGAAAGGTAACCCCGTTGCCGGATGACTAAAACAAAGACGTTCGGCATGTAAAAGATAGCCGGTATCTCCGGGGAGTGTCTCCAGATTATCGATGGTTCCTCCCGCCGCGTAGAGACGATCCCCCACCAGCGGGTATCCTGCGAATGCAAGGTGAATGCGGATCTGATGAGGCCTTCCCGTCTCGATCCCGATCTCCAATAGTGACGCACTGCCCCTGCGCTCCAGAACGCTTACCCTGCTCAAAGCAAATTTTCCGTCGGGGCAAGCGGCATTAACAGTTCCAATCTTTGGATGCGGAACAGGTCCGATCGGGGCCTCGATAATAAAATTATCCTCAGCCGGGCAGCCCGTGGCCAGGCCCCGGTAGATTTTGCCAACCTCATTTCGCCGCCAGGCCGCGCAAATATTCGATCGGGCCCGTGCGGTGCGCGCGAACAGAACGACTCCAGAGGTTCCCCGCCCCAGCCGATGGATGGGCGTTGCCTCAGGCCGGCTTTTTCGCACGAGCGTGAGGAGGGTGTGATCGAGGAAACCGCCGCCCGGCAAGGTCGGGAGTCCGGAAGGCTTTGCCACCGATAGCAGGTCATCGTCTTCATACAGCATGGAATATGTAAGCGGCACATCCGGCTCATCCCAGGGAGGGCGGCGCCAAAGGAGCCATTGCCCCGGCTTGAGGACTGTATCACCCTGTATCTGGCGGCCATCCAGGTAAATTTGGCCTCTTTCAAGCCGGTCGCGCCAGACAGTTTCGCAGGAATGGCGATATTTCCCGACCAGGTAGGCCAGAACGGTAAGTCCGCTAACCCGGATATCTATTTGCTCGCGATACTCGTACCCGCTATTTTTCACCTTCCCATATTACCTCGTGCTCTTTTTCTCACCGTCCAGTGGAGAGGCCGCCATGCTCTTCGCGGTCAGCCGGCTTTTGGTTTCAGGAGCCTGGTGAGCACTCTGTCCAGCGTATCCGCAAAACGCTGCCTGTCTTTCTGAGCGAATTCTTTGGGGCCGGGCGTAATGCCCCCTGCCTCGCGGAGGTCCTGCATGAAGTTGCGGATTGAAAGCCGCTCCCCGATATTTTCCGCCGTGAAGAGTTCCCCTCTGGTGCTTATGACTATTATTCCATTTGCCACGAGGGTGGAAGCCAGCGGGATATCCTGTGTAACCACAACGTCGCCCGGCTGGGCGTTTTGGGCTATATGCATATCGACGGCTTCAGGATCGGCCCCGATCCTGCGGCTCCAGACGTAGCTGGATTCAGGGATGCTGATGTATTTATTCGCGACAAAGACGGCAGGAATTTTGAGCCGCTTTGCCGCACGGATAATAAGCTCCTTGATTGTTCCAGGGCATGCATCGGCATCCACCCAGAGCGTCATCATATCTCCAACGATCCTGCTGCGCCTGCATTAAGATACAGGCTTTCTTAGAGAAAATCGGATAAAATGTCAAATCCGGTCTCGTACCCATAAGGAAGGTAACTATCATGCAAAAACGTCACGACATCCGTAATCTTGCCATTATCGCCCACGTAGATCATGGCAAAACGACCCTCGTTGATGCCATGCTGTGGCAGAGCGGCATTTTCCGGGATAACGAGCAGGTCGCCGAGCGGGTGATGGACAGTCTCGATCTGGAGCGGGAAAAGGGCATCACCATCATGGCGAAGAATACGGCCATTATATACAAAGGGGTAAAGATCAACATAGTCGATACTCCGGGCCATGCGGACTTTGGCGGCGAGGTGGAACGCACCCTTAACATGGTCGAAGGAGTCCTGCTGCTGGTTGATGCGACTGAAGGACCGCTGCCTCAGACGAGGTTCGTCCTCGGAAAGGCCCTGGCGCTGGGGTTGCCTCCGATTCTGGTCATAAATAAAATCGACCGGCCGGACCGGCGAATAAATGAGGTTCTCGATGAAACCTACGACCTTTTCATAGACCTGGGGGCAACTGAAGATCAGCTCAACTTTCCCGTGCTCTACACGAACGCCAGGGCGGGAGTTGCGCTAACCGATCCCGAAGGCCGGGGACACGATCTGGTCCCGCTGTTCGATACTATCCTTTCATCCATTCCCGCACCGTCATACGACCCCGAAGCTCCACTCCAGTTTCTGGTCACAACTCTCAATCACAGCGATTATGTCGGAAGGGTCGCGATTGGCAAAATAGTCAACGGCACATTACAACACGGCAGGGAGGTCATGCTCCTCAAGGCCGGCGGCACGTCCCGAAAGGCTTCTTTGAGCGCGCTCTATACCTATGAGGGGTTAAACCGGGTGGACAGGCAAACTGCCGAGGCAGGGGATATAGCCGGGGTCGCCGGACTGGACGACATCTTCATAGGGGATACGCTGGGCGACCCGGCGGACCCGCGCCCTCTGCCCGTTATAACCATTGAGGAACCGACCATATCGATGGTTTTCTCCGTCAACTCCTCTCCTCTGGCAGGAAAAGACGGCAGGTATCTGACCTCCCGTCACATTAAAGAACGCCTCGATAAGGAACTCCTCTACAACGTGAGCCTTCGAGTCGAGCAGGCGGAAAATCGTGAATCATACCGGGTGAGCGCCCGGGGAGAACTGCAACTGGCCATTCTTGTGGAGACTATGCGCAGGGAAGGCTTTGAGCTTTCCATTTCGAGGCCCAAAGCAATTACCAAAGAAATTGACGGAGAGCTCTGCGAACCCATGGAACTTACCACGATAGACATTCCGGAGGGCTTCATAGGGATCGTCACCGCGATGCTTAACGCCAGACGCGGGCGGATGACCAGGATGATCAACAACGGGTTTGGCCGTGTTCGTCTTGAATTCGACATTTCATCCCGTGGGCTGATCGGCGCTCGCAGCGAGCTGCTGACCGAAACGCGCGGCACGGGGATACTGAACACCCTTCTGACAGGCTACCGGCCATACACGGGAGAGATCGCCGGCCGTCCCAATGGGGTGCTGGTTTCCGACCGTGAGGGAAAGTCAGTCACCTTTGCCATTCATCACTTGCAGCCTCGCGGCACAATTTTCGTGAACACGGGAGAGCCGGTGTATGCCGGGATGATCGTAGGGGAGAATTCGCGTTCGGAAGATATCTGGGTAAATATCACGAAGGAAAAAAAGCTGACGAACATCAGGGCCGCCGGGTCCGATGAAGCCCTGAGGATCATTCCGCCGCGCCAGTTCAGTCTGGAGCAGGCTATGGAGTACATCACCGACGACGAACTGGTTGAGGTAACCCCCTCTAGCATCCGCCTTCGCAAGATGAAGAACAGGCAGCATTAAATCCTGGCAGACTATCCACATCACAGGGCTTCTGAATAGTCGGCATTTTGACATTCCTTGCGACTGTAAGCAGATATAAGCAAGTGAAATAAGGATGTCCGTTCATGGCATAGCTTTTGCTCCCAACCTTTACGAAATCTCCCTACTCCACGATAAGTAAGATGGTGAGGTTTAATGTCTTATGGCCAGCGTTCTGATTATCGATGACGACCGGTTGGTATGCGATATCCTGTTCAACATCATCAATGATATGGGACATTCCGTAACCTGTTCCCATACGTTGTGCGGCGGCCTGCGCGAGGCTGTAACCGGAAAGCATGATTTGATCCTGCTTGATGTCGGATTGCCGGACGGAAACGGTCTGGATGCAATAGCACGGATTCAGAAGGCGGAACCCAGGCCCCAAATCATCATAATCACCGGATCCGGTGACCGGAACGGAGCGGAACTGGCGATTCGAAACGGTGCATGGGACTACATTCAAAAACCAGCCTCGGTCCACGATATGACGTTGCCTATCATTCGCGCCCTCGAGTACCGTGAGGAGCGAAAGGGTAAGCGGCAGGGCGGGGCGGCGCCCAGACTCCTTAAGCTTGACGGGATCGTAGGAAATTGCCCCAAGATGAAGGAGCGCTTCGAGCTTGTAGCCCAGGCTGCCAACACCGAGACAAATGTGTTGATCACAGGAGAGACCGGCACCGGCAAAGAACTATTCGCATCTGCTATCCATAACAACAGCTTGCGCGCAAAAAAGCCCTTTGTCGTGGTCGATTGCTCTGCTTTGCCCGAAACGCTCGTCGAAAGTATCCTTTTCGGCCACGATAAGGGAGCGTTTACGGGAGCGCAAAAAGCTCGAGAAGGGTTAATAAAGCAGGCGGACGGCGGCACTCTTTTCCTGGACGAAGTCGGTGAGTTGCCTTTCCCGGTTCAGAAGGCGTTCCTGCGTGTACTTCAGGAACATCGTTTCCGCCCGGTCGGAACCGGTGCAGAGATTTCGAGTGATTTCCGGCTGATTGCTGCGACCAATCGGGACCTCCAGAAGCTGGTGCATGAAGGCATATTTCGGGATGACTTTCTGTTCCGGTTGAGATCGTTCATTATCGAGTTGCCGCCTTTGCGCGAGCGGGAAGAGGACATCGCCGACATCACAAAGTACTATATTGCAAAGCTTTGTGAACGCCACGGCATAGGATTGAAAGGTTTTCCCCCCGATTTCATGGAAGCTCTGAGCGCTTACGAGTGGCCCGGCAATGTGCGCGAATTGTTGCACGCTCTTGAAAGGGCCCTGGCTGCAGCTTTTCATGAACCGACCCTGTTTCCTCAACATCTGCCCGAACATATCCGTATTGACCTTGCCAGGCATTCGATCAAAAGTGCAGTTCCACCTCGTACAAAAGCCGATGGCGATCTTATCTCTCGTGGAGCTATGCCTTCTTTCAGAAACTACCGCGAAAACATGGACAGGATGTATCTTATGGAACTGACCGCACTTGCCGGCGGCAATATCAGAGAAGCCCGCCGGATATCGGGCCTTTCCCGCTCCCGCCTCTATGATCTTCTCAAATACCATAACCTGACGAATTCCACGCTGACAAATTCATGACAGCTCAAGGCGTTTTTGTCCCGCCAGGCGTCCTATTTCCAGGACACTGTCCTATATATCGGAACCAGTCCTGAATATCGGACATGTTCAAGGCCGTCGAACCTCTTTCTTGTTGACTTAAAGTACTGAAATAACACTAATATATTACCTCTTTACCCTGCGGCATGCTCCTTGCTCTCTACTCCTGCAAAGGAGCGAATCCATGGAAGTAATCTTCTACTGTGCCGATGCAAACGATTTCAGTGCAAGAATGCTCCATTGCGTAAGTGCTCTGGTTCCCGGGGGAAAACTCATAGAATGCCGGAACCATAAGGAGCTTCATCGTTGTCTGCTCAAACAGGGATTCGACCTTTTCGCGGCGATCCTGGTGATCTCCAGCCGGAAAGATCTGCTCGATCTCCTCTCAATCGCCGAATTGCTGCACTCGGTCCGCGTCATCATCACTCTGCCGGACTGGGAGCAAGAGACCATTTCAAAAGCACACGAACTGAAGCCGCGGTTTCTCACGACTGACTGGAATTCTGAGGAAGTTATCGCTGTCTTGGCCAAAATGCTGCGCAATGCGGAGAAATTCAGAGGCCCGGCAAGAAATCATAAGCACAGGAGGATTCAAAGTCATGAAAGATAAAGGGAGGGAAGTGCACATGAAGAAACTGACATTAGCCTCGCGACTCACTCTGGGAGGAATCATCATTGTTGTTGTGCCGCTGCTGATTGTTGGCCTGTTTGCAGTGATGAAGGCATCCGATGCGCTGACGGATCTTTCCAGGGAGCAGGCCACTAACGTAGCGGTCAAGCTTGCTGACATGACCGAGGTAGCCCTCTCAGAAGAGATCAAACTGACAAAAGAACTTTCCATGGAGAAGACCACCACTGAGACTGCGGCCAAGGTTGCTAAGGGGAAAGCAGAAGATTCCGCAACGGATATCGACAGACTGAATCGTCACCTGTCTGACGTTATGAAGCAAATCGGCGGTCAGTATGAGACGATTATTGTCGTGAACCCTGAAGGAGTGATTTTCGCAGACGGCAGCAACGGAGAAATCAAAGGTCTCAATGTTGCGGACCGCGATTACTTCAAGGCCGCTAAAGATGGCAAGGCGGGCATTGGGACCGTGGTCAAGTCCAAAAAGACCGGCAACCCGGTAGTGCCTGTCTGTGCTCCGCTTTTTGGAGAGGGCGGGGAGTTTGCCGGCAGTATCGCCACTATCTTAAAGATCGACTTTCTTGTGGAAAAGATTGCCGGGACCAAGCTGGGCAAGACCGGATATGCCTTTATGGTGGATAGTAATGGACGCGTCATCGCTCATCCCAGAAAAGAATTGATCCTTGAGTTGGACGTGAAAAATATCAAAGGGATGGAGGCTGTCGCGAGCAGGATGCTGGCCCACAAGGCGGGAGTGGGGTCCTATGTTTATGATGGGATTCCCAAAATCGCGGGTTTTGCACCGGTGGGGCTCAGTGGGTGGAGTGTCGCAGTTTCACAGCCAACGGTCGAGTTCCTTGCATCGGCGCACGCTATTCGCAACGGCATTCTTCTGGCAGGAACCATTTTTCTCGGTTTGACGATCATCCTGGTATTCTTCTTTGCCCGCAGCATTTCGAGACCGATTACACGGGTCGTTGAGGGTCTGAATGACGGCGCAGACCAGGTATCCGCGGCATCCGGTCAGGTCTCCGCCAGTAGCCAATCCCTTGCAGAAGGGGCTTCGGAGCAAGCCGCAGCCATTGAGGAAACTTCCTCATCTCTTGAAGAAATGTCGTCAATGACAAAACAGAATGCCGCGCACGCCAATGAGGCCAATAACTTGATGGCCGAAACCAGCCGGGTAGTCTCCAGGGCGAATAATTCAATGGGCGAGCTTACCGCCTCCATGGCGGAAATTTCCAAAGCGAGTGAGGAGACCTCCAAGATCATCAAAACCATTGACGAAATTGCATTCCAGACAAACCTGCTGGCCCTCAATGCCGCAGTGGAGGCTGCACGGGCAGGCGAAACCGGAGCAGGGTTCGCAGTCGTTGCGGACGAGGTGAGAAATCTTGCCATGCGGGCGGCCGATGCGGCCAAAAATACCGCTAACCTCATCGAAGGCACCGTCAAGAGGATCAAAGAAGGGTCTGAAATAGCTGAAAAAACCGGCGTGGAATTTCTTCAGTTGGCCTCCAGTGCAGAAAAAATGAGCGAACTGGTCAGTGAGATCGCGGCGGGTTCCAACGAGCAGGCCCAGGGGATCGAGCAGATTAACAAGGCCGTGAGCGAAATGGACAAAGTTGTCCAGCAAAATGCCGCAAATGCCGAAGAGTCTGCTGCCGCTTCAGAGGAGATGAACGCCCAGGCCGCGCATATGAAAGGGTTTGTTGAGGACCTTGTGACTATTGTTGGCGGAACGACAAACGGAGCCGCCGGAGGGAGGAAAACCGAGGATTGGAACGATAAACGCGAAAAGGCCCGGAACGCGCTGCAACTCAATGCGGCGCCAACCGGTGGAATGCCCACAAAGATTATATCCAGGGCAACAAAGGAAACAGGAATCTGAAAACTGCTTCGCTGAGCAGCCATGGCAGGTCGGAGCATTTAATCCCGTTTGATGGGGACGAAGTGAGAGATTTCCGATTCGCTCAGCCCTCCCCCCCAGGGCTTCCGAAGTCCCGGGGGTATCCCGAATCTAGTTATTACTTACGATGGATTCGTTTCTCGATTGCCGACTTTTGTGTTAATCTGTTTAAGATTTGTGACTGAAAACCACGATAAGGTTTATTGTCGCGGTCGGCTTACATCGATTTAGAATCTTCGTCCTCAACGGTCCGGTTCAGGTTTTCTTCTTGAGGATCGTCTTTTCTGAACAAGCAAGCTGACTCCGTGTAATCTTTTCGAACTGATGCTTGCACAGAAAGTCAAATGTCCTGCGGGTAGTCGCGCTCCGAATTTACTGCTGCCGACCATCGCACTTGAGGTCCTGCAATTGGGAGGAAGGACTATGCCTGGCTTACGAATCTTAACCTCCTGGCCCATTCGCAAGAAGTTATTGTTATTATTACTGTTTATTTTCCTGCCCGCCGCTGGAATCATTATCGTATCCGGATTGAGCAACCTGTCGATCCTGGGGATCGCAGCTCTTTCTGCGATGCTTTTGGCGTGGCTTTTCGGGAATTTCACATTTGTAGCCCCAATCAAACAATTGGTCGCCGCTGCGCAGCTATTCGGCCGGGGGGAGTTGGGAACGCGCACGGGTCTGCCGCACACGCCCGACGAATTTGGTCAGCTCGCTAAATCATTCGATGAAATGGCCTCACTTCTCGAGATGAGGAGTATTGAGCACAAGCGGGCTGAAAAAGAACTGAAAGACAGCGAGCAGCAACTGCGAAGCATAATCCAGGGCTACCAGATTCCAGCGTTTGTGATAGGGGAAGACCACCAGGTGGTCTACTGGAACAAAGCGTTGGAGGAAATGAGCAAAATCAAGGCAAACGAGGTGGTAGGGACCAGCGAACATTGGCGGGCCTTTTACAGGGAGGAGAGGCCCTGTATGGCCGATCTGCTCGTCGATGAGAATCGGGAGGGGACTGTACGCTGGTATGGTGAAGGGACCGGCAAGCCAGAGGTCCTCGATGATGAATATGAGGCAACGGAATTTTTCCAGGACTTGGGTGAGACGGGGAAATGGCTGCATTTAACCGCTGCCGCCGTTCGAAATTCCAGAGGCGCTATCGTAGGCGCCATCGAGACGGTCGAAGACATCACCGATCGCAAAAAGGCCGAAGAAGCCCTGAGAGAATCTGAAAACCGTTACAGGGCCATCTTTGAAAACACGGGCGCGGCCACACTCATACTCGAAGAAGATACTATCATATCACTTGCAAATGCGGAATTCGAGAAACTGACAGGTTACACGAGAGATGAGATCGAAAACAAAAAGAGCTGGACGGAATTTGTTGTGAAAGAGGACCTGGAGAGGATGCTGGACCAGCATCGCCTGCGCAGAGCCGATGCAAAGGCTGCTCTGAAACAATACGAATTCCGCCTTATTGACAAACATGACCGGACAAGAGATTGCTTGCTTACCGTTGATATGATTGCCGATACAAAAAGAAGCGTCGCATCTTTTCTTGACATCACCGAGCGCAGGCAGGCGGAGGATTCGCTGATTTCCGCCAACCGGCAACTGAACGACATCATCGAGTTCCTGCCGGATGCAACACTGGTCATTGACAGTGATAAGAGGGTCATAGCCTGGAACCGCGCCATCGAAGAGATGACCGGGGTAAGCAAGAAGGAGATGATAGGGAAGGATGACCTCGATTGTGCCGTCTTTTTTTACGGGTACAGACGTCCGCATCTGCTCGATCTCATCGACGCCCGCGATGAGGATCTCGAATCAAAATACCAGCATTTCACGAGAAAGGGCGGCATTCTGCGTGCGGAAACTTACGTTCCGTGTGTCTATGGAGGTAAGGGAGCTTACGTTCTTTGCACCGGCGCACCTCTGTTCGACGCACATGGAAACCGGGTGGGAGCCATTGAATCCATCCGCGATGTCACCGAACAAAGGCAGGCGCAGGAAGCGCTGAGACGCAGTGAGGAGAAATATCGCGAGTTGGTCGAAAATGCCAACAGCATTATCCTGAGAATGGACAACCTGGGCAACGTGACCTTCTTCAACGAGTTTGCCCAAAGATTTTTCGGCTATAGCGAAGAGGAAATACTGGGCAAAAACGTGGTAGGCACTATCGTTCCGGAAGTTGAATCAACGAGCGGGCGGGACCTGCGGTTGATGATCGAGGATATCGCAGTGAACCCGGATCGTTACGCCAGCAACATCAACGAAAATATGCGCTGCGGCGGCGAGAGGGTCTGGATCGCCTGGACCAACAAACCCATCCTGGGTGAAAATGGGCAGGTTGTGGAAGTCTTTTGCGTGGGAAATGACATCACCGAGCGCAAGTGGGCAGAGGAAGAAGTCAAGCGCTCGGAGGAACGCTTTAAAATATTGTTCGAATGTGCCCCTGACCCTTACTACCTTTGTGACTTTGAAGGTAACTTTTTGGATGGCAACAAGGCTGCGGAAGAGGCAACAGGTTATAAGCGGGAAGAACTGATTGGAAAAAACCAGTTTGAAGCAAACCTTCTGGCCCCGGAAGACATCCCCAAGGCCCGCGAGCTGTTAGCCAGGAATAGACTTGGCTACCCTGCGGGGCCCGAGGAGTTCGTTCTAAGTCGAAAAGACGGCAAACAAGTCTTTCTGGAAGTAAGAACATTTCCAACTGTGATCCGAGAGCAGCATCTGGTGCTGGGTATTGGGCGTGACATTACCACGCGCAAACATGCCGAGGAAGAGCTTAGAGAATCTCGTCAACAACTCTCGGACATCATCGACTTCCTGCCTGATGCCACCTTTGTTATCGATAAAGAGGGCAAGGTGATCGCATGGAACCGGGCCATCGAGGAGATGACGGGGACTAGGGCGGCGGATATGCTGGGGAAAGGCAATTATGAGTACGCCCTGCCGTTTTACGGAGAACGGAGACCCGTCCTGATCGACCTTGTTCTCGAACCCGGGCAGGAAATCGAACAGAAGTATGCAGCGCTGGAAAGGATGGACAGGGCAATTGCCGGCGAAGCATATATGCCGGCGCTCAGGGGTGGTGAAGTATATCTTTTCGGAACGGCAAGCGCCCTGTTTGACTCCAGGGGACATGTTGTCGGAGCAATCGAGTCGATACGCGACATCACCGAGCGCAAGCGCATGGAAGAAGCTGTTGCGGAGGCGGAGGCAAAATACAGGGGCATGTTCGAGAATTCCGTAATGGGCATATACCAATCGACCCCGGAAGGAAGGTTCTTAAGCCTCAATATGGCTGGCGCCCGTATCCTAGGCTATGATTCGCCGGAAGAGCTAATTAATGAGGCAAGCGACCTGCCCCGGCGATTGTACGTCAATCCCGAGCGCCGTTCCGAACTGCTCCGCCTGATCGAAGATCGGGGAATGGTTCAAGAGTTTGAGGTGCAGTTTTTCAGGAAGGACGGGAGCATTGCATGGGTGACGCTAAACTTAAGTGGCGTGCGTGATGCCAACGGCAAGATCATCCGCATCGAGGGCACGGCCGAGGACATCACCGAGAGCAAGAGGCTTTCGTCCCAACTGAGCCAAGCCCAAAAGATGGAGGCTATCGGTACGCTGGCCGGAGGAATTGCACATGACTTTAACAACATACTTATGCCGATAATCGGTTATTCCGAGCTCTCGCTGAATGCAGTTCCCAAAGGCAGCCGTTTGCACCATAACATAGAACAGATTCTTCTCTCCGGTAACCGCGCCCGGGAGCTTGTCAAGCAGATACTCACCTTCAGCCGCAAGGCGGAACAGGAACGCAGGCCGGTGCAAGTCAGTCTTCTGGTGAAAGAAACGCTTAAACTGCTTAGACCGTCATTACCCTCTACCATACAGATAAACCAGGATATCGATGAGGAAGCAATCTATGCCACCACCATGGCAGATCCCACGCAAATTCACCAGGTGCTGATGAACCTGTGCACGAATGCCGCTCACGCCATGCGTGAGAAAGCAGGAGTGCTGTCCATCAGCTTAAAAAATGTGGATGTCGACACAGTCGCCATAAGTGAAGTTCCGGACCTGGCCCCGGGATCTTACCTGAGACTAAGTGTTGCCGACACGGGACACGGGATGGACGAAGCGGTAAGACAGCGAATCTTCGATCCATATTTCACCACCAAAGGACCGTCTGAGGGAACCGGTCTGGGTCTGGCCCTGATCTACGGAATCGTTAAGAACCTGTCCGGAGGCATCGCCGTGTTCAGCGAGCCGGGCCAGGGCGCCACTTTCGATGTCTATTTCCCGAGGACCAAAACGTTACAGGCGCCAATGGCCGAAGGCTCGGAACCTCTTCCCACCGGAAAGGGTCTCGTTCTGGTGGTCGATGACGAACAACCTATAGTCGATATGCTACAGGAGATGCTTGGGAGCCTGGGTTATGATGTTGCCGGAAGATATAGCAGTTACGATGCGCTCCAGGCTTTCAGAGCGCGCCCCGATAGCTTTGATCTGGTCATCACCGATCTGACGATGCCTCATATGACGGGGATTGATCTGGCAAGAGAAATTCTGAAAATCCGCCCCGATACCCCTATAATCCTCTGCACGGGATTTAGTGAGGCCGTTAATGAAAATAGAACCAGGCTTTTGGGGATCAAGGGATTCCTCATGAAGCCGTTAGCCTTGAGGGACTTGGCCGCAACCGTGAACAAAATCCTGTTTCAGGACAAACCAATAATCTAACGTGGTCTTAAAAGAGCATCTACATCGATATTTTCTGCGCCGCGTTCCGCATCTGAATTCCATGCACCAGGGTGGCTCCGCCACGAATAGCAGCGGCCACGTGGACCGCTTCGGTCATTTCGCCCAGGTTCGATCCCTTTTCCAGGCAGGTCTGAGTATATGCGTCGATGCAGTAAGGGCACTGGATGGCATGAGCGACAGCCAGTGCTATCAGGGCTTTTTCTCTTTCCGTAAGTTCTCCTTCATTGAATACCGATGCATAATATTCGAAAAATTTTGCCCCCATTTCGGATGCTTCAGCGGTTATATCTGCGAATTTAGCAAGATCGCCGATCTTGTAATAAGAATCCATAGAACTGCCCTCCTGAAGAATTTATGTCTAGAGTCCAAACAGGAGACCATACCCTAGGTCTTTATTGCACCTCCTCAGGTGAAGCCCGCACCGGCCGTGCATGCATAACAGTGCTCGCCGGCGCTAATGGGGCTGCCTTCTGCCGGAACAATTTCGATTTCTGAGATGTGAGTTTTTCTGCCGCCCAATGGAATGTTTGCGGCTTGATTGAAGTCGCAGTCATACAAATAGCCATCCCATGAAACTGAAATGAGAGACCTGCACATAAGGCCCGAAAGAGCACACGGATTGAAGCTGGAGAAGAGCTTTTGCATGTAGCCTTCGTAATTTCCCGTCTGAACCAGCCATTGCTTGAATCTGCCCAAAGGAACGTTACCGAATACATATAAATTCGTGAAAGTGATGCCGAAGTTTTTTTTCAGTTCCAGCCGGAACTTTTTTTCCACCTGTGCTTGTGAGGCAGCAAGAAACGCTCCTGTCGGATTGCTCACCAGGTCGAGCCTGAGTCCGGTATCCGGCAGGCCGTATCCTTTTGAATTCAGCTTTCTAAGGGCTTCAATCACCTTGGCGAAAACGTCCTTTCCACGTTGAGATTCAAACTGTTCTTTGTGAAGCGATGGAAAAGAGCAGACAATTGTAACCCTGCGGTCGGTGCAGAGGTCTAATATGTCGTCATAGTTACCCTCAGCCATAGGCGTGAGGTTTGAGCGGAGAATCAGTTCGGTTGTGAGCGGGGACAAGCTTTGGAGAAGTTGAGGCAAAATGGGGTTCATTTCCGGGGCCCCACCGGTAATGTCGATGGCCCTGAAAAAATGTAGCCGGGTGAAATCGATTACCGCCCGGGCAACTTCCATGTTCATCAGTTCGCGTCTGGTCTGTCCGGCTTCCAGGTGACAATGCCGGCATGTCAGGTTGCAGACCAGGCCAACGTTGATCTGAAGCACGGTTGTCTTGGCTCGAACCAACTCCAGTCGCTGCCGGTTCAGGAATTGGGGAAATGCTTCAACAACGCCTTTTTCTAAGACCATGTGGGCAATTCCCGAAATTTTCCCACCTCAATCATTTTTCAGTAAACAATTTCATTCAAAATAATGCCTTGTTGGCGCCAATCAAGAGCGCCTTCCACAAAGCCCGCGAAAGATCTCTCGAAGATCTCTGTCGGTCAGGTCGCGCAAAAGTGCAGGGTCATACTCATCAGATTCCATCTCGCCTTCGTGTTCCTGCATTGGGCAAGGGGGTCCCTCCTCATCTGTCTTGCCCCTCACCTGCGATACCCTGGCTGTTCCATTGTCCGCCAGGGCTTCAAAACCGGCATTATTTTTGACCCAGTGATCGCATTCGTCGTGGCTTCCGAGGAAAAGGAAACTAATCTCCTGTTTCCCCATGACTGCTATTAAGCGGTATCCCCTGACAAGGTCGAACTTGATGCAATTCGGAATGCGTGCTTCACCATACTTGGTGAGTCTTCCTATCTGCCTGGGACTGCAAATACCTTCAAGGGCCTGATTAATTATCTTCCGAGCATGTTCGACAGCCTGTGAAGCATTTCCCCCTCCTCTCGGCAGGGCTTTTAGCTGCTTGATTACATTCGGACTGATATGGACATTTAATTCCATCGGCATAAGTTTCTCCACTGGTGTTTTAGCTTTATACCAACTCCGATTGCTTCCGTCTAATCGATTTTATTGGAGAAACCAATGTAAGCAATAGGAATAATCTATCCTGTCTGAAAGATGGCGCGAATGCTTCATGCTGGATTTATGCCCGACCCCGATCCGAGGTTGGGGAGGGGCCTATGCCTCATGCCGAAATCACTGGCAACCTTCGCATCCCGTAACCCGCTGAAATGGCGCAGACCGTGCCCGGGAGGCAGTGCAGCGAAGGTCCGAAAACTCAGTTTGACAGCCTTCAGTCCATGGTGGAATCGAATCCATTTTGGCCGATGACATCGGAATATCCTATTTGACAAATTGAGGTCGTGTTCACATATTAAGCAGCGAAAGAAACCTTGGCCGGGGAAGTTTGGATTCCTTTAGAGGAGGTAAAGATGCTACAGGTAAAAGAGGTGGAAAAAAGATTAGCCGGTATCGTTTATGACGCAAAAACAAGTTGTCATGCCCCTCCATGTCATGCCCCTTCATGTCATGCTCCTCCTTGTCATGCTCCCGCTTGCCACGCGCCCGGCGGAAGCAAGTAACTCTGCGTGCTGAGGGATTCTCTTAGCCAGAGTCCCTCAGCATTCTCTCAGCCTGCTCCACCACCTTGAACAAAGCACATAGAGAGGCAGATTTTTGAAAACTGCGCGATCGGAATGGACACGATGAGGACACTTGAACTATGTCCACAATGGATCTCGTCACATATTCAAGGCTGAGAACAACGGCTGGCAAATATGCTTGGAATTGAAATTCCAGGATTCAAGCGCCTGTTTCTGGCCAACCTGGTGCTTGACTACAACGGGACTTTGGCCTGCGACGGTAAAGTGATAACCGGTGTTGGGGAGAGGCTTGAGTTGCTCTCCGATCGTCTTGAGGTGCATGTCCTGACTGCGGATACTTTCGGAAGCGCAAGAGAGGAACTTGCGAAACTGCCCTGCCGGGTGTCGGTCATTTCCCATGAACATCAGGCCGAAGCCAAAGGAGACTATATAGGAGATCTCGGCCCGGAAGAGTGCGTGGCGATTGGAAACGGAAGAAATGATCGTTTCATGCTCAAAAGGGCCGCGTTGGGTATCGCTTTGCTTCAGGCGGAGGCCGCATCCATCGAAGCGGTTCTCGCTGCGGATATTCTGAGCCGAAACATACTGGATGCGCTGGACCTCCTGATCTACCCGCTGCGCCTCACCGCTACCCTGCGGGCTTGATTGGCCTGCACGTGCGCTGTTATGTTTCGCTGAGATCATTTTTGCCTTCGATCTACTGGAATTGTTAGCTTGGAGTCGCATCCTTTCATCGCCCGGCATGGAGCAGTGAGGAGCAAATGAGCGAGGAAAACCTTGATTGTCGTGGGCTGGCTTGTCCCAACCCGGTTTTGAGAACGAAAGAGATCATCGACCGCGGCAATGTCGCCAGGCTTAGTATCCTGGTGGATAATGCGGCAGCCAGGGAAAACGTGAGCCGGTTTTTGTCCCGAGTGGGATACGAGGTGAGCATTTCCGGGGAGGAGGGTAATTTTAGGGTAACGGGCACGAAAGAGGAAGCGGCCGCCTGCGAAGTGATGGAGGAACCTGGAACTCTGAAGCCGGAAAGCAGGATAGCAGTACTCGTTGGGACGGATTCCATGGGCAAGGGTGATGAGACGCTTGGCCGAAAGCTCATCATCAATTTCATTGCTACTCTAAAGGAGATGGGGCCGGAGCTTTGGCGCCTGATCTTGCTCAACGGAGGAGTAAAGCTTACGGTGGAAGGCTCAGAGTGTCTCGCAGCGCTCATGGCTCTCGAGAAGGACGGCGTTCATGTCCTCGTTTGCGGAACCTGCCTCAACTACTTTGGGCTTTTGGAAAAGAAGCTGGTCGGGGAAACGACTAACATGCTGGACATCGTAACGGCGATGCAATTGGCGGACAAGGTCATAAGCGTTATGTAGCCTCTCTTGCTTCACCTATTGTTCGAATATTGGGAGAAAAGATGACCCGCCATCGTGTGGAACTGGCCAAAACGGTTCGTGCAGCAGGCTGAGCGGCAAAAATCGGTCCGGGGGACCTGGCTGAAATTTTGGAGGATTTGCCTCTCGAAGAAGACCCCAATCTTCTTGTGGGAAGAGAAACATCCGATGATGCAGGTGTTTATCGTCTCTCCGATGAAGTCGCGCTCGTTCAAACGATAGATTTTATTACTCCCGTTGTAAACGACCCTTACGATTTTGGGCGCATTGCAGCGGCAAATGCCTTGAGTGACGTTTACGCTATGGGTGGCCGGCCCCTCACGGCCATGAATATCGTATGCTATCCA